>Ga0210059_1009124_pt1 | contig 15523 bp, 13 predicted proteins | sample Ectturendosymbi2_FD_188042 | JGI IMG/M metagenome (GOLD analysis project Ga0210059, IMG submission 188042) | Ecteinascidia turbinata endosymbiont from Florida, USA - Sample 2 (SPAdes) (version 2) | ecosystem: Host-associated > Tunicates > Ascidians > Unclassified | place: Key West, Florida... | reverse complement strand
CGTTGCATTTCATGATATTTTGTATTTGTGACTTTATAACCGCCTGGTCGATCGCGAGTTATCAAAAAATTTTCTAGTCGATCCCAGTCAAAGACAAGTTGGCCACCCCTGGCATATAGGAACATGTTAGTTCTGGTTCATTTAACAAAAAAAAAATTGTTCTAGCTCTTTCAGTTGCTGAGATCTTGTATTTTTCTATTTTTTAGGTTGTTTCCATGGAAACACTCATAGAGGAGGCGTCCAACAACAATTGATTCAATTTTTTTGTCAATTTTGTGAATGATGAGGCCAACTGCAACTTTTGACCAACTTACGTAGAGATCTGAGACATTTGCCCAAATTTGGTACGGCCTAAGCACTATGGCAGATATAGACAGTTGATATCAAACAGTGAAAGTGGCAAACTTAATGTTGCAATGCACAACTTTTTGCTTTGCATGGTTTACATGGCCGAGTCATGTGTACCATGCTGAAAAACTTCTTTAGGTAATTTCAAAACTAAAAGGATAATGCAAGTTGATGCATAAAAACCTGTGAAGACTCTTCTTCTATAACAGCAAAATTTTGTCGCAGAGGATCTGGCGGTGGAGGAGCAGGAGGTCTTCTCCCTATGAAAAAAAAGAACACAAAATCGTAAACTGCTTGTGAAAAAAATGTCTGTTGATTTCAAACAAGAGTAAACCTACTGCTCATTATGATTTGGAGGAAAATAACTTAGTTCACTAGAATTAATTAAAAAGTGAATTACAATGTTTTAATATTAACAAAATATTTGCTCTTTCTTACAAAACTCTTTCTGAAAGTGCTCTGCCAAAATGTGAAATATATCTTTTCACACACAGCATCAGCAACAACATTGTTCTGCTCATTAACTGAGGAGCATTCACTGCAAAAGAATTGAAATCTTTACACGTCACACATGCTTGCTCTTGCTCTTGAAACACTATCAGCTGGTTGTGTAGTTGATACAAGAGCAACTAACACTGTCAACCTAATATGATTCCTTATAAAAAAATAATAAATATTATCTAAACTAAGCATTGCACATGAAAACTTATCTCACTTCATCCTAAGTGACAAACAATCTAAACAGTACACATGTGTATAAAGACAACTTGCCTGTGGTCTAAACTGTACCAAATAATAAACTTCACATACAGTATCTGCTTTTTTCAGAGACATTTCGATCATTTGTTCCATAATAGTGTTAAAACTCACCGTAACAGTACTCACTAGCCTACCTTTTCAAACATTATGACTGAAATTATTTAATTTTTTTCGGTTATTTCAAAAAAAAATTAGGTCTATGATAAAAAAACAGTACAGGATGAACATACAATGTTGCATTTTAGTGTAAAATAAATTTGCGCATTTTACTGATTTTTGTTTGCTTTACTGGACGAGTGGAGCTTCTTGTTCAGCAGTTGTTTCATTAATTGCACCAAGATCAACTGCATTTTATATTCAATCTAAACAAATCCAAGAATGCTGTGCATGACTATATTTGTCTCACATACCAACTGGGCATATAGAAGGTGATTCAGCAATAACTAGGGCAAGTTTTTCAATAAAGTCAATTTTTTGGTGGTCAGCTTGAATGACATGATTTTTGCAACAACTCTGGATAGAAAGAGTAAGTTTCATATTCTTAATTTGATAGGTCAAAAAAAAGTCAATTTTTACTGTTAGGTCAATATTCTTTTTATAGGGCAATAAAGCCAATTTTTTATAATTATCAGTTATTAGTCATAATTTCTTTGTAGCAGTGGTGAGAAAAAGTGATGATTTTGATATGCCTGATAAAGCTTACACATTATAATTCTGGAACACTGAACCGGAATTTTTGTCACACGAACTCTGAACCTAGGTGGATGAAACCCCTTTTCAAAATTAAAAAAGCATTACTTTTTTCAATTTAGGTCGATGACAAGAACTTAACTGAAAATGGAACTCTTATGACATTGTTTGTGCACTAATAAAGTTGCTTTGGACTTTATTTTTATGCTTTCATTGATTAAAAGGATAATACAAAAAAAAAATGTTATAATAGAATAAACTTAAAATTTTTTAGAAAGATACACTAGACACGAATAACTTTATAATAGAATACACTCACAATTTGTTTACAAAGATATACCAGACACGAATAAATAAGACTTAGACTTATTTCGCAATAGCACATAGACTTATGTCGCAAGTTTCCTTGAGAATTTGTATGTTTTCGTTTAATAAATGTTTATTTTAATATAAATTCTCAAGAAATATCATTCATTCAGTCTTAATTTTGTTAAGTCAATAAAGTCAATTTTTTTGAATTTTAAGTCAATGTTTTTAGTTTTTAGGTCAATAAAAACTTGCCCTAATTATTAGTTATTAGTCAAAATTTCTTTTTAGTATTGGTGAGAAAAAGCGATAAGCCCACAACTGCTTCTCTAGTAAGTTTTTCCATGCTGAAAAAACTGTTGGCCAAGGGCAGAAACTTTAAGGCTGAAAATGTACAACATTAAATGATTTTACACTTTAATTCATCCACCTGGTGATTGGCTTGCAATGTTATGTCGCAAGACTTAGACTTATTTTGCAATTGCACATAGACTTGTATCACAAGTTTCGTTGAGAATTTGTGTGTTTTCGTTTCACATATTTTCATTTTAATATAAAATCTCCAGAGATTATCAGGAAATATTCATTCAGTCTAAATTTTGTTAAGTCAATAAAGTCAATTTTTTGAATTTTTAACTCAATTTTTTTAGTTTTTAGGTCAATAAAAACTTGCCTTAACAATATAATACACAAGCTCAAAAACTGAAGTGGTGAGCCCATTTTTGCCAGTTCAAAATCATACGGCCAATTCAAGTTCATTTACATTCTCACTTAGTAAATGAAAGCGACACAAGCTTAAAATCTAACCCTTAAGCTTTAACACTTTGAGAACCGGTCTACGATATATTCGTACTTGGATTTCGGCCTAAAAAACAGCAGTTTCCGGTTGCCTTACCAACGCCCTAGCTCCTCTGCCGATTGTGCTAGAGAGCTGTTCAAGGGCTCAAACGGATCGGCCAGTCTAGTAGATTGCACTTGAAAAAAATTTTGGGGTTGAGGGGTGCAGATTTTTTGTGACTGACGTCATAAGTGAAGTAGTTTTGGGGTCATTTTGGCTCAAGTTGCCTGGCCTAAGGCCCAACCGCTAGGCCAAAGTGTTTTGCTGAAGTTTTCATTGGAAACTAGGCTCGAGTCCGAGTCTTTTGAGCCTTTGATCGACTTTCTAACGTTTCTGGTTCAAAAGTTATGATCTAAAATAAACAAATTAATTAATTATCTAATTAGCTATATAGTCAAATATTTTTACTAACTTACATCACAACTTTTGAACCCGAAACCCCAGCAGGTCATCCAAAGTATCAAAAGACTCGGATTGTAGCCTATTTTCCAGTAAAAACTTCAGCAAAATACTACCACCTAACCGTTGGCGCCCAGGGCTAGGCAAAGTGGCCAAGGTGGCCTAAAAGTCCTCCACTTATGACAACACTCACAAAAATCCCGCATCCCCCAAGCAAAAAAAATTTTTTCGAGTGCAGACTAAAAGACTTGCTGCGTTTTTTGAGACTTTTACCGGGTCTGTAGAACATACCGGACAGGAGAAATTCCCATGCACAGCCACGTACGTTTAGGCGTTTTTTTTCCGAATATCCCCGAGAGTGGCCGGACACCAAAGAGTTAATCTTACCTTTAAATTTGGACTTCCTTATAGATGCTCGAACTGTTTCTCTTCCACTCCGGGTCATTGGTTTAGTAGGCTGCATTAGTTCAAAAAACCAATCCCCCGTCCTCATTTTGATTTTCTTCTGTATAATGGGGTTGTTGGTTCGTGCCGCTTTGCTCTTAAGCCGCCTGCAATGTAAAAATTTTAATGCCTTTGTTTTATAGCATTCTGGAATACACACAATTTTAATTTTACAAGTCAGTTTCAGTTCACAAAACAATTGATTATATTCATATATGTGATATAAAAATATTAATTAAATTTTCCACAAATTTTTATATGCTTATGATTTCAATCTTTCAGACAATCATCTGACAAGATCACTGTATTATAGCTTTTATAGGTCATCCGACAAGATCACTGTATTATAGCTTGTTCACACCATATATATATATCTGGGTTTTATTCTTCGTTCAAATCCTGTTTGTGGTGAATCACACATTCAACACCACGCTAACAGAAAAGTTGCAACAACAAAATAACATCAGCAGGGTGTATTTCAACAAAGATATGTGCAAGTCCAAATGATCGCAAAATCGTAAAAGCCAGTTGAGTGATTCCACAAAAGTTTACAGCAAACGTAGAGTGTTTAACACGTATAGAGCCGGACTGCGGTATATTCGTACTTTGATTTCGGCTTAAAAAACAGCAATTTTCGGCTGCCTTACCAACGCCCTAGCTCCTCCACCGATTGCGCTAGAGAGCTGTTCAACGGCTCAAACGGATCGCCCAGTCTAGTAGATTGCACTGGAAAAATATTTTTTTGCCTGGGGGATGTGGGTTTTCTGTGAGTGACGTCATAAGTGGAGGACTTTTAGGCCACCTTGCCCACTTTGCCTGGCCCTGGGCGCCAACGGTTAGGTGGTAGTATTTCGCTGAAGTTTTTTACTGGAAACTAGGCTACAATCTGAGTCTTTTGATACTTTGGATGACCTGCTGGGGTTTTGGGTTCAAAAGTTGTGATGTAAGTTAGTAAAAATATTTGACTATATAGCTAATTAGTTATTAATTAATTTGTTTATTTTAGATCATAACTTTTGAACCAGAAACGCTAGAAAGTCGATCAAAGGCTCAAAAGACTCGGACTCGAGTCTAGTTTCCAATGAAAACTTCAGCGAAATACTACCACCTAACGGTTGGCGTCCAGGGCCAGGCAACATGAGCCAAAATGACCCTAAAACTACTTCACTTATGACGTCACTCACAAAAAACCCACAGCCTCCAAGCAAAAATTTTTTTTTCGAGTAAAATCTACTAGACTAGCTGATCCGTTTGAGCCATTGAACAGCTCTCTAGCGCAATCGGCGGAGGAGCTAGGGCGTTGGTAAGGCAACCGAAAACTGCTGTTTTTTTTGCGAAAATCGCCAAAACCACCCAGACGCCAAGGTGTTAATTGTGCTGAATATGCTAATTTTTTCTTGCAAACCTTCAATGGCCAAATCATTTAATTCAATACAATACAATATGTTGAAGACCTAACACAGTGGGTAAATGCTGATTTCAGACTTGAATCCAAGAAACTGTAACCATCTTGGCAGTGTGACTGTTAGCATGTAAGATGTTATAACTAGCATTATCTCAGGATGTGCAAGTTGGGAATCTTTGTGCTGGAACAAAAACCTTTAAATATGCCAAGGCAAGCTCAGTATGCATGTCTGTCTCTCAATTGTGAAGCTGGACTTTTGATCTATGTCTACTGAGTGAAATGCACTTGCACTTTGGAACTGACTCACCAACATGCAAAATATGTGAGCTTTAGCAAAACATGAAAAGCAAGACTCAGCAAATATTTGCAACGTTTGGATAAAACATTTGCAATGCAAACTTTGGCTGCATGAAACATTGTGCCACTTTTTTGTGTGCAGAAAGGCTTCAATATCACTAGCACATTGCATATGTTGACAGTTCGAACTCAACACTGCAGGTGTTGCCTATGCCAGGGAGTTAATTTCTACCCCTAGCATTCCTTGAGTAAGGGTATTAAATTTAAACTTTGACTTGTCTTCATTTGATATCAACTAAACAAAGACATTTATGAGGTAATTTTGAAGTTGAATAAGTCTTGAATCAACATTTGCTTAACTTGGATACCTAAAAAAAAAACTATTTCAAAGAACATAACAGACCAAGTTGAGCAAAGCTGCTAGAGCCAACAAATATTTTTGTGCAGGTTAATGGTTACTAACACTTAGCAGAATTATTGCAATCAATGCCAATGTAGTGAATCTTTCTCATGAAGCTTTCTATTGCCCTATAGACATCACTACATGTTTTACATATTGAAAAATTGTTTTAATACTTTCATTTCCACACCACACAGATCTATGTGTTTGGTGAAAGCAACCACATACATTGGACAACTTGGATCAATGTATTTTAATTACGATGACTGCAAACTTGATTGACAAAACTGCAATGACTTCAGTTGCCATTGATGTGCTTGCAACAATCAGCAGCCATGTTTGATGTTACTGATGGTTATGCACCTTGGCTATGGCTACAGATGTGACAACATGCAAACTGCCTTTGATGTGTCTACTGTTGCAACCTCTCGGTTAGCATGGCATTGAATGTGCAATTCACCACAAAAGGGATGTGTGCGAAGAATAACATCCATATATATGTGGCGCGAGCAGGCAATAAAAGAGTGATCTCGTTGGGTGATATCTGTTGTTCCTTGCTGCCACAGTGTGAAGCTTTGGGCACTTGCTGCTCAGGCTTTCTGATTGCAACACTACAAATTTCACAGCAATTTCAGGCAACTGCAACAGGCCACTAGGTAACCAGTAGATGTTTTCTGACCTGACCAACTAGAAACGTGTTGACTGTATTGCAATACAGACAACTCCAGTTAATTGCATATAATTGCATATCGGCTAAAGGCATAAATTGCTTTATCATATTAGAATTCTGGAATCCCAAACCAAACCATTCATTTGTGAAGAAAATAATCTGGTTAATCACATAACGTTTAATTGTGATTATTACGTCACACATACAGCATACTTTGAATTTAAGTTTCAACAACTTTGAATTGACATTTCACTTGATGAATATTGGTTTGATAAGCATTGCAACATTTGAGCATTTGAAATTTAAAAGAATTTAAAAGCCAACTGCCATATCATCATACTTGCAGCCATGGCTATGGTTACTGTGCAAACTCAGTGGTAAAATGAAAATGTGCTCAATCGTCACAAGCACAAAGGCAGCTAAAGTCAACACAGTCACACCAATAAAGTCTGCAATCGACACAATTAAAATGTGTGATCTATGTAGCCTGATATCATGGTTGCTTTCACTAAACCCATGTATCTACTTGACACAGGAATTAAATTGTTAAGAATGCTTGCATCCTGTGTATAATGTGCTTGCATGCCATCAACAAAAGTGCTTGCATTTAGTGTATATCTTTTTTACATGCATGAAAAGGTATTTCAGCGGATCATCAGTTCCACATTCCACTTGGAACTTCAACATCCATTTGATGAGATAAAATTTGGCATGCAATGCGATGAGAAAATATAAACTAAAGATCAAGGGGCTCAGAGTGAAATTGAATCAAAAACTTTTGCACAAAGGTTACACATTACTTTTATCACCAACAACCAATAAAACTCACGTAATTCTTTCATCTTCTTTCTTTTGGATTGCTTCATCTCTGTTAAGTACTTCCAAAATTAAATTTTTTTCTGTCTCAGTCAGAAATGTCAAATCCAAAACACTACTATCCATTTTTTATGATTACTTTTAAAAATTAGAAAACCTTCAACAAAACAACCATTAACAAATAAAGCTACGTATCCACAGTAGTTACTGCCAAACTTTAAAACAATGATATTGCCAGACAACAAATGTCTTTGGCTTCAATGTACAAATTTGACGGATAGCAACAGATTGACATTTACACGACCATTTATAATCTGTTGGATAGCTACATTGGTCCATGCAAATTGGAAATATTTATACATGTATATCAGTATAGTACAGTATAGTATCAGTATGTATATCAGTATAAAGGTAAAAACTATCAAACTGCTTGGATTTGATACATAGGGTACATTTGTGAACTAACATTTGTAAGCTGTAATTAACCCAACATTTAAATATGTTTAGTTTCAAGCATAAACTTCACCATCAAGCTTAGTAATATCTGAATGACAATTGCATGAAAACAAAAAATTTTTGGATGATGTTTAAACATAAAAATGAGATTTTCAGTGAACCAAAGCAGGCACACGGCATTAAACCATAATGACACCCATGAAACTCAATGTACAACACATGTCATTGGTGTTGACTGTTACACTTAACTAAAAAAAGCTGACATGTTTATCTATGAAAAGTATATAAGGATGCTTCATTTCAAAGAGCAGGTAAGTATACAAATACTAAACAATGATTGTCAAAATGCTGCTGGTGTTTATTTCTCAAAGTGTGAAAGTATTTCTTTTACTTTAATGCCTATTTTTATTTGATCTTGTCTGGATTCTTTAGCAGTTATCAACAAGGTATCGTATGTGACAAATCAAGCAAAATCAATAGATAAATCAAGAGATAAAATGCACAATTTGCAAGAAATCAGTCAAGCGAAATAATACTTTAAGATGGGCTTGGCAAAACTTATAGAAAACAAGCATTCGGAAAACAATATCTATGTTGTATTAAGCATAACAAAAGGGAAGCAAGTGGCAGGCAGTAACACTGGTAAGCAGACTGGTTATGATCCATTGGGTAAACACGACTAAGTCAGATCAGGCTTGTACACAGGTCAAGATGCTAGAAGCATTCCTTATGACCACTGCCTAAGACAAGCACTGGTGCAAACACTGTTGTACTACGAGGACACTACTCATGCCAGCAAACCTTTTTACAATATTGTTCAAAAAAGAATAAGTGGACTTTGCACAATCATCAGTGGTCTCAACTGCAACTTGTTGAATCATATATTTGTTTATGAAGTTAGTATATTTTCTGCTTTTTGCAGTCTTAGCATTTGCTAATATTGCAAGGCCTGCCTGTAGGGTGAAGTAGTGGGTTGCCATTAGTCTACAAGCAAAAAGCGAACCATGTGCCTACCAAACTACAAACTAATCTTCGTTCCCATGCATAACTCGCAACATCAACTGAGAAGTCTTTTCAGCAGTGTATGTGTGGATGCCTAGTTCTCAACCTGTTTAAATCCAATGACACCATTGCAGTGCTGCACTAGTTTATAACTTTTGACTCATTTCCTCTCGAGCTTACACAAATATTTTAAATATGGTATTTACTTGATTAAAAGCCGCCCTCAATTAGAAGCCACATAGAATAATAAATGAAAAAATAGAAGCCACCCTTGTTTAAAAGCTGCATAAAATACTGACAAAAAATTATGGTCCCGTACTATCATCCTAGAGATCATTTACAAACATGAAATTATGTAATATTCTCATTGGCGATACCATGTCAAACAATGTGCAATAACATAAGCAAAGACTGTTCACTAATTTTATTTTATATTACCAGTAATATAATACTTTAGTAGGTCAATTTCGTCATCATCATTGACAAGTTCACTTCGTAGGCACGACATTTTTTTAGCATTATCAGTTGTAATACCGCAAACGTCAAACAAATTTATCACAACGTCTTTTGAAATTTTTTCCCATGTTTGAACAACCCATTGGAATTGCTGTACATCAATGGGTGCTTTGATTTTTTTTGCCTGAAGTGTAATCAGCTTCGCCTTTGCGAAACCATTCGTCATGAAATTCACAAAAGAATGATTTAAAAGGTTTGTTGATGCAGATGTTAAGTGGTTGCAAGTATTTTGTGCTGACATTTAACAAGCATGCGTTTGGTGATGGAAAAATGTTATACTGCTTCAGTTGTTCCATCCTCTCGTCAGAAATATGGAATTTAAACGAATCCCACACAAGCATGCGTTTGGTGAAGGAAAAATTCGTCCATACTTTTTCGATTTAATCTGAAGTAAGACATTCATTCATCCAGCCATTTGGTGTTACTACCACTATAACCCCAAGGATAGACATAAGCTCTTTCTTAACTTTTTTGACTGGGATCACAATGTAAGGTTTCATTTTTGTTCCATCTGCTTTCACAGCCAAACACACTGTGAAACAGTTTTTCTTGTGACCTGTGGTTCTGAGTGATAGGGACTGTGTGGGTGCCCCTCTTAACAATGGTGGTGGCATTTGGCGTGTCTGCCCATACAAGCGTTTCATCCTTGTTGGCAATCATTGAGGGCTGAAGCTCATTGAAGGTTTCTTTCTCTTTGCTACTTGTTAAAAGCAACAAAGTTATGAATTTCATCTTTCAAATCTTGTGGCACTGATTGCCCATTGATCATTCTCCTTCCACTAGTTAAATTATATCGCTTCAGAAAATTGCTGAGCCAACCACGAGTTTCTGCAAATTTGGTCAAGCCGTTTTCGTCAGTCATTTTTTGGCCCAAACTGTGATCAATTTGCCAGAAACGTGATGCTGTTGCTTATGCTCCTTGGCAATTTTCTCCATAAAATCACCTTAAATTGTAGACAGACATGGCTTTCTACTGTTGCGATCGGAAAAGCCCAAGCGGCATATGCGCAAAGCTTCACATGGTGGCAGCAAACAACAATAGAGTTCACATGACATGATCACTCTATTATTCCTTGCTCACGCCACATATATGTGCTGTTGTTCTTCGTGCACATCCCATTCATGATGAATCACACAATCAACACAACGCCAACAGAGAGGTTGCAACAACATCCCCTCTATTTTATAACGAAACGCACTGATCGCGTGTTCTTTTTGTGAAGGCTGCACCTGGCACAACCTTTACATCCTGGTCACAGCACTATTTTGTTGCGATCGGAAAGCCCGAGCGGCATGTGCGCAAAGCTTCAAACTGTGACAGCAAGCAAAATAGAGATCACACGCCATAATCACTCTATTATTGCTTGTTCGCATCACATATATGGTGTTGTTCTTTGCACACATCCCGTTCATGGTGAATCACACATTCAATGCAATACCAACAGAGAGGTTGCAACACTACCAGCTCCTTTAAGCCTAAACTTCTTCTTTGAAGCACCTGATTACTTACAAGTTTCGCTTAATTTCTCTTTCTTTTGTACTCATCGGCACAAAAGTGATTCATCAATTTTAAACTTTCCTGTTTCTTGGTAGTAATGAGTTTTTGCAGACATAATAACATCCATTTTAAACTCAAAATTACATGCACATCTTTTGCTCATTGTAATACAGTATTTTTCTGACAACACTGCAGCTTGTTGACTTGGTAGTATTTAAACAACACTGTGTTAATTAACACTTTAGCATCCGGCCGAAAAAGGGTTTGAAAAGCAACCAAAGTTGACTTTGAAAAGCAACCGAAGTTAAGTTAATCAGATTACCGGTATTGTACGTGCCAGGGCTATTGCCATTATCGGATTAGTGCAAAGCATTGTGTTGATTCAAGCAGGCGATTTCAAAATAATACTTCTATTAACCAACGAAACGCACAGAATTTCTTCCAAGTAATGATTTATTTGTGTATTGACTGTCTAATTTTTGTTGTTTTCTACCGACCTAAAATAACCTTTTATTAATTAAAAGGGCAAAGGCAATAGCTATAAGTATGCCTGTGGATCATGAAATTTGAAAACTGACTCATACGCCACCTGTGATGTAACAGTAACGCACGACGAGAGTGCAGTAGGCTTGGTATGGTAGAAACGAACTAAACGTAAAAGATAAAACCTAACCTTAACCCTAACTGTAGCCCTAATCCTAACCCTAACAGCAAATAATCAATGTGATTGTGACAACGTTAAACCATTTTCTTCTAGTGGCTTGACCTTGCCTGCAAGGCATCTTGCTTCAATAAACCATACAAACGCTTTCCACATATGGAATTTTATACTCAGAGCAAAAGACGTTTACTTACTGCAATAAACTCAACTGTTCAATTTACATGAAAAGTAGCATCCTCCAGTCCATAGGACGTCTGCAGCTTAAATCACCCTTGGTTGGTCTTTTGCAGCCTCCCATCAACCCCCAGAATTATTTGTTTCTAGCTTTTTCAAAGCAAAAATTCTTAAAAAGCCTCAGAGGTTTCAAGCAATGTTGAACACGAAACCACGCTGTACTCTCATCATAGTAGTATCATTAGGCCATGCGATTGACAAGATATTTAATTAATGCACAAGGTAACACTGCACAACTGAGGGAACAATGAATCTTACAGAAAGAACGAGGATTCGGAAGGCAATAGCTACACATTGATACAGGGGCAAGTAGTAAGCAGTGATGGTGGTCAGTATCATACTGAGTATGTTAAAAGCAGCTAGAAAAAGAACAGGTAAAATCAGATCAAACTTGCACACAGGCCCTTTGCACAAAGCAAAAGTTGTGAAAATTACTCATATAATTCACTAAAATTTCTGGCTTGGTGACTTAGTTATTAGTAGGTAGTAAGGTTGTCAGATGGCTGGTATCTGGCCAGTATTTCACCGGCATGGCTGGTATTTTACTGCTAATTTAGCAGAGGCCAGTGAAAGGCCGGTATTTAATTATTTTGAAAATCAGTGCATGAAGCCAGTATTTTGAAAAGAAATAATTTGACGTAACTTCAAAAAGAACTAACGGATAATTTCTCAAATTATATTGACTCTAGTAATGAATCTTGTCAGGAAAGTACTTTCAGTGAAGTTTATTTGCCGCTGTTGAGTTGACGTAATCCTTGCGATTGTTATGTCACACACGCACCGAAACGTAATGATCAACTTCAAGCCAAAATATGGGCAAATTATTTATTGTGGCTTAGCAATACTGATGGTCTTTCTGTTTTTCTTATGTTCCTTGCAAAATACGACACAGCTTAGATCTTGCACTGTTGACAACTCAAAATGGCCGATATTTTTACAAAATGCATCTGGAAACCCTAGTAAGTACAGTATACTCATACTGTTCACATAGATCTGTATGACTTCACACGAGCACAAGGTAGGGTTGCCAACCTGTCAACACGAAAAAAGCCAGACCTTGCCCCAAAAAGCCTGATTGCAGTTTTAAAGCAAATCATATACGCACAAAATGTGCATAACCAAACACAAAATAGACATTAGATTAGAACTCGTCAGAAACATCGATATAAACACAATGTCTTTCCCCGGAATTACATTGTCGTATATTTGTTTCTTATCAATAACATTGATCATTATTAGGGCAACAGTAAAATCTTTCCAGCATAAAGTATTCTGTGCACCCTGCATGTTCATAGACTTAAGACTCTTTTCAGAGGAGATTTGTAATGATCGATTAATATGCAGCTCAGACAACGTTTTGCCGGAGCCAAGCCTTTCCCACCAAAAAAAAGCCAGAAAAAGCCAAATTTTTTCCGGCTTTTTTTGATTTCCAAAAATAGACTAACGTATTCAACAAAGGCCAGAATTTCAAAATCTAGTTTCAAAAAAGCCAAATTGGCAACCCTGCACGAGCATCAAGTCTTCGGGATAACACTGAACAGGAGGGGCCGGCGATCTGGAGGGTCGTGTTTCCAATTTAAAAATGTGAATTTTCGACGGGCCGGTGGGCTGCACATCAGGGCGGACAGCACAACAGAGCGGACCGGTGGGCTGCACTAAAGATCGGGCCGGCTGGCTGCAAATTAGGGCGGGCTGCACAACAGAGTGGGCCGGCAGGCTGCAGAAAAGGGCGGGCCGTTCGGTTCCAGGACGGACTGCGTTAAAAATTATTACTTTAGCCAGCTTCAGACGTTCATCGCGCTATACAAAATGGCGGACCGTTCGATGCAAGGACGGACTGTGTTAAGTATTATTGAAATAGCCAGCTTCAGACGTTTATCACTCTGTGCAACATGGCGGGCCGTTCGATACAAGATTACAAGGACGATCTGCTTTGAAAATGACGGCTTGAAGCAGCCTACTACACACAGTGGAATTCTTATCTGCGCGGGCTACCGTGAAGCAGGCCCGTAGCCACGAGGAGGGCATTCGGGGGCACTTCCCCCAAATTTCTTTTGTGCCCCCCCAAATTTTTTTGTTCCCAGAAAAATTTGTTTCAAAAATATAATAAAAACAAAATTCGTGCCCCCCTAAAAATGTATTTTGCCCCTCCAAACCTCAAAACCTGGCTACGGGCCTGCCGCGAAGCAGAACAATACGCCAAGCTGAGACATTGATCACGTAACTCTGAACGGTTGGTCGATCGTGAGACGGCCAGATTTTGTCAGATGGTCGGCATGCAAACATTTATTACAGTACATGATGCTATAAGAAAGTCCGCCTGTCAGAATTTGCTTTGAAAAAGACGAGCTGGCCCGGTTGAAAACCTTAATCTCTTAATATTAAGGGAGAGATGATCATGAGATTGGTGGATTAATTGAAGTAAACTACAGTACTTCTACAAACACTTTTACATCACACTCAATTGCTGAACACTCGATGAAGCCTCTGCAAAAAAAACTCGTGAGATCATTGTCAGCATGTTTCCTTGATGCATAGATGAAGTGAAGCTAAATAGAAGAGCTTGTAGACAAGACGCTGGCCGACGTGAACCTTTTGCTTTTTTCGAAATCTGCAAAGTATCGATCAAGCCGTGATGCTTAGTTCGTTGCCGGTGAAAGACAAAATTGTCAGATGTTCTGCATTCAAATTGCTTCACGTGAAGCGAACTTTTACAGGATTAACTAAGCAACGTTTGTAGCTTATTTTTATCGATACTATTGTTTAATTCTGTTTTGTGGCAAGGGTCCGTATTTCACGAGCTGCAATCGTCATTGGTCACCATCGGGTATCGACCACCATGTAATTGCTGTGTGGACGATGAGACAAACACTTCACCGCAAAAATTTAACCTGCATTTTGTAAATTTGAGGAAACAATTCAATGCATTCTCGTCTTACATATCAGAAGAAACTATTTCTGTACGATTGTGTGATTTGTGGATTTCATTGTTCGTAGACATATTGCGAGTGATTTTCAGGTTTTTAACACCTATCAACATGAAGACATGCGCTGACACCGTCTCGCGCAACGTAAGCAAGTGTAGGCTTGGACTTGTTTGTTCTGTGTTACGGTATGCTGCGGTGTTTAAAAAAAGCAACAAATTTAACAGTTCAAATTTTTGATAATATTTCAACGATTGTGCAATTAATCTGCGCAAGAAGTTTCACAAAATTTTAAATGCCATTACGGTTGCACACCTAAACAGTCGTCAATACTGGCCTAATTGAAGTCTATCAAGAAAATCGCATGAACTGAACATAAGGGACGGCACCAGATAAAAATATGTGAGGGGGTACAAGGACTGAAAAGAGGGGCACTGGATGATCACCAAGTTCTTCCTTTCCACATCAAAATCGTCCTATTTATTACTGACTTCTCATTTTCCACAGGCAATCTACGTTTATTACTGAAAATAGTGGAGAGCGAACCATGCGAACGAAGTGTTTGTCTAAATGAAACCAATCGTACTGATACTGAAAAAGGAAGTTTTACAACGTTGCCAGCATTAGACTTTTAAAATAACTGTAGTTTGCGAGCAGCAGCACTACATTTTTGCAGGACTTTGTCTTTCCATTCTCCGCTCAGCTTTTTAGTTAAATCTCGTTCAAAAGTTAGTTGAACGAGCTGAGCTTTACGTGAATGGAACATTGCCCGCCTGTTCTCCCTGAAAATGTTTTTAAGGGCTGAGAACGAGGTTTCACACATAGCAGTTGAGGCTCCCAATGTCACAGAAAACCTCAGG
>Ga0210059_1009123_pt1 | contig 15524 bp, 14 predicted proteins | sample Ectturendosymbi2_FD_188042 | JGI IMG/M metagenome (GOLD analysis project Ga0210059, IMG submission 188042) | Ecteinascidia turbinata endosymbiont from Florida, USA - Sample 2 (SPAdes) (version 2) | ecosystem: Host-associated > Tunicates > Ascidians > Unclassified | place: Key West, Florida... | reverse complement strand
ATAAATCTTGTAGGTAGGGTGATCATCTGATGGGCACCTATAGATTGCATGTTATTTATAAACCGTTTGTCCACAGTGTTTTTAGATAAAGCATTAATATTAAAATCGCCAAGCAGGTAAAAAGTTTTTCTTTCCATATTTAAAATATTTATACTATTTTCCAAGATTTCTCCAAAATGCTTTGTATTGTTATTAGGATGGGAGTATAATGCACCCACTAAAAAAGACGTATTGCTAACATCTGTTACTTGTACCCATTTATCTTCTATGTGGTCATTGTGCAAGTCCAAATCAGATCTGATTTTATAGATCAAATTTATTTTGACATATATCCCTACACCACCTGCCTGAGTTAATGAGTATTTATTAACGGAAGTATATCCAGGTAATTGTATGTCATTATAATTGCTGTTATTGTTAAGTTTAGTTTCACTGGTGGCTATAATGTCTGGAGTAATTACTATATCTGTCAAAAGTTCATAAATTTTTGATATAGTTTTTGATAGACTCCTAGTATTAAGGTGAATAATAAACATTTATCTACTTTCAGAAGATCTAGATAATAAATTCTTTAGATCTTGTACTCCATGCGTATTACACGCTTCTACGTTTGGAAAATTTTGGTTGGAGCTGGCGCAATTAAAATCTATTATATTGGTTTCAGCCATATGTAATTGAGAATGCAATTGAAGTTCGATATTCCAGCTACAATACGTCTGTGCCAGTACATTCTAAATCCAGTCTATGCTGGCAAAAAAATGTTACATTGAACGTAGACTAAAAACTCCGCCTCCATGGCAATTCGGTTCAAAGCTGAATAGAGAACAAAGACCAGAAAAATGTAGGTTATTTAAAACAGAAGATTTTAGCCAGGTTTCGGTAACACAAATAATGTCAAACTCATAAATATAAGAGACTGTACCTAATACCGCTAACTGCAGTGACGAGATACAAACGAAAATTCTGCAATCATTTAAATGGCAGATTGTTGGACGTTCAAAAACTCCGCTTCCATGACGGTTGGGTTCAAAGCCGAATAGAAAACAGAAACCAGGAAGACGTAGGTTATTTAAAACAGAAGATTTTAGCCAGGTTTCGGTAACACAAATAATGTCAAACTCATAAATATAAGAAACTGTACCTAATACCGCGAACTTTAGTGACGAGATACAAACGAAAATACTGTAATCATTTAAATGGCAGATTGTTGGACAATTACACATTACTATGGACTAGCTCACGGTCAGCAAAGAGTGTGTAGTCTGCGTCGATAATTTTCCATTGGATTCGCTTTCCTTGCTTGTGGAGTTTATTTGCAATTTTGAGGAGAGTACGTCGTTGAATCTGCATTGCCAATGGAAGATGCTTTGTAATGCTGCATTTAAACTGTCTGGCATGGGAAACTAGGTTGAAGATAGAGTTACGGTCTTTCATGGTCACGAATTTCACAACAATCGGTGGTGCAGTAACAGAAGAAGTTTTTCCGTGGAAGGCGATGAACGTTCGAGAAAATGATTCGGTCGAGATTTGAGGCAGAAAAGTGCAATTTTTCAGAAATAAATGTACGAATAATCTTCTCAGAAGTCTCAGAAGTTTCGTTTTTTGCATTCATAGGAATACCATGGAACAGCAAGTTAAACTCTTTCGAACGAAGTTCATGCATGATTGCTGCTTTGCGATTCTCCGTTGCTTGTAGTTGGAGTTCAATTTCAAGACTCGCCAGTTTGCTTTCTAGGCTCTCGATTTTCTCATGAGCAACCTCTAAGCTTGTTTCGACAGCTGTGATACGTAGATTCAGGCTAGACTCAATCTGCGCAAGGCGCCGCTCAACTGATTGGAGTAATTGGAATACTTCATTCAGCGTGGGTTCATTTTGTGCATTCTGCACAATCGGATTTCTTGAATGCCTGAAGGTGACATTCTCCATGACACTGCAGGCGACTGCTCTGACAAAGAGCTCCTTGCTGCTCGGCTGCCTAGTAGACAACGAACAATGACCAAGCACCTATTAACGGGTTGAAAATTAAATAACAAACGGCTAGTGAAGACACTTCGCGGCACCAATCGTGCAACAATGCAGAGACATGAACCAGACTTAAGATGTGAGAGTCAAAAAAGAAATGACGAAACCAAAACAGGCAATACAGATCATGTCGGGCCGAGACTAAATACGATTAGAAAAAAGAAATAGCTTACGGCTCCACGATGTCCACGACCCAAGGTAAGGCATTCTGTCAAAGGAACGTCCATTCACGGGAAAATGGAACTTGATAAGTTCACGTCGTGCAAAAGGTTCGAGTAACTCTTGGCGAAGACAACCCAATCGTAAAGTCCAAAGAATAACGGAAACTTCGTGGAAAATTTTGTTGACCGAGTCCTTTAACTTCATGTGGTAAATATGACCGGTCTGGGAACCAAGTGGTAACGACTGAGCCGTGTAGTCAGCAAAAACCCGGCATTGGAACCAATTTGTGGCGTCAGGGGTTTGCTGATCCGGTGCAGATACCAATTCATGTAGGAACAGAAAATACATAGCCTTGATTGGTGAGGAACCACGAAGACGTAGAATAATCGATGTCGCTTTTATTCATGAACGCAAGGTTAACAAGACAAGCTCGAGAAACGTTGAAACACGCAGTTGACCGGATCTGGCACTTTCATGCGTTTCTCCAACTGTCCCTCACACAAAACATAGTGTACATGTCCGACTACAGCAGTATTGTCGCCATTCACGTTCGCTGTCCTTCTTACTGATTCTGAGTCCTGTTAATCTGTGTCGCGTTATTCTGTGTCGGCTTATGTTATTAGGGATGGTTAATGGCACTATCTGACATCATGGCTTTGTAGTGCCAGTCACTTCTAATACTTGTCTAAATGTGTTTTCTCGCTTCTTTGACGAAAGCTTTGACACTTTTCGCGGCATGTGCGTTTTGGAGGATTTGCGTTGTTTCGAAGTTGATTCCCAGGTCATCGATGGCCTGCTTGAACCGTTGTTGTGCCTCACGATACTTGGAGCAAGTTGTGAGGAAATGGTCCACAGTTTCTGGGACTGCGCATTTATCGCACAACCCGTCAGAATGTAGTCCGATACGGAAAAGATGATGGTTAAGCTGGCAGTGTCCTGTACTTAATCGAAAAATAGTGGAGTGTTGATTTTTGTTTACCAGAGATGGCTTCGATAAGGCAGGAAAAATGGCCTTGTAAGCATTTCCCTTCGTGTCAGTTCTATAGTGATTTTGCCACATTATGAAGCAATGTTCGGAAATAACGGGAAGCATATCGGACAAATTCAACCGAGTTTTTACATGTTTGTAGAGAACATCATGGAGTGTTTGAGCTGAAGGTTCTGCAATAGTATATGATGTTACCCAATACCACCATTTCGGCCGGTGATGCCAGCATTTTTCAGTGACGTCATCATTTTTAGTGATGTCTCATCAGATTGCATCATGGCCGCCATTTTGTCAGCAGTGCTGACGTCAGCATTGATGACAGTCATTTCATGACGTCATGTCTTATGTTGTCATATCCGATGACGTCACAGCGATCGTCACTTTGTCAACATTTTTATAATGACGTCAACATTCATATGTCACAACGGCCATTTTGTTGACATCAAGGTGAATAAACGATTGCACCTAAATTGTAAAAAATTAAGTTTGCATAATGTCACGATAATGGTTTATAAAACAAACCACATAATGTAATAATAGACACTTCAACCTAAATTGAAACAATAATAGACATTTTGAACCCAAATTTTAACACTGTGTTTTTTCACAAAGGTGGCTCGAATCCAAAAATTTTAAATTGTTTTTTAGATGAAAACAAAAATAATCAAGTAACAATATTTTGGTAAATAGATTTTCTACATAGATTTGAAATCATTTATAATAGATACTTGAAATCTAACTTGTCAAACTCTTACGTGTTTTTGCACAAAGTGTGGATCGAATCCAGCACTTGTTCAAATAGTTTTTTAATGAAACTAAACTTACTTAAGGTACACTTTGTCTATTTAAACAAATTTTCTCACCAGGCACGCCAAGGCATGCCCGTTGAAGAACTCAAAAGAGCTAATCCCTGTGGTAGTTGTGCGATTGTTGTGCGTGACGTCAGTCATTACTATCCTATGCGGCTTTAGCTCTAATTAGCTTAGAAACGATTAAAGTGAGATAAAATATTGTCAATTTAATATGTAATTAATTAAAAATCAGAAATTATTTCCTTATAGACAATTTAAAAATAAATTATGTTTTTTCACGGAAGATGACTCGAACCCAACAATTGTTTAAATTGTTGTTTTTTTACCTAATTTAATCGATAGTGATGTCAGCAATAGTTGCAGCACGGGTCTGAGGCTTGCCCAGGCGTGTCTAGTGTTGCTGCTGCTATTGCGCCACGCGCCGCTGACGTCAGTTGTTATCGTTATATGAGTATGACGTAAGTCTGTCTGTCGCAGCTGTTCGCTTTCACTCTCGCTAGAACTGTGACAAAAATAGAGTAAGGCTTCTTGTAATGAACACACAGTGAAACTGAAATAATAGTTGTGTCTAACAGTACACTGCAGCTTTCGCTAACGAACAAACACATTTGTGCAGCATGCCAACTTTATTACGCAAAAACACATCATGCATTGTAATCAAACACGACTTGTCGATTCTTTGAAATTTCAATGGTGTTGAAATATTCACCAAAACATATAATGTTCATTGTTTCCGGCAAAGCGTCGGCAAAATGCATCTCCAGCCAAATGCAGCCACGCTTGACCGGATTGAAGTGAGTGCCTTCGTTCAGGTCGGAGATCAAATCCAAAGCATAGAGCATAAACCCGTAATTGAATTCTTCCCAGGAAATTTGATTTCCTTCATCTTTGAAAACCTGTCCCGTTCCGATAAAAAGCGACATGTATTCGCGCAAGGTATGTTTTTCAGAAAAATTCGGTTTGAATGCTTTTGCCGGAATCTGTTGACCATCCTCGTACAAGGCGAGTAAATTCAAGCTGTAGTGTTTGAAATTGAAGGGGTTCTTGTTGTTGGTGCCGTTGAACGCACTCGTCGCCACACAACCGAGAACGATACGTTTTGGCAATTGCCCTAGGAAAAGGTTGTCAACGTTGGCAGACAAACTGCCAGTAGCAACACTAGTCGCTTTGACCTCGGTTCCCAGAGCAAATAATGTTGATTGCAAGGCGTAGGTGAAATGTAGTCGTATTGCATTTATGAAGTAGAAAAATTCGTTTTTGCTGAAAGTAGGTTTCACACTATGGGCTTTCAACGTTTGCAAGTTGAAGCGAGTAAATGTTTTTATCAAAAATCACAGCACTAGGCATTTTAGACCAATCTACATTCAATCAATTTATTTCTACTGCATTGAAATTCATACCAGGGAAATATAAATACAGTTTACCGGCTGCAAATCGGTGTAAATACTTTGAAAAAAAACTATGTAACTGCGTCTGTTTGCAAATACTTTGGTTATGTTTGAAAAAATAATTTGCAATGCAGAAAAATATTGGAATTTTTTCAATGGATTCTTAATGAGTCAGTTTAGTTTTCAGTTGGTTTGTTTCAATAGTATGTGTCTGCTTGCAAATATTTTGATTGTTGTTGTTGAACCAAAATATACAACACATATTTTTCAGAAATGAAATAGTACAAATTGAGCATTGAGTTGTACACCATTTGAAAATCAGAAAATTGAGTTGTGCAAAAATCATGTTTTTATCAAAAAACGGGGATGCAATGTATTTCGCATTAGTTAATTTTGATCATTTTAAAGCAGTGAAACTGCAAATGGATCTTTTCAAAAAAGTTAGAAAAGAGACATTTCAATTACATTCGGATACTTAAAATATACCTGCTTGAGAAAAGATATCAAAAATGGCATTGCTGTCTGTTATAGTGATATCACGTCTGTCGCTTAACATCGCATAGGTATCAAATTTATCGAGTTTGTATCATGACTTAGATTTCCAGATGCAGTTAGCATCAAATAGACACCAAGTAAAGCTCTAATACAGTGCTTTCAAACCATGGGCAACGTTGCCAAACAAGTAAGTGCGGTTACCGCAACGGATCTTTTCAGGTCGTGCGCAGACTTTTTCAAAGTTGTGAGATGTTTCATGATAGTGTAAATCTGCACTGTGAGACAACCTGCTGCAGCTTACACCCACCAAATCAAGTTAATTGAATTAGAATGTATTCTCTAGTCTAGAGATGTCATGGACAAACAATGCTTTACAGCTTCAAAGCTGAATTGGACTGGAGAAAAACATATTTCGTGGCACATTTTTTGTTAAGCTGTAAGGATTTTGAAACATTTTTTGTACCAAACTTTCAAGTGTTACAACTAGAAATTTTACAAAAAAATTTTGAAAGCAGGACATGCACTAGCAGGGAAAGTTTCTTGTACTTGTGAAAACAAACTAACCGAACGTATGCGACTGCGAGTGATGGTTTCAACATTGCCAGTGTATTTGCGGTTTTGATTACTAAGGGAATATGTGCAATTTAGCTCTCACAACAAAACCCTAACTTGTGTCGCAACAAACCTAACCGATCTACAACCATGAGGAGTATTAGATGGATGACGTATTATGCAACATGAAATAAAATGTAAAGACACAACACAAGGGCACACGTTTCTCACTCTCAGATTCTCATGTTGGATGAAAGTTTCAATTCAATATGAAAATATTCACTATTGACTTGATCAGCACACGACAACCAGCCATGTTTTGCAAAGTAAATCTGGAAACCCTAGCAATATTATCTCTTATCGTCAAACATGTCGCATGATGAAAAGCTTTTGCCAAACTAACATAGTGCTTAGTTTTGTTATGTCACCGAAACAATTTCGCTCTGATTTCAAACTCTTTCTAGATTACAGAAAACGCGAATGGTCAAATAGTCATTACTTGCACGTCAGAAATTTTTTAAAGCTTCTTGCAAACATCAACAAAGTTATTAGTTTCAGCAATCTGGTACGAATATGTTTCGAAGCGGCAATATTTTAGAATGGACACAGTGCTCATCATCATAAAATAAACTTGTTTTACAAACGTTTTGATAAAAAAAAAAAACACTTGACACCTAAACAATTTCACGCCGATTTCAAAATATTTCTAGATTGTTGAAAACGTGAGTACCTGATTAGTTAGTTTTGTGATGTAAGCATTTCATTTGTAAGTCAAAAGTTGTTACCATTTGAAAAATTGTGTTTCTCTTATACATTCCTCTCACAAGGTATAAACACAAAATCACTGGTTGCTGTTGCAAAGCCATGATTTGTTCAGCAATTCAGATAATTTTTATGTAAAAGTTTGTAAAACATAATAATTTGCAAGTGCAACATTTTTAAATCATGCAAACAGTTTGCAAATGCGTTTGCTGTGTTGACGATCAACGTTTCGGTAGATTTCTTGCAGAGCATTGTCTCTCGCTGTCAGATTCTCGCGACGGTCGTTTTCACTTAAAATATGAAAATAGTTTCTGACAACAATATAATCACAAATTTTACAGCAAAACGTATGTCGCACTATTGCTCTGTGAAAAAAATGCTGGGTTATTTTTTGTGTCATTGAAATTTAAATTCACTCCTATCCAAAAATGTATCTCTCTGATACAATGTTGCGTTATGAAACATTCGAGAACGATGTGATCATATCATCTGTGTCAAAATTTTTGGAATTCACTGAACTATTGATCTGTGAAATATCTGTGGGAGCACTTTACATGGAATTATAACGCAAGGTCATTTTGACGTACAGAGCTGAGACACGGCACTCATTTCACTTTGCAGTATGCAAGTTGACAGACCAAGTTGCTCGCCGAACAGCAAGACCGCGTCAGATAATTGACACATCAACGGCGTCAGGGCGCAAGTTGACACATCAAACCGCTCGCTCCAATGTGTACTTTGGAAAATCATGTTGGCGTCAGACATTCTTGTTTCAACTTGAATGAAAAATGAAATAGTACAGAAACCTAAATTAATATGTCACACTTGTTTGTGGATGTTAATGTAATAGCTTTTACAATCAGCACTCTTAGCGTGAGAAACTCAGTGAATAAGCAACAATTGCAAGTTGAAACGATTCAGTGTGCGGTTATTGACAGAAACATTATTCAGGTTAACATAAAGAAATCATGGAAAAAGCAGTCACTTGTACTGAATTCTCGAGATCCGTATCATTGAGTTGATCATGAAAACACTGTAGTTGTTATTTTACAAAAATTGATAAAGAACACGACTCATCCACGCCGTTTAATTCATACAGCAAAACTTGCGTTTTCATTCTGAATTGCTCAGCACACGACCGTTTTGCAAAGAAAAACTGGAAAACATCATATCTCTGTTATCACCAAATTTGACAAAAATCTTCGGTCAAACCAACTCCAAAAAATTTCACTTTTGTTTTCAAAAACTCTCTTGATTGCTGAAAAAAAGGATAAAACGATTTCTGAACGTCCATTTGCATTGCATCGTCAGCAATGTTCCCTGCAAGGTGCGCAAATACACAGGACCACCAGAACTGTTGCGCAGTGAAATCTCGTTCTCGCGCACTTGCAACATTCCAAAGCAGTAGGAACTCCACCGAAAACAAGGAGCTATTTGAATGAAATATGTGTTTTGTTCGCATTTTGATAAGATTGTATATTTAATATGTAATTCACAAAGTTTGTAATTCATTGAAAACTCCACTTACTCATCACTAAAATAATCATACTCACTAAATCAAATATTTGTTCAGCGTAAAATTATCTTAGAGGGATCACTGATCGTCAGCAATTTGAAAATGATAAACAAAATATTGACGTTCCCCCCTGGAAGAATTTCTGCGGACGCCCATGAATGATCGTGCTTTCTCGCTTTCGTTTTTTCGTGCTTTCACTCATTAGGAATCGTTTGCTTCTTTCCGTTCTCTTAATTTCAATTGCAAAATAAACAGAATCAACCCGCTTGTTGTCATTATTTCACCAAAACTACCTGCAATAACAAATGTTATGCACAAATTACTGCGGGTGTTGCAGACTATTCCAAACGACAATTTAAACCGCATCCAAGTGACTATACGCTCACTTGCTGCAACATACAAGTTAAACAGCGCTACTGCACTATGCTGGCTACTACCACCGGTAATTGTGATGTAACAAACGTAACCTACAGTGAGAATAAGTATTATGTCGTCATGCGAACTGTCTATCTTGAATCCTCGATGTACCTGCGCCGACGCCAGTGACTACTTCAGATCGCTGTTATGTGCCACATTTTCTTGTTGGTTCCGAAGCGGTGCAGTGTTAAAGTTTGACCAATTTTATCACTCAAACTTCTTCTAAACCAAGCTTAGACTTATTTCCTCGTAAATGTACGTATGTGGAAGTGATTGATTTACGCAATATGGTCCTGTGAAGCATAGGGTTAAGCGCAAATCGACATCGCATCCCCCCCACCAAATCAGCCTGTGTCCGCTACTGACCCAGGCTTGCAAGCAGGGGGGCAACAGGGTAGGCTATTTGTCACCCAAATTTCCGAAAACATTGTCAAAGCGCCAATAAATTTTTTAGTTATTAGTTGCAAAATGTTATAATCATTCCCCCCCCGGAAAATATCACTTGGTTACGCCCCTGATTATGTCCTGAAAGACATTTAATGCCAGTAATAAAGGTTGAATTTCAATCAAGTATTTAACACCGTTTCACATACGTTTGAACGTTGGACAGCTCATGTGAAGAAAAAGCATCGTAGAGGGGAGAGAACATGACAACGGCTCTGGGCATCCAAGGCAAGGGCCATCCATAGAGTGAAATTACAAAAGTTACATCTTATTAAAATAACTGTAACCAAATGCTTCTTCGTATTGTAAGTCAAAACACATGCTGGAAGCGTCTGGTGGGAACTTGCCTGTGGGGCATGTAAATCAGTGGCATACCTAGGGGGGAGGCGGGGTGCGGTCCGCCCCTGGCGACGCTTTTATGGGGGCGGCACTATGGGCTATGCTGTAGGCCGGCTATGTCCAACCCGCGGTCCAGTCAAGAGTTTTGTGTGGCCTTGTTTAGGTTTTCGCTGTAGAAAAGTATCCTGCATACTGACAACGTGTCCTTGATTTGATACTTTTGAACTTGACATTATTGATACAGGTTGTCTTCAGTGCCACTTTATCACGTCTGTTATCACTGCATTTAGGATTCGAACATTTTTAGTAGGCTATATTAGTTTAAGCTAAATTTATTTTTCTAAGATCAAAGTAAGCCATTCAATTGCGGCCCTCATTAATATGTCATTCAATGTGCGGCCCTGGTTAAGTAAGTGACATAGGCAACTTTTTGGCTCAGCAGGCCATTTGGGTTGGACATAGCTGCTCTAGGCTATAAACCTGTACAGTCTGTATTGAAATCAAAGTAATTTTAGTATCGGGATACTACTCGCAGTTGAAGGACGTTTTTGATTTTGCGTAATTTAAACTATGGCATGTGCATTAATTTTAAGCGATTATTATCTTAGCCAACAAACAAACAGTCGTGTATCACAGATGTTTTATCAATAGGCTTTTTTACATGACGCTGCAAAACGGTTCTTGTGGTGAATGTATGATTACTTTGTCACGTAGTGCCGCCAGCAATCTTGCAATCATTTGATTGTTCCTTTGTGTTCGCGCCGCAGCTGTTGTGTTGTGCTTGCGATTTCTTATTGCAATACTACAAAGTTTCTTATTACAACACTGCAAACGGCCGTATCACAAACGTTCGTGATGCCGCGAGCTCTATCGTCGAATGTTGCTGCTCTTCCTGAAAGCTTTCTTGCCTCGGTTGTCGGCGACCCGACTACTTTGCAGCTGCTGTTATTGATGTGGAAGTGGACAAGTTACCTGCCCGTGCATTGCTTGATACTGGCGCGACTGAAAGCTACATTGATGAAGAACTAGTCAAGGAATTGAAGCTAAAGTCTCAAGGTAAATTGTCTCTGTAACACACAAGATGCGACCCCTATGGGGTGGCATGACAATGTGCTTTAGATCCAGTAGATATCGTTTATGCATGGGTTCTCATTACTGAATCAGGGACCGTTCTCGCAGAAACTATGTCTGGCTAACAGCCCCTATTAATTGCCCGAATAGTAATTATTTCTCAACGGTTCACACTATAAAATATACACACCAGTGAAACATATAATTTTTGGTTTTATAGCTTTTATTCATCACAATAAATATATTCAAACTATCGCGAACTGGTACTCACCAATATACGATGTATCATAATAATCAAGCACTTCTCGACATGTCACAACGCTCATATAACTCTCATATTTTAATTCTGCATCTTAGTAACTTGCGATAAGGAGATCAACAATCTATTTAGATCGGTTTCCCTATTCAAGCAATTGCTTATGTAAATCAAACTTAATTTTCTGCGCCTCAATGCATCTTAATTTTTAAATATGTTCGATAAGTGAGTACGCATTAAATCTGTCGATGCTGTCTGACACTGCCACGCTCATGTAATTTAAACTGACAGAACTTCATCTTTCATAATCTGGTTTTCACAAAACAAACTGACAAAACTTCATTCTCATGATTTGAATTTCATAAAATAGTCTGACAGAACTTCGTTTGGACAAGCCCTTTTTCTGTAGTTTCGACTGACAGGGATTAACCCGGACAAGCCAAATTTACAATCTGGTCTAAGAGGGATCAACACGGACAAGCCAGTTTTTCCTGATCGTTATTAATCCTTTTAACGACTTAATCGCAGCCACCTGACCTTACGGCGGAACGAGTCTTCCAGTTTCCCTCCTGGTTGTTATTAATCCTTTTAACGACTTAACCGTGGCCACGTGACCTTACGGCGGAACGAATCTTGAAAAAGACTGAATTTCAGTTCAGATGGGGCTGTATTTATACCCTTAGTTCGTTGTGTGACTTGTTAACGACCCTTTACGACGTCAGGTGTTCTAATTGGTTATTGCTTATTGAATCACTTGGTGCTTGGCTGATTTCAAATGCTTCCAGAACCTTCAGGTGCTTGGGTTTTCCCATCTGTTCCGTCATCGTTTCCTGGTCGTGATCAGCCTCAATTGATTTCTGCTGCTTGTCTTGTGACTTCTGCTGACGTTTTTATGACGTTGTCAGTGGGGTGACTTGAGGTTAGTGTCCTAGGATAGCCGTTTTAGGTCAGGTCAGCTGACTTAATAATCAGTTTTGATTGGCTGTAATCTTTTTGAATTTGTTCTGGCTGTCTCAGGATTGAGGATATTTCAGCAAGTTTGTTTTCTGTACAGTAACAAGTTGATACAGGCAAGTTTGCCTGTAACATCTCATCACTTTCGTTTGTAGGATTGTCAGTGCAGGTACGTTGTTTTGTTCTTTTCCCGGTAAAAGCGTTCACCCACTGGTACAAACTGAAAATGGGTGTTGTGCAAGAATTCTGTGCTGATTTAATTTTGGGGCAAGACTTTCTTAAAAAGCACAAATCAGCAACCTTTTTAATGGGAGGACCTTTAAAAGCTATCGAAGTAAATCAATGCAATACATATGGAGTTGCTGCTGCCGAAATACAACCACCGCATTTGTTCCAGTTTCTGAATCCCAGGATTCGCCTCATAGCGACTCCCTCCCGGAAATTTAATTTGGTTGATATGCAGTTTATCAGGAAGGAAGTAGAAAAACTGCTGGCCTAAGGAATCATTGACAACAGCGGAATTAAGCTGGAGAAACTTGTAGGTGTCTTTATTGAACAGTGTCTGGAATAACTGGATCGTGAAAATTTGTGAGCAGACAACACACCAACCACAGTTCATTTAGGACACCAAGCATGTTTACAGGAATTTTTTGTCAGAAATGTGATATTGTTTGATTTTTCTAATGGCTCTTTTAACATGTATGCGATGATGGGATATTTTTCGAGTTGTCAATAGCCTACATCTTCATCATAATGACTTTCAGATATGTTGGTTTGCTGGAAGATGAAATTTTTTCTTAAACCACAATTGGTTGTACAGCCACTGTAGCATTAGGCACAACCCTCAATAACTGTCGTTTTCGATTCTTCTTGTTGCTCCAGTCAAACTGCGATGGAACAGCTCCATTCTTTAGAACCCATTTTGTTGGATGGCTAATAATACCTTCATCAGTGAAATGCTTGTAACATATGCATGAATAAGACATAAGAGTAAAATGTTTTCTTGTCTGACTTGACCAAACCTACAATTGTAAACAAGATGTATTATTAAAATAGGAAAGTCAGTTACATTTCACTACATTACACATTCATTCATTTAGATATAGGTATCAGTATTCAAAGATGCATTTTGGTTGCATAATTCATTTAACATACTGCACCCAGAACAACCATATAGTAGTTGGGATACGCAGATGGCAATGGTGCCTTCTTGAAGTAACTTTTCAAAAACAAAGGTGTTAAAAAACATTTTTCTCCTTAGGAAGATGGAACCTCAGGTTGGAATCTCATAGGTAAAAATAATAGACTGTAAAATTTCTTATGTTTCATTTATCCAAAGTACAGTATACAGCTAGATAGTCTTAGTATAACTGCAGTGGAAAACATAACATAGTGTGTGGCCTTTGCTGTACCGCGAAAAATCATAATGTCCAAGGTGTCTAAAGCAGCACAAAAGACTACTCAACTAAAGTATTAGAAAAATGCTTGCAATTGGTATACACACCTAACTGCTATTGCTAATTGATACTATTAAATTAACTTACCTTTCTACGGTGCTCATCTTCTGAATATTTAAATAATCATACTTGATTACCATGTGTTGCATAAAAAACAAAAACAACACAGTATTTTATCAAATTGCTTGCAATCTTTTCCTGTAAATATTTACCTAAGGTTAAGAAATATGCAAGTAATGCCCAGATTATTTTATTAGCTGTATCCTGACAAGGTAGGTTAAATGTTGCAATTTACATAATTGTAAACATAGCAGTGGCTACTCTTTAACCATACCATTCACAACAGGTGATGATTTAGCCAAATTTTTAAACACGTTGACATAGGTCTCGACTCTAGAACTCTAGGGTTTTCAAAATTGGCATTAGGCTGCTCGCTGCTAAGGACAGTACATTCACTGAATCCTATGAAGCTGGAATAGCGATGAAACGAAAACACGCTGTAAACATGTTTTATACAAAGTGTTCCAAGTATTTTAGCTTGAAATACAGGCGAAAAGGCAAATACTGTTCATTCTAAACGACAACAAAACGTCCCGAACCCCCGTTCATCTATTATGACCTCAGTATGTCGCACCGAATGTTTTGAACATTCCACTTCGATGGTTCGCGTTGAAAAAGGTCTATTAACTATCAACTATTGGTAGTTGTTGCGTCGCTTATTGTTCATTGTTGTGCAATTAAAAACGTTATTGTTGCATCACAGTTAACCTATACGATGTTGCTGATGTACAGTTCGCAGCAGAGAAAGAATGCCTCCTTGAACTTTTGCACTTTATTCAAATGTACAACCTTGGGAACTCTGTTCCAAATGTAGTAATTAATGCTGTAGATTTTCCTCGCAATTGCCGTCAGTGTTGCTACCTGTGAGAAAAGTTTTTCGAAACTAAAAGATCAAGAATTATTTAAGATCTAGTATCAGCAACTTGCCATCGATAAGTCCTGTGTTTGTCATCTGAAAGCTACCTATCTCTAGTACAATCCCCTAATATGATAGTTCAAAGTTCACATAACTTTGCTAAACCATAATTTTTTTGTTTTTGTATTCTCATTAGTAGCCTATGCAGTCAATCTCTTCTCTTTAATTTTTTTTCCTTTTGCATTTGTAATCATATCATATCATGACTCAAGACACAAACTAACAGAATGAGTAACCCATACCCAGCTGAATCAAGCGTTTCATTTCAGTTGAAGTAGGCTTATCTCCTTTACTCTGTCAATTCCACTAGTGTAGCCTAATATATACCCAAAAAATACTCCCGTTGTCTCACTTGCCTCAACATAAACCCAAACTAAAGGTTATAGGCCAACTACCACGATCACGATATGCACATACTACAGTACAAAGCCAACAACAACCGTGCAATGTAGCCTACTGTTGGGCTGTGGGCTACACCTCCTAGGTGAAACCCCTGATCCTGAATCCAAGCACAAGCATAACAGCACACCAGTGTTGTGCGGATATTGAAATTTGATAATCCAATCCGCACCGAAAAATTTCAATAGTATCCGAATCCGATCCTGATCCGAAAATTTTGCTCAAAACATAATCCGATCCAGATCCGAAAATCCAAAACCATCATCATACCAGATTCCAATCACAACAACAATTTTTTGCCATGTTTGTTCAATTTAGTAATTATATAGGCACTAGGCAGGCTCACAACCAGGTAATAAGGTAATGATGATGGTTTCGGATCTGTATCGGATTGTTTTGAGCAAAATTGTCAGATCAGGATCTGACCTATTGACCCTTGCTAGCCGCCCTGCTTATAAGGGTGTTTTCGGCTTATACTTTGATGACACAGACCTTTACTCCCCAAAGCATGAG
>Ga0210059_1009122_pt1 | contig 15525 bp, 3 predicted proteins | sample Ectturendosymbi2_FD_188042 | JGI IMG/M metagenome (GOLD analysis project Ga0210059, IMG submission 188042) | Ecteinascidia turbinata endosymbiont from Florida, USA - Sample 2 (SPAdes) (version 2) | ecosystem: Host-associated > Tunicates > Ascidians > Unclassified | place: Key West, Florida... | reverse complement strand
TAGAAGCTTGAAACTTTACTAAAAAAAACTTCAAAACTGGTCAATTAAATAAAAATAGAGCTTGTATTCGCCGGCTTTAATCTGAACATATTTATTCAGAAACAGCGCCAGAAAATGCACGTTTTATGAATAATGCTTGAAATAACAAGGGACATTAAATATTTCAATGTTGAGACTTGGATGTTGTTTGCCCCCCTTATCAAATTTTCTGGCTACGCGCCTGTTCACAATTAATTTTAACTGTAGGTTTCTGTGGTGCACTGAAAAAAGCGTCCAGCTTTTCCTTCCTTAAGATGTTGATTTGGTGGTAAATCCAGAAATAACTCTTGATACCTCAATGCAAACCACATCACTTCAAACGACCATTCTTCCAAATATCAACAAGCACGTAGAAGATTTTCCTTCGAAGTTTCAAAGTTATTTTTCCGTCAACAGAACTATATAAATATTGCTACATCCAAAAGCTCACATGTACCGCATTTATTTAATCTTTGTGCTGAAGTTACTTTTAAGTACATGCGTTGTGTAATTTGTATGCACGTTCCCACATCATTTCACCGACAAATATAACTTGAGTTCACAGAAATCAAAAAATATAGCAGAGATTTTTACAAAGCTTAACGTTTTTAGACACAATCACGGTAAGTGACAGTTCTGTTTATTCAAAGTGTTTTACAATCTTTCAAGCTTGATATGAAATCCATTCTTGCTTTGGAGGATAATTCTTAATTCCATTTCAGGAACTGGTGTTTCGTCGTCCAAGTACAGTCGATATCTTCTCAGTGTTTGGGCCACAACAGTTTTGATTTCGTTCAGGTGGAAGTACAACTGTAAGTTTTGACCGATGCATTTTCTGAAACAAGACTATTCAGACGATTCTGCCAGGAAATACTTTGAACCTGCTGTGAGAATATCTAGCATTAGACTCACTACTCTGCTCCATTGCCTACCAAACTTTATAAAGATGAAAGATGAAATTTTAAGTTTTTGGTTTTTTAAAGATCAAAGTAAGAAAATATTACATTATTACAAATATTAATTTATGACATCTTGTCCCTGCATTTAGTTGACTTCATTTTTCTGCACTCGAAGTGCAAGCACCATCTTCATGGTTTGTAGAATTATGCAAAAGTTTTAAATCAAGACGGGAACCAGTTGTCTCACTAAGGGCAGAAATAGTTTATGCAAAATTTCTACACAACAACTGAAATGAAACATAACACCAGGTTTTTTTAAAAGGAAAATGTTAGGTACCCGGTATGGATCTGTAGGGACCCGATTCCTCTGATTCTAGGGACACGATGTTCTGATATTTTAGGAATCCGATGATAATTTCCTCTGATTCTAGGGACCCGATTTGAAATTCTAGGGACGCGAATCGGGTCCCTAAAACGCCTTAAAAAAAACCTGCATACCACAAACTTCTTTTCAAAATATTTACAAAATTTTGAGGTGGAAGTACAACTGTAGGATCTTTTCAAATTACACAATCGGTCCAACCACTGCCGCTCTGAAAATAACCTCAACAATTATGACCATATTGAAGTTGCTAACTACATTAATATCTACATTAATTTTGCAAACATGATCTGCCATGAACGTCTGCAGAAATCTCTCATGGGGGAACGTCCAGATTTTTCTTATCCATTTCAGGTTGCTGATTGATGTATTGTGAATGCGCGGTTCGCTTTAATTGCAGTTTTATTGATGGTGATCCTCTTTAAATTGTGTATCGTCTTTAGTTATGCGTGTTAGCGCTGAACTATTATTGACTCCTGGACTGCCATTATCAGTTGGTAGAAACCTTGCACGACGTGATGGTGGTTCCATTCGTTATCCGAATTGCATGACGCGTTATTCAGCAGCATTGTTGGTTATGAAAGCAACTTTACTTTCTTTATATTTCAGATGTGTAACATCTTAATATTTTGACATAAAGCCACTTTGGTTTTCTTATGTGTAATACATCACTGATAAGGCAAACGCAATGCAAACGGACGTTCACAAAACGCTTTACCCTTTCTACACCATAATGAAAATGCTTTATTTTACGGCAGAAGTCACAAAAATTGTGCTTCGTTGGCAGCAATGCTTTTTTTCATTCATACTTCTTTTCACACAGCATGAAACTACTTGGCTTACCGCTACCACTGTCTTCCTGCATTATTTGCCAATGATGTCTGCGTTCAACAGTCACACGCGGTGAACACTTGAAGATTCGTTGCCACCTTATTGTAACGCAATAAAGACCAAGAGTAGTACAATCCGTCCAGTAGTGGTTTTAGTGAGTGTGCAGGGTATGCAAAATGGGGGTCCTCATTTTCAATTTACGCGCTTTGAGGGGCCCCATTTTTAGTTTACCCGATTTCAATGATTCATGAGATTTTCATTTTGGTGACGATCTGGATGCTCTAAGGTTTTCTATTCAGTTGGTTGTTCTGAATGATGCAGTATAAGGTGTCAGTGAAAAAATGAAAGACGTAATTTCTAGCACTCTTGCATTTACTTCGAATTGCAACAATTTTTCTGAAATTAGGAAACTTCTGCAACTTAAGTACGTGCTGCCAGTTGCAACTACTTCTGCAAAGCGTTCGTTTTCATTTATTGGTCATTTGAAAATGCTACCTCCGAATGACCACGAGTGTGCACCGCACAGGTTGAATCATCTAATGATTTTGTCTGTTCTTAGAAATTGTACAGAAAGTTTGAATGTGCAGTAGATGCAATAGGAACACCATAGAATATCGTTATTGTAGTAGGTGTTTGCTTCAGTGTTTGTTTCAAGAACTCAGAAACGCCAAATGGTTTTGGAAAAGTGTGACGTGTGTCTGATAACGTTTTTTTGTCCTCTGATTGCACGACTCTGTATCTTTGTGACAATGTTCAGTAAAGAAATTTTGGTTGATTTTTGATGTTGTGTCAAACACGAATCATTCGCTTTATTCTAGTAATTCTTCCCCTCGGGCCATACCAATCCTTTCTACCTTCCGCCGCCGTTGAAGGATGTTGACCTCAAAAATAATAGCAAAAACTGAATAAAACCACTATGAATTTTCTGGGTGCCTGAATGGCTGTAACAATTTTGTTTCAAGTTTATCTTGAAAACCCATGAAAATACCGATAATACTGTTGTGAAAAGGAACCTCCGCCCCCCTTTTGAAAAGTAAGGGGGGAATGCCGGCGTTCTCCGATGTCCCTGCAGGAGCGTAAAGCCGCAGGTGTGACAAAAATTAATGCTGCGGTGCAGATGTAGTTTTATGTTAAGTTATGGTTGCGGTGCAAAAAAACTCTTTGGCTGCTGCGGAGGTCTCAAACTCAAATTGCTCTGAAGGCAAAAAGAGACCCTACAAAGTAACCCGAAGGTTGCATTATGACGCTGACGCAATAGTGGTGTACCTGAAACCCACTAGAAACAGCTTTTACATCTTATTTCCTGCGAAAAGTATCGTGAGTTATAGGTAAATCTTTTCTATCCGTCTCTGCAGTATATTCGTTTGAAAGGAACTTGTTCACTAGCTGGCCGAGGACTTTCAAACACCGGTGAATAAACCGAATAACTTAAATGCTGGTTATATGAATATTCCCCAAACGCATCGCAGGCCACATGCAGCCCGCGTGTTCAAGCCCCTGGTCTACTTGTATAAGCATGCTTGGTAGAAAGACCGTCAACATGTGGAAGCAGGTTAAGCGCAGTGTGTGGAAGCAGAACAGACGCAATGGAAAAAAAGAAAATTATTTTAACCTGTGGAGACCGTAATTCATAAAAACGAACGTAATGCCGGCGGCAATTGCGAAAAGGTTGTGCTCCTGATGTGAATTATCGTAATACACCTGGCTATTACTGCCCACAAATGGCATTTTTGCGACTGTTACCGTATCGTGGGTAATTGCTTTGCAGTGTAGAAAGGGTAAAGCGCTTTGTGAACGTTCGTTTGCAGTGCATCGTCAGCAACCTGAAAAGGGTAAGCAATATGTCGACGTTGCCCCCCTGGAAAGATTTCTGCGGACGCCCATATATACTGCTTTCCTCGCTAACCTGCTGGGTCAACACAACCAGACTTTTGACGTTCTGTTGCTTGCACATTCAGAAAAACGTTGCTTTCACCTTCAACAGTGGTTTATTTGCTATCCTCACATCGTAACTTGCAATGCTCACAAGCAATAATCTATGTTTTTCCTGGGTATTTGCCTGTTTGTGCAAAGTGGCTTACATTTCCTTGATAAACCATGTTGGAGCGATACAAACTGCTCAGCGATTCAAAAAATACAAGTAAATTGGTTGAGGTGAAAATTTTTTGAAACCGTGTCACGTTTCGAAACTACGTCAGTTTCAAACTAAAATTTTAATCAATTGGAGCCGTTCAACTAAAAATATCACTCTGGAAGGTGGTAATTACAGAAAGCAGCTTTAAAGGATTTTTACCAAATATTCTGCAAAAATCCTTAAATCAAAAATTACGTTGGTCACGTCAACACACTTCCCTGTAGGCTTTTATATACTTGTTTTGGTATATTTGTACCAGTGATTAGTTTTATTGTGATTCATCCTTTTCAAAGTATACGCAGGCAGAAGAAATGCCGGGTATAACTCTTAGGCCGAAACTTGGTATTTCAAAGATATTCAAAACGCTCTAAAGAAATGGAATGACTGAAAGTATTGTGAGTCTTCACAAACTTTTTTCCATGGGGTTAGTTACACTAAACACAACAATCACTCCAAGGATATTTTGCCATAGCAGTGCTTGTTGTTGGCTGCTAATGAAATAACGGATTTTCCATTTGCTAAGACTACTGAATGAAATCAACTTAATCTGACTTGACAGAACAAATGAACGGTAGACAACTGAAACTGAGCACTAAGAGCAAATGATGCCGAAAATGTTGCCATGTTAATGCACCAAAAGCAATGTGAAAACCCTAGCCCACGCTAACTCATCTTTCCACGTACTAAACAATCAACTGATGATAGTTATTCCTTGTACAAGAGCCCGTTTTGATGCATGCCGAAAACGAGGTCGACGTGAGTCATTATTGGTCAAGTTGCAGTACATTTTTCTCGAACAGAAAAGCATACCACGAGCACAGAAATATGGGATGTCATTAACTTTACTCCATGCTTAACTATGCAATAATATCAGCCTGCTGGTTAAAATTTCCTTCAATTTTTGTTTCTTTCACATCTAACTTCAATGCTATTGTCCAACATTTGCTGACGCTATGAGTCTATCAGTCGTCTCAAATCTACAAATCACAGAGACCGAGCTTAGTTTTCTAGTCTGTTGAAAATAATGGCAGATCTCTTGCTTTCTTGTTGTTATAGGCTAACATATGCAATAATTGTTTTTCATTAAAGTCCATTCGCGTTACGCCGTTGAAAAAAACAGTTGTGTTCAAACTCACAAGAGTTAACCTGCTCAATCTTGCAAAAGGCAAACAAAACTAATGGGTGCAAACGCTCCTGGAAAGGGAAAAGGCGCCATAACGCGTAGTTAAACATTAAGCAATCATGGTTGTATTTCTAGGTCAGCTGCATTAAGGTAAGATGTTGTAAACGCCTCATCAGAGTCCTTAGAAATTAAACTAGGGAACGTTGTGGCCGCGCATTTTTATCTGATGTGAAAATCGGATTGTGATTTAACTGTTAGTTCCTGGATCCTTTCTACCTACTGTATCTGATTGAGTCTAATCTCTACGGTCAAGTGCAAGCGGTCTTGAGTGAAGTGTTGGAGAAACGGGATAAACCCAGTTGGCAGTGGTTCTTAAGTAAGATTTATTTGTGGTAGAGGTTCCATACTAACCATTATTATTATTAGGGTAGCAGTTGCCTCATCGAGGAAACTGTCATTTACGCTATGTAAACAACTATTTATTAAAAAACATATATAAAGATATTTTGATCGTTCCTGTGAAAACATGAAGTGTCAGTCAAATTCATTTTATTCATAAATTCATTTTTTCAGGGTGTCTTTAATCAGGCTCGTAACCAGGGATGGCGCAGGAGGGAGAAGCTCCCCCTAGAAATTTTTTCTCCCCCCTCTAGAAAAATATGTGGGACATAGTTTGAAAGCATTGGACATAGTTAAAAAAATTTGGGCCGCTCTCAGAAAACTCTTAGCCCCCCCCTGGTGTCCCAAGCTGGTTACGGGCCTGTCTTTAATATTCATTTTGTGAAGAGAATTCGGATCATTCTAACATTGTAGGCATACGATTCACACAATTCTTGGCTTGATTCCAGTAATTGCTTCCGTAGTTGATCATCATCTGATGCAAGATCTTTCAGATCATCTTCTAGTGTTTTTCCTTTTTCTATTTCAGGAAAATATTCTGACAATCAGTGGCATGCAGAGGAGGGCGGGGCGAACGGAGAGACGGCCACGGGTATCCAAGGCAGGTAGGCATCCAAAGAGTGAAATTACAAAAATTATAATGCTGTAACATAGGTGATTTCTTCTTTTGTAAGTTATAATAACACATACTGCGTGGATTTAATTTTCCGAAACTTGTTTTTTTTAACACTAGTTTTTACGTATTTAATTGCCAGTAATGCTCATATTCTTCAATATCAGGGACCTATACGGTGGATGTGCGGCGCACACCCATTCAAGCTGACAGTGAAGTGACCTTTTGCAGGTCGTGCGATGAAAGGAAAATCAAAAAGAAGAACTGAAAGTTATTGCAGACGTTTAATTAATTTTCTAAGCCAAATTTCAAAATTGTCTTATTTGAGCTTGCTTGATTTAGCTGACTTTTTGATGCATCACCAGTTTCCCGTTTCATTTTTTGATGTGGCAACCCTGGGTGTGCGCTAATACAGCCGCACACCTATGCTTGCAATATGTGCATTATTTCGAGCTTTGTCATTAACTGGCAGTTCATACGGACTGATCATAACGGTCCACACAACCCCTATCTGTTCTCTCCCCAGTGCAGTAAACCTTGGTTAATCCGGATCTTCGCCAAAACCGGATAAAAATGGTGGTACAAATTATTTCTAACGTTTTTCTACATAAAAATAATCTGTTTATCCGGATTTTTTAATCCGGATCTTCGCCAATTCCGGATAAAATTTGCTTTTTTCACATCTTTTAATCTGGATTTTCCCCACTTCCACGCTGTTGTGTTCTTAAGTGCATTGACTGGTCTCTAGGAAAAATTCAGCAGCTTTCAGATGCAACGCAAGCGTGCTCACGATCACCAGTGAGAGGATAGAATTATGAAAAAAACGGCCGCAACTGAGCGCAACATCTGATGAATCGAAGAGAAGATTATACGTCACAGACGGGCATGGCATACCACATCGCAGGCCACCGCATCACGGTTTCAACCTATAGATTAGTGTTGAGTGTGCGTGCGTAGAGAGCATTATCCCAGAGCTTATTGCACTCTGTAAGATGTGTGAAGGGCATTATCTTCCAAACAGAGTGACTGCTTGTGGACCAGTCGCAGAAATCTCTGCGTCAGTCCAATATTCCAGATTTCTTCGTAGCCGAGTAGTGCTCATAACTACCTGGATTTAGCGCTTACTAGTCTGATGTAACATTGTAAATACAGTAAACCTCGGTTAATCCAGATCTTCGCCAAAACCGGATAAAACTGGTGGTACGAATGATTCCTTACGTTTTTGTTTGTAAAAATCCTCGGTTTACCCGCATTTTTTTAATCCGGATCTTGGCCAATACTAGATAAAATATGCTCTTTTCACATCTCGTAATCCGGATTTTTCAGTGAAGTAAGTGCACTGACTGGTCTCTGGGTAACAGTGGCGTACGCAGATAATTTTCCTGGGGGGGTTTTGTTCAGGGTCATATGGTGGTCATTTGTATTTGGTGTGCGCTGTTTGTGACGTCATAATTTGACGTCATTTTCATGTTTCCAAACCAACGTTTTGGCGGAGTTTGTTGACATAATATGCATATTTTTCTACATCCACTCCCTTTTATTTCATGTGTCGTTGCAATATAAACTATCAGCGCTCCAAGTTAGGCTATCGGAGAAAAACAAACTCAACGCTGCGACACAGCAGTTCCTAACTTCAAAAATATCAGGCCGCGCGTTAAAACAGGGGAGTAAAACACAGTCATCCATGCGTCAGAGCAATTTACAACTGCAAAATGAGGCTGCGCTAATGTCATGTCGAATTCGAGCAGTCGAGCATAGAAAAAGTGCGGCTGGACTGCTGGCGCACACCCCGGTTTGCAAGATCAAATCTTGCTAAACTACGCAAGAATTGAAAATGCGCATAAAGTACGCAAGCAAACTTTCGATTTTTTGTCATTTATAGCAGTCCAGCTAACTTTTAGTTTTCCCTTTTCTCTGCTGAGGCATTATCAAACGCCTGAATGCTTCTATGTTAACACGAAGTCCATAGAGCACAAGCACACACTGTCTCCACAACGCAGATTGATAATAACAGACACAGAGGGTTTTGTAATGGCGTTGGGATAGGACCACAAGATTACAGGCACTTTCTGTAACCACAGTTCAGTTAGCTAACTCCTAACACTTGGTACAAAACTCCATCCAGAGTAGTGTAGTTCAAGACCAGGGTTAAGAATTTTGCTTTTTTGAAGATTTTGAAATTTGGCTGTTTTTGCACTGGGAGTTTTTACAGATTTTGAAATTCTGGATGCTTTTCAACGCACTGGACTTTTTAAATCGAAAAAAACACACAAGATTTGTTTTTTCTGTCGGAAAAGCTTGACCCTGAAAATGCGTATGAGCCGCATATTGACATTCATTACAAATTTTTGCTCTTCTGACGAAGGTTTGCAACCATCAGGTTACGGACTTCCACCCGCCCGTGAAGACTTTCGTTCCAATTCCTGTCTGAAACTTAACTCAATTTGATACAAAAGTCAAAACAGGGAAGCCAATTAAGGCAGTGCGCACTTTGCAGGTATTGAGGGAATAGATGCAAAGCCGGGGTCTGCAAATTCTTTTGGCTGTCGAACCCTTTTTAAATGCCCAGACATCTCACCGAGCCCCGAACGAGTTGAACTTCTCCGATCTCACTACCCCACAAATACGGGGCATTTGGATGAACACCAACTGTTGATATTACATCTAAAACTATCTAACTGTAGTTGAAAGGTAATGAGCAAGAAGCATTATTATTAATTCAAGCACAAAAGGAAAATGGCAAACGTTTCATTGCAATTTGAGACCCCATCAATGAGAAGGATGTTTCCTGTGAGAAACAGCAAGAGCATTTTCATAAATTGGTATCTTTATTAGCAAGCCACCACGCTCTTCCGAGTTCAGTCGGTTCTTCTGCTTTAGGAAAGCATTTGCATACATAACTAACACCAGATTCAAGCATGCAGGAAATTGGGAATGCAAGTAAAAACAGCTCAACAGCTGCACAAAATTTCAGGTACTTAACAGCGATATTTACCTGGGACTGTCACGCAGGTTTTTGCGTTTAAACAGCGATTGAGCTTCGAGATCCACACGCATGTCAGTGAGTTCATCTTGCAACTGCGAATTAATGTCTCCGGCACACGCATCCTCTGCAGGTCTTCAAAAAGTACCTTAAAGTTTTCACTTAAATTTTTATGGTGCTTTGCATATATCTCCAAATCACTGTCAACAATGCTTCCATCTTTTTCTAATTTAAGCAAGTTGGAGAAATATTTGAAATAATTGCGTTCCAATTTTGAATAGGCGCATTTTGGTTTGATATCCCGTTGGGATTGTTCGAGCTTGAATAACAGCTATTTCGTTCATGCCGCATTGTGTCAAGTCTGGTTTGCCAAACTTATATGATCGAATGAGATTTGGTCGATCACGGCACGGGACCCACAAATGGTGTGTCATCAGAAAATGTTTGGCAACCAATGTTCTGTGGTTTCTTCTGTTTAGGTTGTAAAGATAGAGATTGCTATGTTTTTCTCATGCATTGCTTGTACTAGCTGACCTAGTGTGAAAATTTTTTTTCATTTTGAAAACCAATTATGAAATGTAGCTGTAAATCCCCCTCAGCAGAAAGCCGGGGAACGAATAAGACGCATGGACATTATCACCTGTACCCGCCGCGTAGGCCTACAGATTTAGTATAGCCTAAAAAAGTGAATGATGTGTTGTGTCTGATATTGACTTTGACAAAGAAATGTTCAATTCCTAGCAATAATGCTAAAATTTATACCTGTAAGTAGCCAAGGGGCACTTGGGCCATGGACACCATACTTTGCCGCCAACCATTTTGCCAACTTTGCAAAAAGGTCATACTACGGTTGAGTGAACATGGTGACGACATCATCGAAACGCAAACAGAGTGTTTGGCTACTTATCTGTCATTTAGGCTCCTCTCGGAACAGTGTTTGGCTACTTCTGGTTAAAAAAATCTGGCAACCCTGGTGTTCAGTGTGCCTGTGAAGTGTAGAGCATTATCCCTGAGTGTGTACTGTACTCGGTAAAATGTCTGGAAGGCATCAACTTCCAAATAGAGTGACTGCTTAGGGACCAATCACAAAAAGCTCTGTGTCAATCCAAAATCCCAGATTTTCGCAGCCAAGTACCGATGATCTAAAATTATGAACTTAAGATTGTTCATAACTTCCTGGATATGGCGGTTATTAGTCTGACGTGCCATCGTAAATACATCAATGAATTCGTTTTGCTTCTGCGAAAATATGCTGTTGTGTCGTAAATGCGTTCAATCTAAACGATTCTCGCTGATATCGCAGTATCGAAATGACGTGAGGCTAGAAAAAAACATCTTCGTTTAATCTGGATCTTCGCCTCAACCGGATAAAATCGTCGGTCAAATCGAATCCGGATTAACCGAGGTTTACTGCACATCAATAAATTCGTTTTGCTTCTGCGAAAGGCTGTTGTTGAGTTGTAAAGTTGAGCAATTTTCACCGATATATCAGTACTTAGATGACGTCAAGCCAGAAACAACCATCTTCAGTTAATCCGGATCTTCGCCTAAACTGGATAAAATCGTTGGTCAAATCGAATCCAGATTAACCGAGGTTTACTGTAGTTGTACATACAACAGCCACATAATAAAAGACGAAAGTTTTCTTGCGTTCTTCATGCGCATTCGCAATTCTTGTGTCGTTGTACAAGTTTCAAACTGTCAAACCTGGGTATGCGCCAACCCAGCTGCATACCTTTTCTGCACGACAGTTATTCGACGAGGCATTCGCGCAGCTTTTCTGCAGTTGTGAACTGCCCTGTCCTAACATTGAGTTTGGTTTACTCCACTGTTTTAATGCGTAGCCATATATTTTGCAGTTGTGAACTGAAAGATGGTTTGGAACACCAACAAGGTTCTCAGTTATGTGCAGCTTGTGAAAAACGAGGCTCATCTTTTGGGAAACGCTTCAAACGTTTCTGAATTAATATGCTGCGCTTTCAAACTGTTGCCATTCCCTCAAAGATCGCAGAGCTCAACCATTAAAAATAACCACCTTCCTGGCCTATAAAGGCAACCACTTTTGTGTGATACCCAAAGATTGTTGCAGATAAACTTGGGTATTAAACAAATGAGTACATTTTTAGCCCCCCCTTATTTGATTTCCCTCCCCCAAACGCCTGGTTTGGACACGCCACTGATCACAGTTGCAGTAGATCCACTTCCGTAATATTGATTAAAAACGTTTCTTCTGCAATACAGCGAATCAGCCAAGACAGTTTTAACATTAGGGTAGCTCACTTACACCGCAGAAATCTTCAAATACTGCACTTTATCAAATAGGCACACATTATCATTTACCCATCGTTTATTAACTGGATGTTGAATAGACGGTCGAAAACAGATTTGAAAGCAGCATCCACAATCATAGCGTATTTTTGAAAGCTTCAAGCAACAACGGAACAGTAGACCTACCAGAAATAGAATCACATAAAAGCAGGACCAGTTTGAAGCAAATTTGAATGATTGCTTCGAACCGGGTTCCACGTTACTCCTTACCTGTGCAAACTTACACTTTCTATTGGAGCTGCTTGTGTAGTGCCGGCGTGGGGCCCACAGTATTTTTAAGGCGTCAGTCCGGTTGCCAACGTAGAGCAACGTGAACTGTGCGGGCTTTAACGCCCTCATCATACTTCTTTCTGTAATCCTAACAATGCTCATTGTTATCGGTAATGTGTAGTCTAGATTTTTCAATAGCAACTCGTTAAGTCAGAGAGGCTTGAGTTTTGAAACTTATTCCTTTGTTTATAAAATTGTTTCTTATACGGCAGGTCAGGTTTCAATAGTAAGGGCAAACTGAAGTTCCTGGCCTGAAAAAATAGAATCTTTTGCTGCTACTGCAAGCCAGTGTTGCTGACGAGCGTATTTTTATACCAAATTTGAAATTTTTGGCGGAATTTCAAAGTGCTTGGAATATAATTTTTGATTTGGCATATATGAAAATCTTGGTATATTTTTGTTGGAGGGTTTAGTTGAGACTTGAAACCAATTTATTTGTTATATTACAAAGCGGAAACAGTGAAAACATAGTATTAAAAAGTTAAGTGATTATGTTTTAACCTTGGAGTAAGCGTAACTATGGGTAAGCGGAAAGCGAGACCGGAAGAGAGCTGAGAACAGAGAAGTTATGAAAAAATTGAACTTGGCTCTAGGCGCAGTGTTGTCAGTTTGGCTTTATTGAGGCAAAAGCTGTAAATTGTGGCCTTTTTCAAACTCTTGTATTTTTTTTATTTGAAAAAAAAACTATTTCATTAGGTTTTTTTCAAAAATAAAAAAATTGGCGTTTGGCGTTTTTGACCAATTAAAGCTGTATAATGATTTTGGCGGATTTTTGGACACAGAATGGTAAATATTTAATGGAAACTCTGCATTTATCACTTTTAGCTTTACCCTTTCCTGCTGTTTGCTGTTCCAGATTACTCCTTTGCAAGACCAAGATTTTCAAAACCTTTAGGATTGATGTGGCTGTCTTCACTCAAGACAACCTGGAAACCCTGTCAAGGTATATGACTTTAATCAGACAATGCATCCAAAGGTGGTAAAGCTTCGTATGAGAGTGGCAGATGATTTAGCAAAGAGTGACTGACAGAGCTTACATGTCTTCCAAAGCAGTATTCTGCCGGTGCTGTGTATCCCTTCTGCTTTGTAAAAGAGAATTGCAAACCGCAAAGCAACTATTGTACATCATGATAATGTAGTGGACCACAAACTAAATGAAAATGCAGTTGCAGGAAGGTTGTCTATTCCAGTGGTTAATATATCTGTCACTACCAAATTTAAGAAAGTAGGAATTGAGCTTGCAACATCTTTATGATGATGACACTGCTCAACAGCAGCTGTTAGTCATCCACATGAAGTAGTAAAAAGGCATTGAAAGGGTAGCATAAAATTGTAAGCTTTTGTTACAGTTATAAACTTCGTATAGTTTTAGATTAGATTTGGTTTATTAGTTGTAAGAAAGTTGGCAAATCTGCTGCAAACATGTTAGCTCTGGATACGCCCTAGCACAGCATGCAATACCGCTATGGAAGTACCACACTCAATATCTCCCCTCCGATCAAGAGGTACTTGCCCAGAGAGCAGTTATTGGGTGCTGTATTTCTTGGATTTATTTGGTGTTACGGAGTTGTCCGCTGAAGTCCTGCTGGAGACGTGTTGGCGTCACCCTTGCGAGCCTCGAGTTTTTAACTTCAACAATTTCTATCATTATAACTGGATGCCATCCTCAAAAATTTCTGCACAGACCACGGAGTTGGGTCCAGCAAATGTGCTTCCGATCTGGCCCAGCACTTGCTAAAGCCGGCTCCACATGAAAGCAATTCGAAACAAACATTCAGCAACTAATCTTTTGAGCATAAAACACGCAGAAGGGCTTTTTCAAACCGAGGACTAGCATTAGACCAAGATAAAACGAAATTTATTAATGCGAATAAAACACAGTGCTTGACTCGTTGCCATGCGCACGAAGTTCAGATGTGAACTCCAGCAACAATTCTCTTTGCACTTGATTGAACAATACTGCGTTTCATATGTTTACAGCTTTTGGAACTTGATGTAGATCCCTTTCCTGGACTGAAGAGTCAGCCGAACTTCGATTTCAGGCTTTGGAGTATCTTCATCCAAGTACAGGCGGTATCGTCTTAACGTTTGAGCGAGAACAATCTTCATTTCGTTCATGGCAAAATTTTGTCCAATGCAGTTTCTGCAAAAAAAGTCATGCGTGTCCAAATTCATGCAGGCCCACTTTTAGCAAACTGCGCATATTATGAATTCTCATCTTACTAAAAATTATTTCTTTAAATTATTTTTTAGCCCAAGCTTGATTTCATTGAAGACTATTCACAATTGTGGGCAAACAAACGAAGTAAAATATTCATCGGCTAAACCCACTACGTCTTTGCCTTTTCACACAATATTCTCGCGTTAGTATGAGCGTTGTATCAGCTTAGCGAAGCTTTCAAACCTGTGGAAACGAAACTCGAGTTGTGAAGATCTGTCACTCTACTAAGCTACAGCAAAAGATAACGTACAAAAGAAGCGACAGTTGCATTTCTAGCAATTCAAGGAAAATAAACATTGGTCGCAAATGCTATGTGCAGATAAACAACTATATTAAAACATCTAATTTTCTGACTAGGCTGAAACGCGTTTATAATAGGCTTGTATAAAACTGATGCCGAATCGGTAAAGTGTTTTGCGATTGCTTTGCAACATTTTGAAAAGACAAGTTGTCTTCTATGACGTAACAACGTTTTTGATGCGCGTATGTCTGACCTGGATCCTGCGGAGAATGGAAGAAACGCGTGCGGCGAACGCTTTGAGATGTTGTCCTTGGTGAACCTCTCAGGATCAAATTTCTGTAACAACGTTTTTTAGGCATGGATAGCAGTGAAAAATTGCATTTTCTCGGAAAAATAACATTATTTTTACAAAAACACAAAAATATCCGCAAATTTTGCCCTTAAAAAAGGAAATTCGATTTAAGTGCTGTTGATTTGAACGAATCACTGGCAACGCTATATAGTTTTCACCCCATCCGAGCAAAAACTTGCAGCTGCGAATAGTAGCGGACACAGGCTAATTTGGTGGGGGGGATGCGACATCGATTTGCAATGAACCCAATGCTTCACAGGACCATATTGCGAAGCTTGAGTGATGCAACTTACAACTGGTCAAACTTTAACACTGCACCGCTGCGGAACCAATAAGGAATGTGGCACATAACAACGATCTGATGAGGTAGTCACTGGCGTCGGTGTAGGTACATCGAGGACTCGAGACAGACAGTTCACGTGACGGCATAATACCTATTCTCCTTGTAAGTTACGTTTGCTACAGCACAATTTTTGACTTGTGTGCTGCAGCAAGTGAGGGTAGTCACTTCGATGAGGCTTAGATCAGTGCTCTTCAAATGGGGAACCTTACAGTTTTTAATTGTCTTTTGGAATAGTCTGCAACACTCATAGTAATTTGTGTGTAATATTTGTTATTGCAGGTAATTTTGATGAAATAAGAACAAGAAGCGGGTTGATTCTGTTTATTTTGCAACCGAAATTAAGAGAACGGAAAGAAACAAACAATTCGTAATGAGTGAAAGCACTAAA
>Ga0210059_1009121_pt1 | contig 15525 bp, 10 predicted proteins | sample Ectturendosymbi2_FD_188042 | JGI IMG/M metagenome (GOLD analysis project Ga0210059, IMG submission 188042) | Ecteinascidia turbinata endosymbiont from Florida, USA - Sample 2 (SPAdes) (version 2) | ecosystem: Host-associated > Tunicates > Ascidians > Unclassified | place: Key West, Florida... | reverse complement strand
GAAGAAATTCTGAAAGGACAAGTAATTATCCGAAGTCGGGCTTTTGCAACATTTTCTGCAACTGAGTTCTCGCGGGCCGCAAGAAAAGATCTCGCGGGCCGCATGTGGCCCACGGGCCGTATGTTGTGCAGGCCTGGCTTAAACAGATCGGCCAGTCTTCTACTCTGCACTTGAAAAACAATTTTTTTGGTTGGGGGTTGCAGATTTTTTGTGAGTGATGTCATATGTGAAGTAGTTTTTGGGCCATTTTGGCTCATGTTGCCTGGTCTAAGGCCCAACTGCTAGACCAAAGTATTTTGCCGAAGTTTTCATTAGAAACTAGACTCGAGTCTTTTGAGCCTTTGATTGACTTTCTAGCGTTTCTGGTTCAAAAGTTATGAGCTAAAATAAACAAACTAATTAATTATCTAATTAACTAATTACTCAAATATTTTTATTACTTTAGATCATAACTTTTGAACCCAAAACCCTAGCAAGTCATCTAAAGTATTAAAAGATTCGGATTGTAGCCTAGTTTCCAATAAAAACTTCAGTGAAATACTACTATCTAACGGTTGGCACCCAGCCCCAGGTGAAGTGGGCCAAGGTGGCCTAAAAGTCCTTCACTTATGACGTCACTCCACATTTCCCAAGCAAAAAATTGTTTTTTCGAGTGCAGACTAGAAGTCTTGACACGCCTTTTGACACTTCGACCAAGTCCGTAGCACTTACCTGACCGGAGAAATTTCTGCACAAAGCCATGTGCGTTTCGATGTTGTTTTTTTCAGAAATCTCCAAAAGCTGCCGGATGCCAAAATGTTAACACTTTCGCACCTGGTTAATTCAAGCAGTTTGTACAAAAACAGGCGGATTGCACGTGGCTTTGCACGGGAATTTCTTTGGTAAGCGGTACAGACCCAGTCAAAAGCTCAAAAGACTTGGCAAGTCTTGTAGTTTGTACTCAAAAAAAAATGTTTGGATTGGGGGTTGCGGGTTTTTGTGAGTGACATCATAAGTGGAGGACTTTTAGGCCACCTTCACCTGGCCCTGGGCCCAAACCATTAGATAGTAGTATTTCGCCGAAGTTTTTATTGGAAACTAGGCTACACTCCAAGTCTTTTGATACTTTGGATGACCTGCTGGGGTTTCGGGTTCATAGGTTATGATCGGAAGTAATAAAAATAGTTGACTAATTAGTTAATTAATTAATTGGTTTATTTTAGATCATAACTATTGAACCAAAAATGCTAGAAAGTCGATCGAAGGCTCAAAAGACGCAAACTCGAGCCTAGTTTCCAATGAAAACTTCAGCGAAATACTTTGGCCTAGCGGTTGGGCCTTAGACCAAGTAACATGAGTCAAAATGGCCCAAAAACTACTTCATTTATGACGTCACTCACAAAGAATCCACAAACCCCAACCAAAAAATTTTTTTTCGAATGCAGACTAGAAGACTGGCCGATCCGTTTAAGGTCTTCAACAGCCTTCCAGCGCAATCGGCGGAGTAGCTATGGCGTGGGTAAGGCAACTGACAACTGCTAGTTTTAGGCCAATTTCAAAGTACGAATATATTGTACCCCGGCTCTCAAAGTGTTAAGAACAGGCCAAGTCTATTTTGCCTCATGAGGCAAAATATACATTCCTCGAGCTATTTTTCCACCAGAAAAACATGATTGGCTCAACTGGTCACATGACAAGTTTGGACAGCATGACTGTCTCAGCTGACTGTAACGTCTGTAAATGGCTCAGTCTGATAGACAATTAATGTCATGGTTTCAGTGCTGGCAAGGTGTTAACAGCTTCTTGTTCGCATTGCGTCAACTGCAGGCTAATCCGAAACCCTTGTATCTTGATGTATTATACTTGTCACATGACCACTTCAACCAACTGTGTTTGAATAAAGGTCTAATATACTCTAATAGGATGGTTTCATCCATCATGCTTACTGCAGTCCATAGCAATTTCTAGGACTCACAGTAGTCTAACTCTGAATCAACAAATGCACAAACAGGCAAACATGTGTTACACATAAGTAGGCCTACACCATGTGTAGTCATCTATGCCTACGCTCAGATGTCATGAGTAAGTAAAAAACAATGCACGATGCATTAAAACCATCACTGCGATGAAGAACCATATAACATCAAATTGTGCACAAACCTGGGTCACTGATCGTTGTGACATAGGCACTTCGTTGATGCATGCTGAACACAACACTGCCTAGCCTAGACAGAATTTGATAAAACAGCCAACCAACACAACTGCACGTAACCTAGTCCACTTGTCCACAGACAATCACCTGCTTACCAGGCCAAAACCTGTGAGTGAATGTTGCGCCACAGAGCTTCTTGTCAAGACTATTGCCTAGCGGTCTGATTTTACTGTGCATGAAGGCTCTGTGTGCTTGGAACAAGACAGAGCATTTGCATTAATCAGTCATGGTCAAAGATGAAGTAGCAACTTGGGTTTCTGAACACCTTGTGCAGAACAACAGTGTCACACTTTTATGAGCAAATATTGCCAATAATATATATATCGGTGGAATTTTGCTGATACGATACATTGGCAAACATCATCATATCGGCTGACAAATATCGGCATGCCGATACATCGGTCAAGCTCAAGTAAATAGTCTATGCAGGCCAGATGAAATGCCTTCCCAGGTTTTTAAGCAATAAGCCCGGACATTTTTTTTAAATCTGGAATTGCTGTTGCAGTCAAAGATTAGTGATTCTGATAACACTGAAATTGTAGAGTGGCACATGTAATGGCCAAATCAGCATGTTTGAACTATAACTATTATCATAAGGCACAAGTATGTTGGTTTTGCTTGCTGACCATCAGGGACATTTGTTATTGGTCCGTTTATATTTTCGTTCAATTGACCTATTTAGATGGATTGTGACATCATTTTGCACAAAAAAGTATCTAAGCTGTGATCACTACAGCATGTATGCACATATCTCTTTGTTTGACAAATACAATACTTTGTCATAATAATGGATTGCTTTTCAGTAACTTCAGTCTTTTCGCTAACCTTACTAAAGAGCTTCCATGTAAGGTAGTTCTTCAATAGTTATGCTATACCATAGTTGCTGGTTAGTTCATTTATAAGCTGTAATTCTTTGCAGAGGTGATTCGTTCCTTTTCAGTTTGCAATAACTTTTTACAAAATATGTGGCTTTTTGTCATAAGCAAATTTAACTAGACCTTAATCCTACACATTTAGTTTCAAGACAAAAGTAATCAAAGAAAATCAAAGTTTATAACCACTTACACAAGGCTCAACAAATACCAAAGTGCAATTTGTGCTCTGTCACAAAAAAAGGTGGTTCAAGCACCAAATGTTTGATCAACCATTTGAAATCAAAGCACATAAACTATTCTGGCACAGGAAAAGATCCGATCACAAATTGTGAGCAAGGAAGTTAGTCTAAGGCTACAAAAAAGAGCCGAGATAACCTTAAAAAGCTGTAACAGACTGAATGATAAGAGTATGCTTTGACTGTCAATGTCATGTATCAGTATGTCGGCATCATAAAAATTGTGTGTAACTTAATTAATAATTTGCTAATAAACTGCACATTGACCCACAGTAGTAGTCCCAAAATAATATGGAGTTTTTGTCACTCAAAATCACATTTACTTCAAAACCTGCAAAAAACTTAGATTTTCCTAGTTTTTTTTCTCAGCAACCCAGATTTAAAAAAATTGCCCTGAATTGGAAACATTGGTTGCTATAGTGTTAATCATGGCCAAAGCCATAAAATTATTATTTTTAATTTTCCCGAAGCTCTTATTCAAAAAATGCAATATTAACAATGCAACATGAATGCTTTGTTTTTTTAAAACAACTTTGCAAAACTTGTGTTTTACTCGGGTTGATTAATGTCTTAGGTTAAATTAGATTAAATTATTAAGTATATTAAATTATAAAGAGTTAGTCATTTTCATTCATTGAAATATGAGCTTACCTTGTCTTCTTTCTGAAGAATCAGGAGATAGTGTTTGGTCAAGATACTTGGCCAAAGCCAATGCATTGTCAGATGTCATTTTGCAAGCAATAAATGTAAAAAACACTGAAAAACAAACAAAAAATGCGTATTTTTACAGTATTAGGTGCATTCTATACAACATGCTTGATCTATTAGATTGCTTTTGTGGTGCTTCAAACTTAGAGCACAATATAAAATATCAAGTAGGATAATCATGCATGAATATGCAAACAACCACTGCCTTTTAACACTTTTGATACTGGAGGATTCAGTAGAAATTTTTTTACTTGGAACTGCTGTTTCTTGAAGTTGGTGGAGTCACAAGCGTCAATCAAGATTAACACAGCATGACGTCCTGCGACCAAGTCACCACCAGATTTCACATACATGTGCCATAGCTTTTGAACCTGCAGCTTCCTGGTTTTCTCTGTTGGTGCTATTAGCCTAGTTAAGTTCCTTTAAAAAAATATCCAGCAAAGTATGCAGTAACTTCCATTACACGATACATAGTAACATTTATAATTTTACTAAAAAAGTACGAAAACCAGGTTGGGCTTCACAAAAGACAGTAAAGACGAATGCACCGAAATTTACCAAGGAAAAGTGAGCCGGTATGCAAAACCAGGGCTGAAGTTGGAGCAATCATTTACTTACTTCAACTCATACTCATAGCGCACAACTTTTCACTCACAAAAAAATTATTTCTGTGCTGGTAAGACCTGCTCAGGTCTGCAAATAATACAAACACTGTTGGTACCATAGCCCAAATTGGGCGAAAACTGTTTCCACGACCACCAAGGCTTACTGAAATGTTTTAGGAACACAGACAAATTTTTGAACTCCGCAATTTTGCTCAAGCTTGTTTGACCCTACAAAACTAACTTGTTAAATGTCAAAAAAATTTTATACTTTTAAAAACAAATATAACTACCCCAAAAAAGCGCAATGGGTACCCATAATAAAGACACCAAAAAGGCAGGAAAACGAAAAAACTTTGCCAGTAGTCCTTATTGGCAGTGGGTTAAAGATCAAAATCATATTCTGCTTGTAGCTTGCAGTCTTAAATGCAAGAGAAGAAAATAACACTGAGACATGAAATCTATGTGATTTTCAATAATATTTTTACACTTTACAATCACCTCAGGCACCCATGGCCAAATAGGGCAAATGATTTACCTTTCAAACAGCATAAATGTTACTTAACACTGGTCCTACTACATGCACAATTGTCACAGGTTTGGTAAACATGTCCAAATCATTTTGTAACATTATTTGCACTGCATTCACATGTCCCATTCAAAGTTGAAACATTTAGAATAGGTCACAAAAAATTGGAAAATGGTGTGAATATAAAATCATTTTTGTTTTTGGAACTTCTGCTTGTTTGCACTTAATTCCAACTAGTTTTAGTAGACAAACATCAGTAGGAAATATTGACGAGCTTCCTACCTCACCCACCCGTTACACAGCATTCACAAGCATCTTAGAAGTTATTACATTTGAAAAACAATCGAAGAAACAGTGTGCAATTGAAGATTGCTTATATTTGCAACTCTTGGTTATATTATTCATTGCACTTTGATTACAGAGCATTTACTGTTACAGGCATACTGTAAAATGCAAAGCAGCATGTTCTCTGTTTTTGACTATGCCTTGAGAAATGTTACAGTGCCTGCCTATTGGTAATGGTAACTTGGGCATTCTGCGCTGTCACATGCACTGTGACTATGTGCAGACTAAAAACTGAAAAACATTGAGCCCAAGTGGAAAACAAAGGTGTAAGCTCAGAATTGCCTAAGTTGTGCTTTTCTAAGTTCAGAATTGTCTAAGTTGTGCTTTTTGGCCTGGCTGATATAATCGGCCGATATTTGGGTTTTGCAGATATTATTAGTATTGGCCAAAATGGTCAATTTTGTCGGTCTCAGTAGGTGTTGATAAAACGCTGATATATTCAATATATTATTTAATGTTAGCATTTAATGTTATTGTTACAAGCATAAATGAAAATGTTATATTCAATTATATAACATACTGAAAATGTTTTTTTTTCAGTCATTTGTCCCATAACTGTTTTTTTGTCATAGATCGAAACGTTTTTGAAATGGCCAAAAAAATTAAGTCATTTCAATCATTAGGCCTAGCTCAGATTTCTTTGTCCTTTTGAGGAGCAACCTCGCTACAGTTAGAGGATTTCAACGCAAACAAAGTGATGTCCACCTCGAAGGACCTCACGCCACAGACAGACATTGACTTCAGCTTAATTCCTAAGCCCACAAGCTGTAGGCTATTAGTATTACTATTAGTATTATAAAGCTGAACGAGTTACAATGCTGTGTCAATCACATGACACCAGTTATATCTGTGAAATAAGTGGCTAATCACTAATTCACGTAACAAGACATGACTTTCTCTTTCTGTAGTAAAACTCTACCTCTAAAGTACAGTAAATATTGTTCTCACTTACTAAACATATTTTCATTTTGTTTTTCATGTACCTAACAGTCATGGAATAAGGTTTCATTGTTTGCCACTAATGTAATGTAATCTGTCCATATACTCTTGTCTGTTAAAGTTCATTTGGTAACACCATGCATCTGGTTAGAAACAACTCATCCATTAACCTCACCACACTATGGTCCATGGGCAAATTTATATTTCTACACAATTTTTCATTTTTTGTGTGCATAAACACTGACTGTGTTCTGTCCTTGCTACTGTACTTGTTTTTGTAATGAAATGTTGTGTTAAAATGCATTGCTCTCGGCCTCATCTCTTATCGCTGCTCGCTTCCTAAGCTCCTTCACCCGTGTGCTTGCTTCACCTGCTCATTTGCACTGTACATGCCTCAACTCTTCACCCATTGATTGCTTGCCCACGATCATCTGTGAGTGTGTTATGCTGATGTCAATTGTGTTTTTGTCTTTTTTTGTTTTGTAATTGAAATCTAGGTTTACAGTAGCTACAATTATTGCTAATGTTTAAAAAAACAGATTAAACAATGCTTTTCATAATCAAACCTAGACATTCAGACGGAGCCAAAAAAGCAGGTCTAGATGGAAAAATCCAGCAATGGAAGCCCCAGACACAAACAGAACAGGAGGTGCGCGCCAGTACCCGTTTAAAACAAAAAAATTCGCCACATGCTCGCATCGTAGGTAAAGGTGCTCAGGACCCGGATTCAGGGCTCGAGTCCGGCAGGAGTCAGCACCAGGGCTTCCATTCAATAATTTCTAAAATTCCCAGATTGCACAAGAAAAAAAACATTTGCCTACAACAAAAACAAGACACAAGAATGCAAATACATGACGGTAAATGGTGATGAAAATACTGATTTACTTTATTGTGTAATTTCAAGAAGTCATGCAAGCAGAGATTGCGTGTGGCCTATATTTTTGGATGCAGAGCTCTATACAACCTGCCCTAGAGAGTGAGTGATAGTAGCCACCAGGTTCAATGTAACATTCCTACCTTTGCGGCTCTGTTACGAAAAAACACGTACCGGTTTCTCGAAAGATGCAGAAAATCTAACAACATATGATTACGTGCTTTGATGCAGTCACAGGGTTGCCAGATCTACTTTTTGCCAAGGGGTCAAATCTAGTCCAGAAAAGAAACAAATGCTAAGACAAGGGGCTAAAAAAGGGCCCACAATTTTTTCCAAATTTATCAACAGTTACAAAGTCATACGAACCTATACATAGCAATTTATTGAATGGCAATGTTCCTCAATCACAATTGTAGCACAACAGCAAAACAAATACATAATGAAAGATCATAAGACAACAACTTAATTTCCATGTGTAGCCATAAACTGAGATAAATTTGTCATCCTCGATAAGTATTAAAGCGATCAACAACAATCTGAACAAAACCAACAAAGATGTGCACCACCTGAATAACAGTAAGTTAGGTAACATAACAGTTCTCACTGCTACCTCTACGCAACAGGTATTCTGATCAAATTACTTTCACATTAAGTCAGAAACTCTAAGAATCCTAACAAAATTTTGGAAACAAAAACCTTCAGAATTTGGTGAAAATCTGCAATCAGTTAGTCGAAATAGTTAAAAAATATGGTTTCTCAGACAGGAGTCGGGGTGGTCAGATCAAATTTTTGCAAGGGGACAGTCTATCCTGGAAAAAGGCCAAAAAAGAACCAAAGGGCCAAACAAAATTTTTGGGACCAGCAAGTGTTACTTGGGACCAAATTTCTAAAATTTGACCCCAAAAGGGCCAACTTGGCAACTCTTGCAGTCAGATTGTTTGTATTCGTCTCTATTCTTTGAACACTACAATCGCACTTTACTCTGTGAATGAGTGCTCGAACTTTGCAGTGTCTGTTTGATTGATGGCGTTTCATGTCAGAATGAATTCGCAGTTTACCTTGACTCGACCAGTTTAGGAATTGTCGCTCTTCTCTGCGTCAACAGCTTGTCACGCGAAAACTCATGCTTTACGGTCGGCGTACTACGACCATATGGGGTAACATGACAATCCATGCATGTCTGGAACTCGTGACATCACAACACTGACGTCACAACAGTGTTGTAACAAGTGTTACATCTGTAACCCTGTGGTTCTGCCTTCAACGCAGTTGTAAAAAGTGTCTGTAACCCTGTGATTCCGCAGGCTCCAATGCCTTGTAAAACGTTCTGTTTTGTCTGTTTTTATCAGCCTGCGTTCTGCAGAGTGTGTGTGTTTATACTATGGACTTCGTATCTGGTCATAAACAAAAAAACAAATAAATTAAATTGAATTTAGTCCCTCTTCCAAATTTTCGTATGCAGCGTGAACATTAACGTTTGAATCACTTTTCCATTGCTGAAGACGCTTATATAATGTTGGTGATAGACTCCAGTAGTGTATCTTTCACTAATTCAGGCTTAGTTGTCCATGCCATTTTGCTGGCTTCTTGACCATGCTCGTTTTGCCAGCAACCTTTCCTTTCCAGTCACTGTTTCAGAGAGATTGTTTTTGTTTTAACATGATTAACAAGCGAAAATAGTCTTTCTACTGATGCAAAAAGTGTGGAAAAAGCCTAAACCTGGTCATTACATCAAAAAGCATTCCAAACTCCGGTTCATCTAGTCCGTCTTTGATGTTGTGCACGCACACACACATAATACCAGAAATCAGGAATAGATTTATCGGACAAAACACATCTTTGAACTCTGGAAATGGTCTCCAGCTGATCTTCATGCTCATGATGTGGAAAATGTAGGGCCACATTTTCTATTGAACTTGGATCGTTTGTTAGATCCGGATCTAAACTCCTAAGCTGGCAATTCCTTACTTCAACAGAAATCGTTTTTTCAATTCGCATGCATAGGCAACCCAGATGTCGAAATAATGGGTCTCAAAATTAGTTTCATCAATCTGTTCAGCTGGCGTACGCTGACAATGACTTATGCAATACATCGTTTACCCATACGCAAATCTTTCAATTATTTGAGTAACCGTTTGTTATTTATTCTTGTTACTTTTGTTGTACTCAATCCGCAATTGCATGACTGATTATACCGGATTGTAGGCAGGGCCGGATTTACCTATAGGATATATAGCAGGGGTGGCCAAACTGTGGCTCGCGAGCCGCATGCGGCTCTTCGAACCTTTGCATGTGGCTCCTTGAGCTTTACGGAAAAATATATATTTGCAAAGTGTAGAAATATTGCAAAATGTTACTGTGATAGCTAGCGAGCCGTACAGTATTACTTTTGCAAGTCGGTCCAAAAAGAATTATGATGTTACGGAGATTGCCAATGATTACGCTGTTAATTTTGCGATGGCTTGTATTAATGAGCAAACAGAACAGGTAACGATGCGCACGTGTCTCGAACATCGGTAAGAAGAGAGCACGAGGTCACAGTTACGCTCAAACGCACACAACACGTCACACATATATATACACACAGGTTCATGCACTAGTACCATGTACGAACCAGAGGTGGGACCGGATCCGGATTACCGGAGTCGACTCCGGCAGGATTCTGCGTTTTTCTTTCGGACCCGGAGTCAAAAGTTTGTGAAAAACCAGACCCGGATCCGGAGTCACTTTTCCATTTCGGAAGTAGCAGGAGTCTGTGTGGTCATTTTTTAGGTAAAACCATGGGTAAATTACGTTTGGTTCGATGGTTGTTGCTGGAGTCTGAACAGGAGTCGGAATCTCAAATTTGAAGAATAACCGGACTCGGATCCGGATTCAAAAATTTTGGAACAGGAGCGGAGTCGGAGTCTGAAAGTGACTCCGGCCACCTCTGGTACGAACATCATCAACATCTCCCTTTTCATTAAGATGTGGTCAATTTGGCACCGAGTTTAGTAGCACACATAATCTCTTAATCGTTCCGGTGGTCTTTGGAATCGCGGAGGGCGCGCATGGGCAACTGTGTCGTTGACAGCAGGCGGTGCACTCTGACTTGCAGCGACACTAGTGTGTGAGGATGGGCTAGGCACAACGTCACATGTTGAAGTATAGATGGATTAAACACAACGTCGCATGTTGAAGAACGATCAGGGCGGATATGAACACGGTTATGCTTGTACAAGACACCCAGTGACGATCTGATGATGTATGTGCGAGCACCAAGTTTCCTGACTATTTGGCCCTTTTGCCACCCCTCCTTGGGGCTTTGAAACATAATGCGATCGCCGACACACTGTGGCTGCAAAGAATGAGCACGTTTGTCGTAATACTTTTTAATAGCGATATGGCGCTTGCAGCGTCTGTTCAAATCAATGTTGTGGCAAGGTTTGGGCAGGGTAGGTACAAGAGAGCACGTCACTCTGGCAAACATAATCTCAGCTGGGCTTTTACGAACGTCTTGACGGGGTGTGTTGCGCAATTCTAACAAGACTAAATATTCATTTTGATGTTGTAGGCAGTGCGTTTGAGCATATTCTTAGCTGATTTCACAGCAGCCTCTGCTTTTCCCATTCTCATTTTGGTGTCCCGGACTTGAAATAACATGCAGTATGCGCAATGTCGAACAAAAATCCGCAAAGACGCCGAACACAAACTGAGGGCCTGAATCAGACACAACACATTTCGGTATACCGTATCCAGCAAAATGGCGCTTCAAACAATGGATCACAGCACTTGTGGTCGTAGTGTTGAGAACGTCAATTTCAAAAAAATTGGAAAAATAGTCAACAATGACCAAATAATATTTTTGGTTGAATTCAAACAGATCGACACAACTTTTTTCCCAGGGCGGTCTACCTTCAGCATGTTGTTGCAAAGGCTCCTGGAGTTACATGGTTTGTTCTGCTGACACACGTCACAATTGTCGGCGAGCTGTTTAATGTCATTGTTCATACCTATCCAGAACATTGTATCACGAGCGCGGCAGAGCATACTGTCATAGCCTAAATGGGCAGAATGCAGCTGTGCTTTAATTTGGGCACGAGCGGGAAAGGAAATGAATATGCGTTCACCCTTTACAATCAAACCACTGTCATGGCTCAATGTATCAGGAAAGGAAAAATACGGGCGAACACGCGGCGATAACTGGTCTCTCTGAGGTGGCCAGCCATTCTGAATAGTTTGCAAGAGCTGTCTGGCCTCCTCGTTTGTTTCAGTGGCATGCCTGATCTCCTGTAGGCGCTGATCTGGAATGTTAGGAAGGGCGCCAGTGTTCCTGGCATGCACGCAGTGTTCTTATGAGTTCCTCTGTGTCGGAAACGCTCTGCTTAATGGGTCAGCCAACACAAGGCTGCGTCCTGGAACATATTGGAATGTTATATCATATTTGTGCAACCGCATGATCAACGCTTGTAAACGTTTTGGAGCTTGACTCAAGGTTTTTTTGAGGATGAACTCTAAGGGGCTGTGGTTGTTGTGCACCACCACGTTGCGGCCGTAGGTGTATTGGTTGAATCTTTCTAAGCCGTACACTACAGCTAAAGTCTCTTTTTCAATCTGGGCCCAATTTTGTTCAGGCTTTGTCAATGCGCGGGATGCAAGCTCGATGGGTTTGTCATTCTGCAGCAAAACAGCACCGAGGTCATCTTTACTGCTGTCAACCTATAAAGTAAGGGTCTGAGAGGGATCAAAGTAGGCAAGTACTGGTGGTTGGCTGATTTTGTCTTTCACTGTTTGTACAGATTTTTCACACGTAGGTGTCCAGTTCCATGCCACATTTTTGCGCGTCAGATGTCGCAAAGGTTCGAGGTCTGCAGCAAGATTGGGCCGGAATCGAGCTAAATACTGGACCATAACACCCGAAACATCAGTGGGTGAAGGCATTTTCGCGATGGCTTCAACTTTGACAGGATCCGGTCTGACGCCTTGGTCGCATATCACGTGGCCCATGAACACCAGTTCTGTCTGTTTTAAAATGGCTTTGTCGTCGTTCAGAATGATGTTTTTCAGCTGACAGCGTTCGCGCAAATTTTTGAAGTTCTCATCGTGATTGAAAACAGCTTCCTGGTAAGTATTTCCACACCCAAGGACAATAATGTCATCAGCAATCGCAAAAACACCGTTCAGGTTTGACAAAGCTGCGTGGAGGCGTTTTTGAAAGAATTCGCTGCTCACTTTCAGACCAAATGGCAGGCGATTCCATCTGTAACGACCATACGGAGTTATCATTTTGGTCAGCTTGCTGGATTCGTCATCTAGCTTAACTTGCCAAAATGCAAGTTTTGCATCAAGTTTGCTGAAAACTTGAGCTTTGCGTAGTTCAGGCAAAATGTCATCAAGCACAGGCAAACGATAGTGTTCTCGTTTCAGGGCTACGTTCAAAGGTTGAGGGTCAATACAGATACGCAGTTTTCCATTGGGGTTTTCAACAACAGCCATTTGATTAACCCAGTCTGTTGGCTCGTCCACGGGAGCTACAATGTCTTTGACTCTATCAGCCAAAGCAATAGGCATCCTATGACAAGGCAACACTCTGGGGGTAATACTAGGGTCAATTTTCAGTGAGGCACTGCCTAAGTCACCCAAGTCACTTGAATCACGAACACATGCAATGACACGGTTATCGTTTATATGAATTAAATTCATATCAATTAAACTCGTCCAACCAAGTAAACACGGGAAACCACGTTGAACCACAATGAATTTAACATGGTGTACACTATAGTCTTTCAAACTGCATACATACAAAGTGGCTTCACCAAGTGGTTGGCTCTTCGAGCCATTCCACATCGTAAGGGTATCTTAGTTGGGATAACTTGTTCTTTTCTAGCAAAGTTACTGGTTATAATATTGACATCAGCGCCAGTATCAAGTTGAAAACGAATATCACAGTCATTTACCTTCATGAGAGCAGTTCTCTGTCGTTCATGATCACGTCCAACGTTGTGCAGGTAAACATTGTCTGCAGTATATTTGCTGGATTCTGTTGGGGCCGTGGTCAGTTGGTGCATAGCGGGCTTCTTGCACTTTGATTTGAAGCGGTTTCGTCCTTTGCAGTTGGCACAAACACGACCGTAAGCTGGGCAGAAAGTTTTGCCTTTTTGGTGGTATTTACCACAGAACTGACATTCTTGTTGGGCAGTCGACGTGGAACAACTTTGTCCATGCTTTCGTGTTCGGTCAGAGAGGGCGTGTACCTGGTGCTGTCCTGAAGCTTGTTGCAGCTCTAATGCGTTTTTGCCAGAAATTTCATACGTTCGACAGATGTCGATAGTCTTTGCTAGAGCAAGGTTTGGTTCACGTAACAAAACGTGCTGTAAGTGTTGCTCAACGTTAAAAACAATTTTGTCACGGATCATGCGCTCTTTCTGCAACCCAAATCCACCTGCTGCCGCTTGGTTGGTAAGCTCACTGAGGAATGCATCAAAGGGTTCGCACAGTTTTGTGTTCCAGAAGTGAAAAGCTTCGACGACCTGGTTGAGGTTTTTATTGCAATATTCCTCAAGTTTCTCAAGTAGTTTCATGGGGTTTTTCCTGTCATCATCATTTGCATACTGAAAGTGTTCTTCTTTCTGAATAAAATCCGGGCCTGCAGCGTGAAGAATAACTGCACACTGGGCCTCAGCAGATTTATCAGATGCTCCACTAGCTAGGAGATATACATTCAGTTCTTGGTAAAAGCATGTGCTAAGCGCGGATCGTTAATATCCAGTCGCGCTGGAGGACGATACCCGAAATCCGCCATGACGCAGCACTCAACGCTGTCAGTAACTGACTAGTAGAACAAAGTAGGCTAGGCCTGGTAACAATCAATGGCTTTGCACAGCCGAACAAACCAATTCAGACTAATTGACTGAACAGTAGCCGTCACGGCAACTATACATATTGTATCACCGCTGCCACCATGTTAATTTTGTGATGGCTTGTATTAATGAGCAAACAGAACAGGTAAGGATGCGCACGTGTCTCGAACATCGGTAAGAAGAGAGCACGAGGTCACAGTTACGCTCAAACGCACACAACACGTCACACATATATATACACACGGGTTCATGCACTAGTGCCATGTACAAAATCATCAACATTCGCGTTTTTAGATTTTTTTGTTGTGGCTCTTTGTAACTTGGATTTTACGATTTGAGACTCATACATACAGGTTTGGCCACCCCTGCTATATAGGCTTAAGCCTAGGGCCTCTAGATCCAAAGGGGCCTCCAACAAACTGCGGTACGCATAGAGTCAATGGCCGGTATATGATCGTTTAGATTAAACTTCGTCAAAAATTTATGTCTTAGTAATTATTATTCACGAAATTTAGTTTTATTCCGCTTTCGTGGTGGTAACGCCAGAGTCTTCCAACGAGTTTCCATGAATCTCAATATGACGGTTGGTCAAGCCGCATGCCAACTACTGTGTCGATATACTCAAGCACGCTGGCTGCGTCCTGCGTTTGCTGAATCATACCGATTGTTACGTGTGACTCTATCAAAAGAACTTGTGACTGTTCATGTTTGAAATGCACCTGATCAGTACCATAACTGACGGTGGCAGGGGTGCGAACCACCACCACCCCTGCCAAGCTAAATGTAAAAACCGGGCCCTTACCTATAGCTTGTGTTTTGGTATTTTCTATACTTTTGGTTTCAGTAGATATTTTTGCGTTTTTCGGAGTGTTTTCCGGTGATTTCGGCTTTACGTATAGCCGTTCAGTAGCGGATTTGCTATTGTTTCTCAACTATTTTCTGAGTATTAGCCAGTGGGCTCCCTTCAGCTAAGTTTCCCCGGCTCAAATCTCTGGTTACGTCACTGCACCTGATCAAAGCAAGGTTGTACTGCAGATAAGAGCTATGTGTTGGGCTAACAGCAGTATCCTACAATAAAAGCATAGTTGTTTCTTAGGTGACTGAGCAATACAATAGTTTTGTCAGCGTGTGTATCGCGTAAAGCTTGATTGGTATTGTACCGCTCCCATGCTAAGCAAATCAGAGAATATCTTGATGAGCTTGAATAGCAAGCAAAGGCATTGTCAACTGGCAACTGCAGAACTCTTTCCCAAAGAGACAGGGAAACAGCAAAAAAATGACAAAAGCGTGTTTGGGTCTGATGTAGAGATGGCACGGGCCAGCACTTTTGCAGCCCGGCCCGCCCGGAGCTAACATGAAACTGCCCGGACCGGCCCGTTCTGCCAAA
>Ga0210059_1009120_pt1 | contig 15525 bp, 9 predicted proteins | sample Ectturendosymbi2_FD_188042 | JGI IMG/M metagenome (GOLD analysis project Ga0210059, IMG submission 188042) | Ecteinascidia turbinata endosymbiont from Florida, USA - Sample 2 (SPAdes) (version 2) | ecosystem: Host-associated > Tunicates > Ascidians > Unclassified | place: Key West, Florida... | reverse complement strand
ACATATTTAGACGACAGTGCTTTGTCACAAATGGGTGACACACCTTGAAAGTTTGCTTTTTCACAAACCACCAAGACATGAACAACCATCTTTGGACAAAGCTAAGCACCTGGGGTTAAAGGTTATTCGCTCCAGTAAGAGCGCACAGAGCGATTGAAAAGTCTACATAACACATAAAAATTCTAAAAGAGACCAATCATACCTAACCAACAAGTTACAAGGCCTTGCAAACCTAAGTACCTGGGGTTAAAGGTCATTCGCTCCAGTAAGAGCGCACAGGGCGATTGAAAAGTCTGCATAGCACAAGAAAAGACACGAAAAATCTCGAAATCCTGCCAATAGCCTTAGCTGTTAAAACATATGAGAGCACAAACAATTGTTCTTCTTTCCAGTGTGCAGCAATTTTAGGATCATTGAACATACTTTCAATGTGTTTAATATTAGCATAGATGCAGCCAAAAGGTGATGCAAGTTTTCTGAATTTAACATAAAGCTCCAATACCCTTGCAACTTGTCTGAGCTTCTTGGCATGACTTTCACTCTTACCAATAGATTTTTCAATTTATTCACCTCATTTAAAAGTTTTTGGGTGAATCTCAAGATAGATTTCATATGCTTTCTCTTACCATAAACCAACATTGATCGTTTTTTCAAGAAAGTTTGCTTCACTTAACTCTTTTAAATTATATGCATGTTTTAGCTTTTCCTCGGCTTCATCCAATGTTGCCGCCTGAAAATTGTATGTTCTTGTTGAGCTAAAGATGAATCATATTGATAAAGGTGTTTTTTGAAGAAAAGGTTCAACTAACTTACTTTCAGACCAGTAATTTTCTTGGTTTTTGTAAGCGCAAGCGTCAAATTTTTTTGTATTCTTTTTAAAAGCACCATTTCCATCATTGTGCAATGATGGTGAAATAAACTTTCGGCCGTTTTGGTTTGTCTGCTAAAGAACCATTCTTAAGCTTTTCAATATAAATAAGTGAGCCCTCAAGAAAACGTTTATGTTTGCCGAAAGCTTTCAATTCATCAATTTTCCACAAAACATCATCAAGTTCTGGCGTTCCCTCACAACACATAGGTTTTTCACTATCATTTGATTGGAAACCAAAACATCAGTTCTTCGCTATCATTGCTTGATTAACCTTGACGTTCTTCAGATCTTAAACGACGACTTTGGCTGCGCATTCTAATCATAATTTTTCAATCAGTGAAAACACCACCAATTAAGCTTAAATCGAAAGGTTTACTGATTTAACAGTCTAATGCTTAGCTAAGAAAAATCAACATAGGTCAGAGGATTAAACAGTCTATTTGCTTAGCAAGTTAAAAATACAACCTATCTCTAACTATGTAATCTTGCTAAGAAGCATTCAAGTAACTTCAAACACCTGTGAACTGACTTTGTGTAACTGAATGGGCAAGCAATGCGCGCAGGGTGAAACCAAACTTTTGCCTTCATTCAGAAGCAATGAACGCGTGACTGACCACAACGAGGCGAACCTCATACAAACCTTTGTTTCTCACGCAAAGAAAGTCACTCAAAGGTGAAAAACCACAGCTGGAGGCGGTGAATGTCATTGGAAGTCGCCAACACAGTCTCTCCACAGAACAAGTGCATAAAATAGCTCTCTCTGCCAATGATGACAAGAGAATAATTCAACCCAACAAAATACAAACTTGTGCTCACGGATACAGGACAGGCTGGCAATGCAACAGGGGGTCTGGAATAGGGAGCAAGCTGGGACATGAGAGGAACTGATTGCGGGCAGGCTGAGACATGAGGGGAACTGACTGCGGGCGGCCTAGGATATGAGGGGAACTGACTTGGGGCAAATGGGACAGGCTGAGACATTAGGGGCAAATGGGGCAGGCTGAGACATGAGGGGCAAATGGGACAGGCTGAGACATGAGGGGAACTGACTGGGGCCAAAGAAAAATGGGGCACAATGCCCAAAACCTCTCTACTAGTGGTTGGTGATAAAAAATCAAATTCACTTGGCGTGGTAGAAGTTATTTTTTATATTTGCATCAGCAGTTTCAGATAAGCCAGTAGGAGCGAAATTTGCCCGAGCCGAAGTAACAAACTATGATTTAATGCATCTGCAATCACTTTTGTGGATGAGTAAACTCGTCCATCAACTTTTAATGTTTGGGAAAACTAGATGGTTTGTCTTTGCCAAAAATATCATTTATTAACGTCCAAGTTCTTTTTGAGCTTCTGCTGTTTTGGGCACATTGTTCTTCATAGGCGCATTGTTCTTCTTCTTCATGACATTAGTATGGTGATTTCGGAATTTTTTATAACTTTCGAAATCTGTAAGGAGTTTTGATCTTTTGGAAATGCTAAACAAGTAGTCTCTATATTTGATAGAAGAAATGATCCCTTGTGTTATTCATGGTTTTACAGTAGTTTAAGTTTATATTCCCTTCTTGTGTATTTCCTAACAGGCATGTGTGTTACTGTGTATCCACAAGACTTTTCATGGACCTTACAATAAAATCAAATTTTCCATTAACATTCAATTCTGAGTATTGCATCGGTAACGAATCTAACGTTTCGTGGAGATCTCGGTCAAAAGAATGATATCAACGTTACTAGTATCTCTAAAGAACCTTTGTCTGACATCTCTTTTTAATCGAGCTTTACTTACAATCAAATAAATTGGATAGTGATCACTAATAACATGCAGCATAAAGACAGAAAATTATCTTAGGACCAAACTTGACTTATCCCCATTCATACTTGGCACCCAAGGTTAAATCGAGGACGAGTGTTTTGATATAGGCTTAATTTTTTTCCGAAAAAGCCCGAAAGTGCACTCTCCTATCTGAGATGATTTTCTAAGTTGAATGAAACATCAACAAAACAAGTTCTAGCTTTGCAGCCAGCTGTTTGAGGGAATCTCCAGCCTGGTCCTCCATCCCTTTGCGACGATTCAAGCTTGCACCCATCATTTAGCAATAATAGCAAAGCCACCGCAGTGACCACACATCAAGCGAATCAGTCGCAATTTATTTGCACAAGGAAACTAGTTTCGTGTTCGACACATCTTCAGTCCTATGCGAATGTTGACAGTGAAACAAAATTAGAAAAACTACGTACTGTTGCTAAGAACAAAAGCTAAATTTGATCAATAAAGCCAAAGAACGACTCCTTAACTCACTAGACCAATTACAAAACTGCTGGCACCGATCAAAACGGCTATACAGCACTCTGATTGACAACGATACTCTACGCTTTACGCGCGGTCTTGTCTCAGACGATCATGTGACTTCAACATTCTTTGGCCTTTCTTTGGCTTTATTAATCAAATTTAGCTTTTGTTCTTAGCAACAGTACGTAGTTTTTCTGTTTTTGTTTCATTGTCAACTTTCGCATAGGACTGAAGATGTGTCGAACACGAAACTAGTTTCCTTGTGCAGATAAATTGCGACTGATTCGCTTGATGTATGGACACTGCTGTGGCTTTGCTATTATTGCTTGAGTCAAACATGCCACACAAGGACAAACCTAGTAGTGTTCTAGGTTATTTTCTGCAAATCCAAAGAAAAATCTAGGTATGTTGTAGGTTATTATCTAGCAAGTTTGAGGTTATTTTCCAGGACCCTGTCTTTCATATTCCTACAAAGTTTGTGTCCACGTGTTTTGAGAGACCGCAACGGTCCATCACAATGTACACTAAAACTTACTTTACGACTACTTTGGTAGTGGCGTAAGAGGTTTGCTGTCAGCAATGTCACCTTAAAGAAGCCTGCTTGTATTTAGAGCAATGGTTCTTAACCGGGGGCATCAATAAATTTCCAGGAGGGAACTAGCCTTTACGCACTCTACAACATGGAAAGTTTGATCAATAAATTTACCAATAAATACATTTGTATTTACAGCTTATTTAAAGTGAGGGGGAACTGAAACATAGGACAAGTACTTAAGGGGGCGTGGTTGAAAAAAGGTTAAGAACCACTGATTCAGAGTATAAAAGCTGTGCTGAAATGTAACTCATAACAATGGCGTCTTTAATATTTTAGGTCTGACAAAATTATTCTGTATTTGCTAGTAAGTTGACGTTGTTTATTACTGAAGACACCAATGAACAGCACTAAAAAGAACTGACTGCAAAAGGACTGCATGTACGTCCAAACACTGCATTTTTTATCTAAACAGGCATTTGACCGGATTGATTGCAATTAGATAAACGGATTTTTTTTAACACAAAATAATAAATTTAGCAATGAAGCAAACGTTGAAACATAACTAATCTGCTTCATCAGAGACAAATGCATGCGTCAGTGGAGTTAAAACTGTCTTTATCACAGCTTTCTATGGATGCATTGGCAACGCCACTAATTGTGTTCGTTTTGCATCTTGCTGTGATATTTTCTTCCATTCCAGTAACATGCTTCGGAAGAAACCACTTGCACCTCTGCTGATATTCCCTCTTTTTTCATATTCCACGATGCGTGTTGAAGCACATCTGCAACACAGCGGAGCAACACGTCAGAGTAGAACAGGCAATAACCTGGTTTGCTAGTTAGACATGGCAGGGGACAAGCAGTGTGTGAGATTGTGTGTTATGAACGTTGCAATTAGTATTTTAGACTAGGGGTGGCCACACTTTTTGACCCAAGGGCCGAATTCGCGACAGACTGGCCACAAGAGGGCCAGGTACAGTGTGATTTACGTAACCTATGCAAATTGAGGGTGTCAAACCGTATTATAGTACAATAATATACTCATACTATTTTGTTTACACCTTGATAGTGCTACTGCAGCAAACATGTCAACAAGAGACATGCGGCCTACAGTTAGTCCACTCCTGTTTCAACAATTAGGTATTTGCAGAAGTTGAAGGAGACATGCCATCTTTATCCCCAATAAAAGTAGGTGCTTGGAACTGAAGGTTCATCACCATTGGGACACAATTGCATGGCAATGTCGCTCTGTGCTCACACAAGCTCAGCCCTGTGTTTAATCCAGAGGGGGTATATTTGCTCATCTGAAGGAGCACTTTTATTATTGTGTGAACGCAACAACTTTGAGACATGAAAAAATTCTACCTTTGTTGTTCCAACATTCTATACGTTATGTCAAAATTCAGTAGATTTTTGTGATATACTCAGGCTCTTTTGTCAAGAAATTTTAGGGTATATGCTTATCTGTCGAAATGCTAAAGGGGTACATGGTTAGAGAAAGGTTGGGAATCAATGGTTTAAACACGTGCATGCGATAAGTTTAACGCTAGCTGTTGTAACACATTTTCTAGTGCTGTGTAACGCAAAACAAACTGCGGTTAAATGGAACCATTCGTTTGCATCCTGAAATCTTGCGGTGCTGCAGAGGTGATCACGGAGCTGGAGTCTACGATTTTTGCCGAAACAGGACTTGGAGTCAGAAGTATGAATTAATACCTGACCCGAAGTAAGAGGAGCCTGAGAATAGCTTTTATTAAATTTTCTCTGACAAGCTAATTGTCACATTGATATCATGGATCCAGTGGCGTACGAGGCGGGGGCGGGGCGTGGGGTAGCCGCCCCCCGGTCTGAAATATTCAGGGCAACTCTGTTTTCAGTGCAAGCTCAAGTTGCTCAAAACTCCTGAAAGATAAAAAATACTTCAATACAGTGAAAAATTTCCGGGCAAATTCTGTTTTTCAGGGCAAGCGCAGGTTGTTCAAAATTCTGAATGCTAAAAAATATATATTCAATACAGTGAATTCAGGGCACACTCTGTTTTTAGGGCAAGCACTGGTTTCTCAAAAATCCTGAATGTAAAAATTATATTCAATGCAGTGAAAATTTTCAGGGCAAACTCTGTTTTTCAGGGCAAGCGTAAGTTGTTCAAAATTCTGGAGGATAAAAAATGCATTCAATACAGTGAATTCAGGGCACACTCTGTTTTTCAAGGCAAATAAAAGTTGCTCAAACATCCTTAATGTAAAAAGTATATTAAATACAGCGAATAATTTCATGACAAACTTTGTTTTCAGGGCAAGCGCAAGTTCCTCGAAAATCCTGAAAGATAAAACTATTTCAAAGCAGTGAAAATTTTCAGGGCAAAGTCTATTTTTCAGGGCATGCGTAAGTTTTTCAAAATTCTGAATGATTAAAAATATATATATTCAATACAATGAATTCAGGGCACACTCTGTTCTTCAGGGCAAGCCACAAGTTGCTCAAAAGCCCTGAAAGATAAAAATATTTCAACACAGTGAAAAATTTCATGGCAACGCTGTTTTACAGAGCAAGAAAGTTGTTCAAAAATCTGAATGATAAAAAATCAGTGACGGGCCTCAGGGGAGGCAAGGAAGGGAGTTCCTCCCTTAGCATAATCATGAAATGTGCAAAACGAATTAGGGATCCAAAATAACAAATTGAATAAAAATATGTCCTTTCTTGTTGAAAAGGTGCAATTATTGTATGACTCTAATCATTTTCATAGTCAATACATCTGAATTTGCGTATTTCTTCTTCAAGTCACGGGACAGTCACGAAGGGAGGCAGCGACTGCTTGTGCTCCTCTCACCGGGTGGCATTCGCATTGAGCAGTTTGTCAAACTGTGGTGGTGAGCGCTTGCCGTGGAATCACCTTTCTGTCAGCTCTGTAATCTTCATGTCAGTAATAGTGTAATGTTTGTATACACTTTTAATATATGTACTCCTTCTACTACTATATGCTCTCGCATTCCATAGACTGGCACTTACTTGACGTTGTGCATAATATACTGAATATGCAGCGTTGTCACATCAGTAGCTGGTCAGACATGCAGCTTCAGTGGTAAGGCGGCGAAGGGAGGCAGCCTATATCCCTGCCTCAATGAAAACGTTTGATTGTTACGAGATAGTTAGGCAATTCTATCCTAGTGATATGGCATCACTGGCGTGACCGACAAGTCGCGATGGGAAAACTTGCTATGAAGATGTGTGGACTACAACAGGATTTTGTGACATGAAAAATCTACTAAGAAGCCTCAGTAGATATGCCAGGTCAAAAAATAACATTCAAAACCAAAATTGCTTTAAAAACTTTTGGAAGCGCAATGATATACTTTGACTTTGAACGAACAGCGGAGACCAAATATCAGCTTCACAATGCTAAGGTAAGGGAAAACCGAGAGATTTTGAAAGACCTCATTAATGTAAATTGCTTCCCAGTCAAACAGCAATTAGCATTTTGTAGTAACGATGAGAGTTCGATTTCCTCTAATCGTGGCAACTATGTAGAACTTTTACATACTCTTGCTGCGAAAGGTGAAAGATTAGCTAGACATTTAACCACTTTTTATGCTCTTGTATCTGTGATATGGACCATGAGTCCGCAATAAAATATCATTATTATTATTATTATTATTATTATTATTATTATATAGAGACAACTACTGTGTTTTCTGGCTTCTCAAACATAATTCAGAACGATTTAATTGCAGCAATAGGTGATGTGGTTAGATATGATATAAAGGAGATAAGTGCAGCCCCATTTGTTGCTGCAGAAGTAGACAAGTCAACGGATGTCACACACAAAGCTCAGATCTCTGTCATTATGTGGCTAAAAGCGAGGTGGCTTGTGAAGTGAAGGAAGCGTTCTTGGGATTTGATGATGTGAGTAATGACAGACGACCCGCAGCTATATTTTTTTAGTTGTCCTTCGTGTTTCCATTTATTCATGTTTGCTTATTTTACATGGCGAACAGCCAGTACTATTTAGTCTGTTTGTGAAGAAAATTGGTTAGTGTTGCTGCGCACCAGTGCGCGGCGTTAACCTGCCGCGCTATATGCAGACGTGCTGACATAGTTGCTTCATTCAAGCTTCCAAGTGTGGATGTGCGTTTGGGGACGAATGAAGTACCCGGGGATGCTGTCTGTGTGAGGCTGTCGTATTGTAGTAACAAAGGGGAGGACCCTTAAGATACACCTACGGATGAACATAGTCGTGCAAATGTGCTCCGTGTTGTTTCTGATTGCTTGTTGTGGCCGCATCGTATCCTTGTATTGAGTCGGTCGCTTTTTGTGCTTCGTATCGAACGTGTTTTGTACTTCCTTCGCCAGTGCGTTGAACCTCCGGTTCGATTTAATTTTAGACGAGGGAGGATGAAGTCAATTGGTGCATGTTGTTGCGCACTAGTGATCTGCAGTACTTGGCGCAGTCGTGCTTTTACTTTGCATATTTCATTGAAATTCTCTGGAGCTGCCGATAATACTGATGGTCTGCTTTCTCGATTGGATCACGGCATGTATTCTAAACGTATGCAAAGTTGTAAGACTGTTTTAACTTTTCAGTAAAGCCGTTAAACAAGTAGTAAACAAGTCACTTCAGTTTGGTCCTCCTATATGTTACTTTTTTTCAAATCTAGAATCGCTATTGTGCCTATTTGTGTGTAACAAATTATGATATGGGCTAGAAAGCATAAGCAGTAGTCATTCTGCAAGCAGCCAGTTGAGTGGTGAATTTATGCTACTCCATTAAATTCATACACTCGCAAATTTGGCTTTGAAAGAGACAGTGCCTCCCCAGTCACGAACCTCACCGCACGTCACTGTAAAGAGTATATATTAAATAACAGCGAATTCAGGGCAAGCGCAAGTTGCTCAAAAATCCTGAATGTAAAAAGTATATTGAAAGTGAAAAATTTCAGGGCAAACTCTGTTTTTCAGGGTAAGCGCAGAGTTGCTCAAAAATCTTGAATGGCAAGAAATATATTCAACACAGTGAAAATTTTGCGGGAAACTCTGTTTTTGAATACAAGCGCAAGTTGCTCAAAAATCCTGAACAGTGAAAATATTTTCAATACAGTATGTTAAGTGTATATTCACTTGGGGTGATCCGTGTAATTTGGGCTAGTGCAGTGTGTAATCTAGACTAAAGTCGTGACTGGTTATAATGACTTTGATCTGGACCAAGTCCTCATTTTTTTTAATGCCAGTTTTTTCGTGCTATTTTTAGAGCTCCTCTGTTATCAGTTGCAGCATTGATCTTAACATCAAATTTTAGCTGACTGGCTAAGGTAGAGAAATTTTGAAGTTAGTTTCGTGAATGCAGTGTGTATATGGACCGGTGTTACAAACGACAATACTTGTATAAAGTACTTGGAAAGTGTTTTGTAGGCTACATTTATGGGAATATCATACAGTACTGTACATGGTACAATCACAGCATACGAATACGATACAATACGTATAGGCGCGCTGGCACATGCATTTTGAGTGCGTGTTTCATTTCCCAAGGTACAAGCTTTCGGAGAAGCGGGCCGCACGGAAGCCGTGCGCGTCTTTATAAGTGCCTTGTTCAAGCGCACAGCAACGATAACACAGGCAGATGCAGGGAGTCCGACCCTTCGATCCGGAACCGTCGCTTTTAACCTTAGCGTTACGCCATTGATGTCAAGTATATATTTGCATCAGCAAAGGCGATTACCGTAACGTTTCTTGTCGGGGAGAACACAACATGCAAGGAACATCAACCCCGTGAGTTAACAAGCAAGGTAACTGCAGAATTTGCCTGTAAGAGCACCTCTAGGCGATTGCATAAAGAACGTTATTGCCGAAATGGCGTTACAAGCGAATTGAAATGCACGTAAAAGATGCTATCGGGACCGAAGAAAATGTAACGTTATAGGCGAATTGACGTTACAGACGAAGCCGTTATAAACGAATTCAACTGTATAGAACAGATTTACAAGAGGTTTCAGGCCCCATTCGGATTAAATTAAAAAAGTTACTTTCAGGGCAAAATTTTTTCGCCCCCGCAGTAAAATGCCTTCCCGTACGCCTATGCATGGATCTATTCTCTTAGTTACATTGGACAGTGAACGATTGACTGCAGGCTGCTGAGAGGTCGGGTGGCAGATGGGTGGGCTCTGTTCTGGATGCCGCATAGCCAGTGCTCAACTGCGGATTCACATAAATAGGTCCATTTGATTTCGTGGATACGCCAATTAGTGGAAGTTTCACCTGTGCTGTGTCGTTTAGCAGCATTCACAATTTATTATTTTTAGTGAATTTTACAAACAGCAGTGTATTAATCTTTACAGTGCAACAAGAGCAGTGCGGTTTCAGCCAAGCCAGCAGAAATGCGATCGACTTAAGGCTATTCTTAAACATGCCGTTATTATCTATTTAATTGTGTAAATAAAGTGATATGAAGTGTTTTCAGTGCAGCTTCTTGGGCTTAATTTGTGCATGCTAATCAATGAAAGGTACAGCCTATTTTTTCTTATGAGGCAAAAGCTCTGGTGGGATTGTCTTGTTTCTAGTCGAGCACATTTAGTTGAAGTGGTCACGCGACAAGTAAATAAACAATGGGTTGCGGTTTGGGGTAGGGGCTAGGGTTTAGGAGTAAGGTTAGTCTACATTTTACAAGTATCTTAGTTCATCTTAAATTAACAGGTTGTTGCATTATTTCAGTCATATTTTGTCACAACATAAAAAAAACTGCAGTACTTCGTTTTGTACCTTTTCTGTCTGCAATCTGTTTTCCAAATCCTCTTCATTAGTGGCATGACGAAAATCTAGGGGTGACACCTTCGTTTCTTGCTGTTGTGATAAGATTTCCACTGTCCACTTTCCGAGATACCATCACCAGCTCCGTTAGGTTTGACTTGATAGAAAGATTACATGATAGCGTTTTCAAATATTTCTGTGGTGTAGCACTGTGGTCAAAGGATGGTTGAGGTGATTCACTGAAGGGGTGAGAAGGTCTTTGTGGTTGAGTCTCTGAGCTACAAGAAAATAAATCCCTGTTAGTCAGCAAATACATGTCTTTCCATTAATCGTCCAGACATAGTTTACACAGCATACTGGCTTCCAACATACAAAACAAACGCGTTTTGTAGTTTGATCCTAGGAACCTGATTACGACTACTGTATCATAAATAAAGTTTTTTTTTGTGTGCAACACTAGCATAACCACGTTTGCATTATTAGCACAGCTCGCTTGGTAAGCTATGACATGCCACCTAACCATGCAGCTTTCAAAATAAGAAATAATCAACAAAAATTAGGTGAACTGCATATATTTCTATACATATATTTTTATGAAGTTAGAAACTAACATGTGTTACCTTTCAAGAGTAGCAAAATCCGTTGTTTGGAGTGTAAGATTTTCAGTTCTTTTCAGGTAGTGGGAAGAAATTTTCTTCATGTAAGCATGGCATGTCTGTGTATAATACTCCTCAGCAGCTACAGAAGGTTAGCCACAACTTTCATGCTCTGGGGTCAGGCTTCACAACGCTGGTATGATCTAAAACATGGAATATGCCATCCAGGTAATTATTTCAAATTACCAAAACTATGCCATAATACAGGGGTGAGCAAACTTGTTCAACGGAAGAGTCATAGGCAGAAAAACAAAAACACCAGTGTGCCACAAAAGTTACTTTTAGTGTCAAATATAGTTCGTTAAAGAATGCGTGTTTCACATAAACGACGTACATCAAATCGCGGAAGTGGACTCCTTGGCAACTAACGCAACGAATTCGTGTAAACACATTGGTAAAAGAAACAAACATTGAATGTGAGGTGACATTAATTTGAGATATTGCTATTAACTAGAAGAGCCACACAAAATATGTCGGTAAGCCGCATGCGATTTGCAAGCCCTAGTTTGCCCATCATTGCTATTAACAGAATCGAAAAAAAAAACTTCTAAATCTAAAAATGAAATCAGAAAAAAGTATCTACAGTAATCTTAAGAAAATCTTGCTGGCCCTCATACTTGAAAATAAGTGTGTGACAACCAGAGCTGCAGAGCCAGTGCCCGAGCAATTTTGGATGGCTGCAGCCGGAGCCAAAAACTTTGAAATGATGGAGTCGGAGCCTGAAATATGACTTCTGGTTCCACAGAACTAGCATGTCAGGCAAGCGAATCGTGCAAATAATACAATGGCTTTAATTTTCAATTGAACAAACTGATTCAGATCCAGAAACTTTTGGATATTAGAGCTAGAACCAAAAAAATTAGATGCTTAGGTGGAAACTGAAATTAGAGTTCTGGCTCCACTGGAACTGGTGACAACTGATACACCAATGCTACGAATACATATATTTTTAAGATTGGATCTCCAAAAAATGTTTAAAGCAAATTGAATCTTCTGTTATCATATGAAGCAGTTCTTTCATCATTTTTTCAGATACTTTTTTGGATTACTTGAGTCTAGACATTTTTAACTATCTTATGTGGTCTGTGGGTAAAATTTTAAGAATTTCATAAAAATGTAACGACGCTCATACAAGCAAAACAGGCAAAAATGGCATTTTGAAGACCACAATCCCAAGATAATGGCATTTTCTTTAAAATATTTTTTCTTTTCAAATTATTTTGAAAAACACTTGCTATACTAAAAAAGCCTTCACAGAACTATACATTTTTATTTTGAGACGTTTCGGATTATTCTTAATCCATCTTCAGTCAAAAAAATAAAGATGGATTAAGAATAATCCGAAACGTCTCAAAATAAAAATGTATAGTATTTTGAAGGCTTTTTTAGTGTTGATGAAACTGTTAAGTCTATCCCAATTTTATGCTCCAAACTTGCTATACTATTTGAATAAGATGCGTGCAAGTGTGCCAAACTTCATTATAAAGTAAAACACTTGGGGTGCAACTCGCTAGGCATACAATGACTGTTGCAAGGTTATTTGTTTCAGTCAGTTATGCAGCAATTACATGCTCAATCATCTCTTTAGGAAAGGTGTGTGTGTTCGTTGAAAAATATAAGAAAATATTTTGACAAATTCCAAGAGAACAGCACCGTGGCAGTTAATGCAAAGCAATTTAGGTGTGAATAACCAATTTTAGCCTGTTTATGATGGCTCTGCCATAACACAATGGTCAGGACATAGCTTGTAGTAGCATTAGCGTAATTTCACTGCTAAAGAGCAAAAGTGATGAGAGATTTTTTTCATGTACTAGTAATGGTTTTTGAATCAAACTAAGAAGCAAGGTAAAAACTCAATTCGTTAGGGCTTTTTGTTTTTTGAATCAAAAATATAAACAAGGCAAACTCACACGTTTTTAGGGGCATAGGTTATAGCAAGGGCACTTCACAATGCTTAATTGCATGCTCAATTAATTGCGGCTTTTTGATTCACTTTAGTTTACCGCTTTTGGACTATGAAGCACACCACTGAGAGCAACCCTGTGCTGTGCAACACGGCATTTACAGGGTTCCTATGCAATTTTCAATAAAAAATTCTAGACTTTTTCCAAACCTACAGACTTATCTGGACTCTTTCCAGATTTCCACTTTTCAGAATAACATTACCAGTTGGGAATACAGGCACTAATACTGTAGTTGATATAAAAATAAAATTATCAATCTTATCAAACTAAAATACTGTATTTCACGGGCTAAAGGCGCACTTTTTATTTTTGAATGTTAGCTGTTCTTTGTTCTTACATAAGACGCAACATGGCGGATTACATCCTAGGTAGTATAAACTGACACACATTCCAATTCCACTAGACACAAGAGAGAATACATAAAGCTGTGCGCGTTTGACTGGTGTCCGCCAGTGAAGTCAGGAGCCTCACAAATTAATGTGATCTATGCTTCAACATTAACGTATATGTGCTAACTACTCAAGCAAGGAACCACATGCGCTGCTCTCATTGCTGTTGTTGCTAGTTTATTATGTAACACGGTGATATGTTTACAAAAACTCACAACTAGAAATTAAATAAATAGCACCATTTACCATATAAAATTGGTCCTAGGTAAGAAAGCACAAACAGATTCATGCATTAGGTGCACTTCAAATTTTTGTTAAATTAAAGGAATTTAAGTGCAGGTTATGGTCTGAAAAATATGGTACAAGTCGCGTTAAGCAGCCTAATTAAATGAAACACTGTTGAACTTAAAAAAGTTATAGAGCATCTATATGTCCAACATGCAGTCCAGCCAGTTTAAGTAGCCTACATAATGAAGTTCAATCCATATTAAAATGGTTTTTAGTTTTAAATGGACCAAATTGTTTTGGGGCTGGAGCCCAAAATTTCTACATGTTAGAATCAGAGCTAAAAAATTAAGATGCGTGGAGCTAGAGCGGAAGCCTGAAATTCGAGTTCCAGCACTAAAACTCTGGTTGTCAGAAGAATTATGGTGGGTATTTAAGTCAGTATGCAGTGCATATGGTTTGAAGTCAAGACATTTCTTCTGTGTTGCAACAAGTTTCACAATCCCATGCAAAAACTGAAAAGTTTTCTGTGGTGAAGTTAAACAAAACTCATTTAGCTGTAATGCAGATAAGTCTATAAACGTCTGGTTTTCAGTTTGGCTCTTACCATTGCAGGTTCCGTTTTGGTGGTAGTGGTTATACTTTTAAATTGGCCGGTTTTTATCAATTTTTTGAAAAGCTTCCTAAATTGTGTTTGCTTTCACAGTTTAGGTCAAGGGTTTTTATATTTAGAATTTAGGTTGACAGCTAAGGTTTTGGGTTTAGTTTTCTTTTTGTACATTACTTCCAACTGTACTGCAGTCTAGCGCACTCTTTGTGTGTTAATGTCACATGACAGGTGGCAGACGAAAATTTTTTAAAAAAAATGAAGGTCCATTGGCAGTAATTAGACACAATATAAACAGCTGTACATCCAATTTATATCTATGTCATGTGTGTAAGATCATAAGCAAATGGCTGTTCAAAAATTAATTATTATTCCTAATTTAGATAGCCCAGGTAAACGCATCCGTGCAATACAGTAGAGTTAACAATCAAACAATGAACACACCATCATTAACTGCTTTGTTGTGAGCAGCAGGTACAGTATTGAGTACAGATCAACAAAAACACGAAAAAAAGAACAGAGTAAACAAAGCATTAGCAATGAAGTCATAGAATAAACAAGCAACTCAGAAGGAAAGCAACAACAACACATAGTCTCGGTAATAGTCACAGAACAGGAAAATAGAGAACAGAAATATTATTATTGGAATTGGACTTCGGGGGTTCAGAGCCAGAGGAAAGTTCTAGGTTCTGACAACACAACCTAATTTTAAATCACAAAAAAACGTATTTTCCTGCTGTACAGTGTTGTGAAAGTTGAAAACAACACAGCCTACTACGTTAATTTCCACTCAACTTGCGTCACCTAACTGAGTAACGCAAATTCACTGGGCAACGAATTTTTGGTCTTGTTTTTTTTATTTTTATTTTTTGGTGTTTCTTGATGTTTTTTGGTGCGCTGAGTCCGAAAATGACGTCAGTTTTTTAGTAGTGTCAGCCGTTTTTCTGTAATTTGAAAATTCCTGAACTTTGGAAATGACATAATTTTCCTGGGATGCAATGTGCTTTTGATAAACTTCAACAAGTTTTTATGAAAACGCAACTTGGCATGTCAGTTTGTTTAATTAAAATCCTAACAGACACCAAAGAATCACTTGGTACTGTTATCTAATCCTCCCTCGCCCCTACTGGCGTGTGAGCCAGCTGGTGGCGAGATCTGGGAGGTAGATTTCGAACGTGTTATAACCATGATACTCAATACTTCTTACTTAACTTTCTTGGTTTTACTCTATTCTTCAACTAGTCGCTACCCCC
>Ga0210059_1009119_pt1 | contig 15527 bp, 10 predicted proteins | sample Ectturendosymbi2_FD_188042 | JGI IMG/M metagenome (GOLD analysis project Ga0210059, IMG submission 188042) | Ecteinascidia turbinata endosymbiont from Florida, USA - Sample 2 (SPAdes) (version 2) | ecosystem: Host-associated > Tunicates > Ascidians > Unclassified | place: Key West, Florida... | reverse complement strand
CTTCAATTCTACAGACCGTTTTTGTGTTTCACTTTTCGCGGCCAGTGTGCAGGTGTTTTTGTTTGTGTCAGTCAGAGCTTTTCCATCGTGCCTGCAGAGACTTGGTTGCCACAGCGACCTAAATGCACGTTGACTGATTCATAACGCTTGTTGTTTCAAGCCACTTCGGAAGCCTCGCTCTGCGAATAGTTACTTTTATCAGAAAGCGACTTTTTCTTTGATGTTAATCGTTAGCTGGCGTTGAGTTTTAGTAAGTTTTTATCATTTATGCAGTAAGTTTTGAGGCTTCAGCCTTTGCATGTAGTTTAGCAAGACATTTTGGTTTTGTTTTATTTGTCGTGGTTGGGTCTGCGCAATTTTTTCATTGCAGTCTTGAGATTGTCTACTCTATCTGACCTTGTGTTGGCCTTTCTACCAGGGATGTGGAGGCGGAAGCTGAAGCGCGAAAATTCTACCGCTTGCGCTTCCACATACGTTATTTGACTTGAAGAGTGACTTAACGAAAAAGTTTTGTCCATTTCCCGATGTGGATTAAACGGTGAAGTTGCATTTTAAGTCTGAATGAACGTGCGATATCAGTAGACCTACCATACGTCCCGGTTTGGCCGGGAATGTCCCGGCTTAAACGTCTGTCCCGGTATCCTGTCCCGGTTATCAAAATGTCCCAGAATTTCACTTCAGTGAAATTTTCAAAATGAACTCCAGCCGGATGATGCATTGTTATGTAATAATTCCGCTCAATGGCCATTTGTAAAATTGGGGGCTTATTGTTGCGTCATTTTTTCATTGTCTTCAATGTAACTACAGGAACTGCTGCAGTTAGAAGCCATTTCGTGTGTCGCGAGATTGCTTCCAATTTCAATAAAACTTTAAAACAAAGTAACAAAATTTTTCCCTTTTAATCTAAGTACAATACTTTATATATGTTCTCAACCAATCCTAAAACAAATAAATAAGGTATAAAATTTGCCAAGCTCAGGCGTTCGGCCGCTCGTCAGGTTATTTCATTCATGGTTTTGCATTTGTCCTGGCTTAAGCCTAAAAAATATGGTAAGTCTAGATATCAGTAGCACGAGAGAACGAGAAAAAACATAACTAGCAATAGCATCCATGGCGTTCTTCATAGAAGACCAAGTCATCGTGCAGCTTACCGATTTTATCGGAGGCTGACTTTTCAAATCTGGGTGCTGTCTACTAAAATGGTAACAGTTTGAAAGTACATATGTGTTTGCCAACTCAGTCTGAAAAGCCTTCAGCATTTTATTAAAAGATGTAAAAAGTTTGTGAATGGGCTGAGGTCAAGATGATGGTCAAAGTACTACAAATACCTCACGCAGCAACAATTTATTTTCAAAAACAAGATCTCACTTCGGGAGAATGCCTGCTTCGTTGGAGAGAAGTCATGTTTAAATTGGAGAAGCTGGATAACAATTTGGCTTCTGCTCTTGCCACCACCCTGCAATCACGCCAAGAATTTTAATTGCGGAATGATGCTTTCTTGGCAGCTGTTTGGGTAAGTAGTGTTTGCTGATTTAGTTTTTGTGTTTAGTACTTTTTTATGAGGACTACTAATGTTTGTTTGTTGATATTATATTCAACTCAATACTGGTAAGCTCAATACTTGGGCACTTGATTTTATTTGGGTGTGGAGAATAACAACTAATAAATTAGTTATATTAGGATTGGCTGACTTATATAACCGTGATATCATCATTTAATTTTCTTTCTTGATAGGTTGATGCTCGATCGAGAATCCTCTTGAGCAACCACGAGCAACTACGTGCGAAGAGCACTCTTAGTCAATTTTCTTGCGCATTCAAAGCATGTCAAGTGAAAGAGCAAGTGCTGATGCTGACTCAAGCGGAAGTGAAGCAGCATCAGAATCTGCAGCATCAATATCTGACTTTGCTGCATATTTGAACTCCTTGCATTCAACAGCGGCTGCTGAGGCATCAGCTACGGCGTCTGCAAAATCTGATGTTGCTGCATTTGTTGAGGCGCTTGTTGATGTAGAGCGGCTACGAAGATTGAAACTGCCAAATGTTTGGGACATTATTTGTAAATACCCCCTATTGTACAACCAGTATCGCGAAGCATTAGCTGTTTACCCTGCATGCAGGTCTCCGTTGAACGTATGTTCTCCCATTTAAAGCTCGTACTTCGTGAAAACAGAGCCCGAATGGGCAATGAATTAACTGATGCCATTGTGTTTATGCAGATAAATAAATCTGTTTAAAGTTGAAATTATTTTATGTTCGCTGTCTTTTGCTTGTTTGCTTTTATTTTTCGTTCTTTCTGTCGTTTTTGCCACTTTCTTATCTTCGTTTACACTGTCTGATTGTAGTAAATGACAAATTTCATACTGCTAAGGTCAACAGTCGTTTTCTCGTTTTTTGTTAGTGGAAGCGGAAGCAGTTGACAAAATAGCCGCTTCCACATCCCTGCTTTCTACATTTCACTCCTGTTGGCATTGCTTGCAGATGATAGGACTGACGATGCGTAGTGTTACGTGAAATCGATTTCCTTTGTGATTGGTTCCTTGCTTCTTTCACTTGTGGAGTGAAGTTACTTGAATCCAGTTCACATCAATGAACTAAACTATGTGTGTGGTTACCAAATAGGCAGACTAATGGCAGTTGTCACACTTGTAGAAAAATTACAATGTTATTAAAACTTGGTGTTTGAAGCTGGAAAAATATGACAGGTAAGGTCTTGCTAAGACAAAACAAACTTTGGGCAAAACCATGGTAATGGCTGGCTGAAAGAAGACCACCACTTTCCTGACTACAGTGTTAGTCCATTCAGAAACTATTTTTAGTCTTTACTTGGCTCGTTTTTGGGAAATTACTAACATAAACATGTTTTAGTATTCCAGCACCGTATACTAGTCAGTGCACATGCTATTTTTTACACTAAGAAGTGACCGGGCGTGGAAATGCTTGTGTCACACATGATATCTTGTCTAAAACTGTCATGGAGTCCAGACTAGAGAATACTATATGGATACTTTCGCAGCTTCTGAAACTAACATAATTAGAATAATAATAATTAAGGCAACCTGTAACTCTGATATCTGCAAGAGCAGATCTTGTTGGTGGATATATTTGATGCAATCACATTTGCTACTGCAGATATTTCACTGTGAGCAGTGGCATCACAATGGTGGCAAAAATAATATTAAGGTAGAAAATGTTACAATATTGCAAACGATATAAAGATATACATATATATATATTGAGTATATAAATTTTAGAGAGAAAACTTGTTGAAATGAATTTCACAGCAGTTGGAACTGTTGTGACATTACGAAATTAATTTGAAGCATGGTATGGTAAATTGTTAACTATTACACACACATTCATGAAAAACAAATATTAATTTGCATTGAGGAATTATTTTACGGCATTGTATTTTAAGTTTTATTTATTGTGCAATCCTATTTTTTTCACTCTGGCAGCATCATCACAAATCTGTTAACAATATTTACCCTGGTGGATATCTGTGCTTTCACTGTGCCTTGGATTAAGCTGAAGTCAATGGATTAATTAGGTTTATCACTATGGTAGTCTAATAAAGATTACAGATGCTGTGTTTATAATAAGGTAACTTAAGGTTGTACTACATCTAATTCTATGGAGTTGAATAAACAAGTAGTTTAATGTTCGATTTGATGTCAAATCAAAAGCAAATGTGAGATGCTTATCTGGTCACAAAAATCAAACACCTAATTGTACAAATAGGCATACCCACAAGACCACCAAGGATGATAAATCCAATTTCCAGCAACAGTAAACCAAGCACCATGGCACATAGGTTTTTGGTTGAAAGGGTCTCAATCACAGCTCCAGGCATTGTAGCACTAGCAGTAATAATAAACAAACCTACTGCACAAAAGAATTGCACTGCAAACCATACAACAGCGTAAAATACAATAGTACAGTGATATATAATCACCCACCTAGTTCAAGTCATATTCTAACTTGTACCTTTCACATATGGGGTTACCATTTTGGGCCTGATGGACCAAAAATGCCAAACTGCTTCAAAAAATTCAAAACAAACCAAAACAGGCGGATGGCTGTTGGTCTGGGATTACTCAAATGAGTAATGGCAATGTTGCTATGGTCTATGTGTAAAATTATTATTGCATAGCCTATAATCTCCACAAGTACGATTTCCTCTTGTAAACAGAAAATGCTTAATAAAAATACCTCTCAATGTTTGAAATGCTTAATAAATAAGAAATGTGTACTACTCAGCTACTAGAACCATATTTTATGTTTTGTTTAATGTTGTGCATATAGCAAGTGGATTGATTTAATTGCGTATCGCTACTACAGTGGAAAGTGTCAAATCATGAAGTATCTTTGCTATGTATTACATCGTTAGGCTTCTGTTAGGTTCACAGACACTGGTCTCATCAGACCAATGTATGAAGTTGTGGGAAAATTACTAATCAAATGGATTTCCGCTCCCACGAATGTATTAACAAGTTCTTTTCCGCAAAGCACGATTGCGCGACTGGTTCTCAACCTGCTTAAATCTTGTGACACTATTGCGATGTTTCAGTGGTCTATAGCTTTTGACGCATTTCCCCTTTGGCAATCACGAAATTTTTTGTATGTACAAAAAAAGTAAATGTTTAACGTGATAAATTTAAAGCGTTTTCTTCTGGCGGCTTTTCCTTGCCTGCAACGCATTTTACTTCAATTTACCATATAACCGCTTTGCACACATTACATTTATTACCCAGAGTAAAAGACTTACAAGAACTATTATACACTGTTCCCTTTGCATTGAAAGCAATTTCGTTTATGGGAGGTCTGCAGCCTACATGAACCCTTGGTCCTTCGCAGCCTCCAACTCCCTCATGCATTCTATACATCGATGTACTTGGAAATCATTGCAGTTTCTTCATTACAGTAATCATGATGGCGTCATGCATGCGTGTATCCTAAAAGTGTTTTAAAAAGCTTGTGTTTCATCAAAGTGCAGAAAATGCATTAGCGCCATCAAGCGTATACTCTACACTACCGCAATGTATACATCTTCGACTTCATTTGTGTAATTGCGTTTTCCTTTTCTCTCAACTGCGATGCATGTTAAAAATCTAGCGTTTTGCGTGTGGGAGTGAAGACGTTCTACAATACAATACAATCTAAAAAATACCTATCAATATTTAGGTCAAGGTATGCATCACAATTATGGTTTGATTTCAGGAAGTCATGCATGCAGAGATTATGTGTAGCCTACAATTTTGGGTGCTGGGCTCTATACAACTTGCTGTGGTGAGCGAGTGTTAGTATTCATCAGGTACAATGCAACATCCCTACCTTTGAGGCCTTATTAAGAAAAAATGTGTACCTGTTTCTTTAAAGATGCAGAAATTCTAAGAACGTATGGCTGCATGCTTTGATGCAGTCTGATTGTTTATATTTGTCCTTATTCTTTGAGCACTACAATTGCATTTTACTTTGTAACTGAATGCTCGGCCGTTACAGTGTTTATTAGTTTGAGGGCGTGTTATGGCACTACACATTTGTACTTTACCTAGCCTTGACCAGTGTTGGTCTCAGCATCCTACTCTGCACTGGAGTAGCATTGTAGCAAGTGTTATAGTCAAGTCATGTTTGTGCTGTAAGTACTCAACAATAAAACACGTTTCAACAGACAAAGCTTTAACAAACAGCACAGGTTGGGTGAAAGATGGCCAAACCTGTCACCTAATCAAGTTGGCGAACAATAGTGTTAAGTGTACATAACCAGTGGCGTAGTGAGGCTAAGTGCTACCTGGGGCCGATCAATGTGCCGCCCTTTGCACCCTCAAATTTGTTTACAAAAATTTGAATGAAAGAAGATCATGTTTCGTGCTTACCGATATAAGGAATAATATAGCATCTTGAAAATCACAATCAAACGCTCACAAACTGAAATGGGTCTTGTTTATCATTGTCGATTATGAGTTTTGCTTTTTCTGCTTGTCGCCACCTTTCTCATCAAAACCCTGCTCAGGAATTTTTATCTTACTATACACGTCAGTAAAAGCATGGTATATTGCTTCCCATAATTTGCATACGTCTTCCTGGGACATGACATCCATTATTTCCAGATTCTGGGACATGACATCCGTTTTTTCCAGATCAAACTATTTTTTACTTTCATATGTCCATTGTTAATCACTTTCGCAACAAAATTGTATCTGCCTAGTGAAACGTACATTCATACAAATTTTATGCACTGTACCACCAAAAAGGGGATATTTTGTCTGTGCGTAAAAAACGTCATGCGCGTATTAGATCCATTTTTTTTTCAGATGAAGTCATGGTGTTGGAAGACTCTTCACATATGAGGTACTGGTGGTCATATCTGGTCAAACAGTTTTTGTACTTAAAATTGCATTGAAATGTTAACTTAGTAAGGTGTCCAAAATTTGCTACACATCAGATAACCCTGGGTAGTATAGTAGTTTTTCTATTTTTTTGCTTTCTTTACATACGCATAAATGCGAACCCGACATGTTTCGTCAAATTTTCTTCCCTGTTGGTTTTTAATCTCCGGTAAGCCCACAGCATGACATTTCAAAAGTTTACTCATTCCAACGGATCAAACAAAATAAACTAAAGGATGTGATGGCGGCATACATAGTTTGCAGATACAAACATTTATATACGTTACATCTTTAACTAAAAAAAGTACCGGTATATGTGGTGCATGTAGCAGGCTATAATAATAAATCTGATAATATGATCTCAGTAATGTAAAGAATCTTTCATTGTTCACTTCCAGTTTTAGTAGTGGTTTATTCTCTTAGAACAAGGGTTCCCAACCTGGGTTACATGTATCCCCAGGGATACATTTAAGGTTATCAACAGATGAGCAAAATATATTTGCATATATTTTATTTCAAAATATTTACACATGTCAGTGAATATTCTTTTCAAAAATCATTATGTGCTTATTGTTAAATATATCTATGAATAATCATGATAAAATGTATTGTCGTAGGAAATTTCAGGGCTGCCTGTGCATCTGTCAAAATGCTGAAGTGGTACGTGCTTATATGTTGAAATGCTGAAGGGGTACATGCTCATCTTTCGGAATGCTGAAGGGGTACATGGTAAAAGAAAGGTTGGGAACCCCTGTCTTAAAACATATTAAAGGCTTCAAACATTAACTCGGCCAGCACTTGCGCGGGGCCCCCTGCAGGTGCGGGGACCCATTTTGAAAAAATATCTTGAACAGGCTTAAAACTGGCTATGGTTGAGAAGCGCTGGCTTGCAGGCTTCATTGTGACCTGCGCACTTGGTCTAGCTGTTGGGTTGGACCTCTTTCAATTACACGTGCATAGTGGTATTGTTTGCCTTTATTTGTTACTAACAGAACCATCGCTAGGTCGTAATATAAAATAACCTCGAATGCAAAGTAACAACAAGTTTTCAGTTCATTGTCCTTTGGACACTAAAACCTTGTTGTCTTAAGCCAGAGTGGCTATAGGTCCGCCAGGGGACCTTCACTTTTGAAAACTTATTTGTCCGTCACCTGTAATGACTAACGTGACACTAACACATGACAAGAGTGCACTAGGCTGCTCTACACTTGCTAGTAACAATAACATACTAAACCTAAACCAGGGGTCACCAACATGGTGCCCGCGGGCACAAGGTCGCCCGTATGAACCATGTGGGTCACCACGGTCTTATTCTAACAACAGCATAAACATGATCAGTGTCTTCACATTGATAAATACCTTTAATTTTTAGCAGTGGCTGCAGGTCTGCTTGTGGACCTTGATATTTGAAACCTTATTAATCCGCCACCTGTAACGTGACAGTAATGCACAATTAGAGTACAGTAGGCTTGGCAGAGATGTAGGCCTAGTAAATGTAAAACGTATACCCTGAAAGGTGAACCCTAACCCCCAAAAGTAACCCCTAAAGGAAAAGTTTAAAACCATAAAGCTAAACCCAACCCCCAAACCTAAACTTTTAAACCTATCCCCAAGCCTAACCCCTCACCATAAACCCTAAACCTAAAGTTTAAAACCTTAAACCCACATCCTAAACCTAAACATAAACCCTGAACATAACCCCTAAACCTAACCCCTAGCCTATACCTAATCCCTAAACCTAAAACCGAAACGTGAACCTAAAGTGCAATATGAAGAGAAAAGTTTGGAAACTTGTGGAACCACCAGGCACCAATGCCAAAACGAAAGTCGCCAAGCTGAACGCTGAACGGAAAACTATTGGCATATTAGACTTCAAAGAAACCCACTGTGCTATGAGGTCGCTGTCATTTGACTGACAAAGTCAGCGTTTTTTTTGGACCGCGTCATGCCATGCGGATCCGTAGCCACTACCTTAATTTTTAGTATCAATGATAACATAATATGAAGACAAATTGTGCAAATTTTTATTTCAAAAGTATGTGTATTAAACTGGAAGCCGTTTGCATGAATCTGTACCAGGAAATAGCTTTGAGTTTTAAAAAGTTTAGTGACCCCTGTCTTAAACCCTAACAACCCTAATTGAAAACCAAGAGTTCATAAAGTGGGGTACTTGTACCCCTAAGGATAGATTTTCCTATCTGAAAAGGTACATTTAAGGTTAGCAATAAAAAGGGAAAAATTATGTTTACATACCGTATATACTCGCTTATTAGCCGCATCTGTAGATAAGCCGCAGCAGAAATATTAACCATACACCAAGAATCAAGGGTAATTCACGAATAAGCCGCAGGTCAATTGACGTTTTACCAGTGAAGACCCTGCGCGATCAATCAACCACAAAATATAGATTTTTACAGGCAAATGTAATGAAAGTCAATTTTATTGTTCAAAACCTAAGAAATCTCCTTCATCGGAAGAAGGAAGTTCATCTGTAAGTACGGTAGATCGTTACTACCATTTAGTTCTCATTGCTCAACGCAAAATATCGGTTTTAACGACTCCGGTTACGTCATCAAACCTCCGCAACCAAGCTCAGCTATTTACGGAGCTCCGCCTTTTACAGGCAACCGAATGTCATCTTATGGTCTTCTGTTCCGTCAAGGCTATTGCTGACAGAAAACTTTGTCTCTCTGGGTATGTTGCGCGTATAAGCCGCAGGCAAAATACAGGCCATATTCCAGGTAAAATAAGTGCGGCTAATAAGCGAGTATATAAGGTATTATTCATTTCGAAATACACATTATACAGTAGTACTCGTATTTTACTGTACATACTGATACTATAGCCTATTGTTAGGTCTACTGTACATCAGTGAATATTTTCCAAATCATTACCGGTATATACTTACATTGGCAAATATATTTTTATTTTCCTCAGCCTTTTTGTCATAAGAAATTTTAGGGGAACATGTTCATATAACGAAATGATATAATAGGGGTACATGGCCAGAGAAAGTTTGGGATTACTTGTCCTAAGCCTAAACCTCGGCAACAGTCTGTTGCTTTGATTGATTCATGACATGGTTCACTGATTTGCGTGGAAACAAGTGAAACGGAACGTTGGCATAACGATCAGAGATGAGCACGGACAGGACTGAAACTAATTTTGGCCGGATCTAGACTGGATCGGACTGCAATCTTTTTCAAAATTGGCGGATCACGACTGGATCGGACTGAGAAAATTTTGGTTGTTTTAATGTGATTATTCTGAAAATACTAATAATTTTAGTTGTGATCCGATTTCACAGGTGTGCTAATGGTAGTATATATTTTGTCATCAATGCAAAAACTCTGCTGGGACTATTTTGCAATTCGAACTGTATCCACCTTTGTTCACATATAACGTTGAGCTTTAGTAGCAACATGAACATAGTTGAGTGGTTAGTGTCTATGCCTGCTGTGCGATTGTTCGTTGGTTCTGCTCTCACCATTTCCTTTGGCTTAGCTTGTAGCGCAGGGTTGTACAACCTTTTTGCTATTGCTGGCCGCATTGGTTTTAATTATATGAAGTACGGCCGCCAATGAGTTCGAGTTATATTTATGAGATACTGCCTAGTGCCAACCAGTGTTGCCAACAGTTCTTACAACGAATATACCAAATCTAGTCTAAAAATATACCAAATTCATATCTGTAACAAAAAATTAAAAATTTATTGTTATTTTTCAATGTCTTTTGATTGTTTCACGTGGATGATTAACAGTTGCTGTTGAGCAGTGCCATCATAGAGATGCTTCAAGCTCAATTTCTACTTTCTTAACTTTAGCAGTGACAGATTTAGTAACCACTGGAAAATTCAACCTTCCAACACCTCCAACTACATTCTCATTTCCTTTGTGGTCCAGGACACTATTATGCTCTATAATAGCTGGCAATTTTCTTTTTGCACTATTAGCAGAAGGGATACACAGCAACAGCAGAATACTGCTTTACAAGCCATGCAATCTCTGTCAGTCACTCTTTGCTAAATCTTCTGGCACTTTCGCACGCAGCTTTCCCACATTTGGATGCATTGGCTGACTAAAAGCCCATACTTAGAAGTAAGTTCAGTTCTTTCAGAACTTCTCAGCTGTCCCTCCAATCTCGCTTTCCGCTCACCCAAAGTGCATGCTCACTCCCATGTTAAGCAAAATCACTAAACTTTTTTTTATATAGCTTCAACACCACTATCGGTTTATCTGTTTCCGCGTTGTAATGAACCAAATAAATGGTTTAAAATCTCAACTGAAACCTCCAACAAAAATATTCCAAATATATACCAAATTTTTCATATATACCAAATCAAAAATTTATATACCGAGCTCTTTGAAAATATACCAAATTTTTCAAATTTGGTATATATATAGCAGTTGACAACACTGGTGCCAACCAACACAGAATATATCAGAGATGATCGGATAGTGGATTTTTACCATCCGATCCCATCCTGTTTTTGAAAAATGATATCCGTATCCGAATCCTGTTTTGGTTGTCATACTATCCGTATTCGAAAACTATCCAAAAGTGTATTGCGATGCACAACATATATTTTTGTGCTGTGTCTATTTTGCCTCATGAGGCAAAATAACTGCTGGAGCTATTTTTCCTTTAGCTAAACATGATTGGTTGAAGTAGTGACATGACAAGTTTAGAACGCATGTCCTGCTTAGTTGACCATGACATCTGTAAAAGCTCAGTCCCATGCATGGACGATGGTTTTCATGGTTTCAGGGCTGACAAACAGTAAGCAGCCTCTTGTTTGCATTAAGTTAACTGTAAGCTAAACCCTAACTCTAAACATTGAACCCCTGCACCTAAAACTTGACCCTAAACCTTGACCATAAACCCTGATCCAAACCCTAACCATAAACTCTTAAATCCCAATAAATTTTCTCTGTGTACCTTGTCATATGACTACTTCAAGCAATTGCGTTCAAATGAAGGCAAAATAGTCCCAGCACAGATTTTGCCTCATGAAGCAGAGTAGACACTTGAATGCGTTGTGTCACTTTGGGCCGTGTCATGCTTATAACAAAAAAATTGACATATATTGCAAGCTTGACATATTGCATAACCCAAGTACTTTTCCAAGTCAATTGCATTAAAAAGTAAGCTGAAGTTTTGCCATACAGTCCAGTCGCCACAGGTGAGCTTTAGTGGGCTTATCCCCTCTGAAACAAAGCTCCAAGCCCCCCTCCCAAATTGAAATATGAAGCATTATAAAACAGTGATATTTGTTCAAATTTCAGAATGTCTAGCCCCATTGCACAAATGTAAAGCTCTCCTATAGAAGACTTTCTGATGGCGGTTCTGTTGCCACACCAAGCTTTTCATTGGCCATAGTTTTTGTAACAATGGTTAGATTTTAACACCATCCATGAGTTCACATTCAAGTTTCATTTATTATTTCTACCCATTGTTGCACTTAATCAAACCTAACTACATAGTAATGCTAGTCTACAAATCAAAACAGCATTCAAAACAATACACTGGCTTAAAATTAGCCATTTATATTGAAATGACTGACTAAAAATTCAGTCTAACAAGTCAATGTCACAAAACAACAATTTTGCATAGGCCTATCATGTTTAAAAAAGCTACTGCATCTGGCCTGGTAGGCTATCACCAAACAACCAGTCAATGCAGGCTCACGTAGAATATGCGTGAAGACTGTAAGGCCTGGTGCAGACTACAGACCACATTAAAAGAGCTAGAGTGCTCGAGCTAGTCTAGACTAGATCACCGTAGGCCTGAACTAGCTAGCCTTAGTCCAGGTGCGCAGCAACCAGCAAACAACGTCCTTAGTGCAGGGTTGCCATATCTACATTTTGCCAAGGGGCCAAATCTAGTCCAGAAAAGAGCCAAGAAGGAGCCAAATTTTAGAACAAGGGGCCAAAAAAATGTCCAACCATTTTTTCCAAATTTATCAGCAGTTACAAAGTCATATGAACCCATATTTAGCATTTTACTAAATGGCAGTGTTCCTCAATCACAATTGTAACGCAAAAGGAAAAGAAGTAGGATACGTGATGGAAAATCGTTAGACAAGAACTTAATTTCCATGTATAACCATAAACGGAGATAAATTAATCATTCTCGATGAGTGCAAAAGCGATCAACAACAATCTGAACAAAACCAACAAACACATGCACAGTGCACCACCTGAACAACAGTTATTGCAGCAAGTAACAGGCATTCTGATAAACTTTCTTTCACATTATTTCAGAAACCCTATTGATCCTAACAAAATTTTGCAATCAAAAACTTTCAACATATAGGAATTTGATGAAAATCTGCAATCAGTTAGTCAAAAAAGTGAAAAAATATGGTTTCTCAGACAGGATCCAGGGTGGTTATATCTAATTCTTGCAAGGGTCCAGTCTATCCTGGAAAAGGGCCAAAAAAGAGCCAAAGGGCCAAATGAAAATCTTGCGGCCAGTAACTGTTATTTGGGAACAAAATTTCCGAAATTTGGTCCCAAAGGAGCCAACCTCACAACCCTGCCTTAGCGCACACTGAAAGAGCCCTATTATCTTGCCGCACCACGAACAGATTCATGTTAACAAACTTGGAATAACTCTACGGTTCACTTCAGATGTTACGCCATTGACGGACTCGGAGTCAGGGCGCAGAAGGCTGAAGAGATGCTTCTGAAGATAATATATGAATGTGATTGTGCAATGTGCAACTTTTTCCAAAAGTCTGAATCCTCAAAACATCGATAAAAGCATTTCGGATATCCGTATCCGGTTCCAGTTTGAAAGCAGTTTTTGGATATCCTTATCCGGTTGCAAACTCACTATCCTACCGGATATCCAACCGGCAAACCGGATAGTGATCATCTCTGGAACACATTCAAAAATTTCAAACCAGTGGTGTACAGGATCCGGATTTTGGAGTCCAATCCACTCGGATATGGGGAATTTTTTTGATATGGATTGGATATCGTTTCCTCTTCAACCGGATCCGGGACCGGATTATCCAAATGAAATAAATTGTAACCATAGAAAAAACTTGAAATGGATTAATAGTTTTATGAAGAAAAAATGCACTATTTCCAAATGATATTGGTTAAAATTTATTTTTTTATATTCTCTCGGTTCAATGCAATATTCCCTGCCGCTCGGGATCCTAACTTTCAGGCTGAGGAAGAGGACATCTTAACTTTCAAGCAACATGCATTGTAGTTTGGAACTGTGTGAAGATGAAAATGATTCTATTGTTTTGTTATGACGCAGCCCGTCGTTGTTCAGACGAATCTTGTTTCATCATTGAAATGCATTTGCTAGTAGATCATAGTAAAATAATGGTGTATAAGGCATTTCTAAAACGTTTTTTCAGCGTTGAAGTTGAACCAAGTACCAGGTTCTGTCTGAACAGCATAGCTGACTAGTAGTCTAACTCGAAGTTGCCTTACCTAAAAATCAAGTAATGAGCATGGTGAAAATGTATTGACTTCTTGAAATTGGAAGTCAGTTTTGCAAGAGATTGAAAAGAACAAGAGATTTAAGTTAACATTGCCTGAGTGATTCGTTGCATTGCTAAATAATGAACATTGTGGACATAAAATTTGTGTGCTCTCTTTGTCACTGTTGAATTGGCGTGCAGTACAATAGCTGTTGTTACTGCAAGTAGTCCAGCAGGGACACACATTTTGGCTAGTTGTAGCTGTAAGCTATTGTTTGATTAGGATATCCATTAGAGCATATGAGAATTGCGCACAACTATAATATCCAGTACAATTTAGAAAAAGATTTGTGCATTTCATGTCAACATCTAGCCTGCCATGATCCAATTTTGTTGGTAGTTAACCATGGCATTTAAGAAAAAATATGTTCGTTGGCAGTTTCTATATTGCTTCATCAGGCAACAATGCTTTTGCAGATTTCTGCCTTTAGATGAACATCAATTGGTGCAAATGGTGGTATGCGAAGTTCGGAATGCATGACCTGCTTAGATAACCATGACGTCTGTAACAGCTCAGTTTAATGGACGAGTGCTATCATTGTTTCAATGCGGACAAGCTTTTAGTGACTTGTTCTTGTCTGCAATGTGTGAACTGTAGGATAAACGTAACATTTACCTCAATCTCAAACCTTAGCCCTTGTCTTTTGTGTATCGTAGCCTACTTGTCATGTGACCACCTAAACGACTTTTGTCTGACAAGAGGCAAAATAGCCACATTTTTTGCCTCATGAGGCAAAATAGACAACACCAATTATATTGGCTAATGTGCAATTGATTGAGCGGTTTCGGATTTGGATTGGATATCGGAGTCCATAATTTTATGTTTTCGGATATGGATTGGATATGGATTCGATGAAAAAATTTCGGATTGGATCAGGATTGCAAAATTTCCATATCCGTTCACCAGTGATTCAACCATACATTGCGTATTCATTCTATAACTCTTTGTGACATCACCATCCAGATTATCATGCATCGTGTTGACTAATTTTCTTGCTTTGCGTTTGTTTTGCTTCAATATACGCCAGCACGGCCGCCAAATCTTATATTTTAGATTACATGCGGACGGCCGCAAATTTCATTATCGAAGGTCGCATGCGGCCGTATGGCCGCAGGTTGTGCATCGTTGTTGTAGAGCAGGGGTGTGCATCAGGCGGCCCGCGGGCCACAACCCGGCCCGCCAAGCCATTTAGTGTGGCCCTTGCCAACACTGATTTTTCCCCACCATGCATGAAATTCCTAATCCGACACTTATGTTTAAAAAGGCGCTAACATGGGTGAAAATACATAAAGTTTTTTTTTATTTTGCTCTTGTCGCTGTGTAAAATCTTTCGCCGTTTTGCCCGGTGCCTTTATTACTGAACCCCACTTTGTCGCTAATGTATTTCGTTGTTGCAGGCTTTCATAACGCTTGCTTACAACACTATAATGTGACGTAATAATCCCTCATAGTGGTTGCTTGTCACTTCCCGGCCACCAGCTTTCTAGAATTTGAAGCAGTTGAGTAGGCCTATTGTAGCTAGTTGAGTAGGCCTATTATAGCTGACAATAGGCCTACTCAACTGCTTCAAATTCTATTTTGATAGTTGCGTGAGGGTAATATTTTTTGTTGATTTCAGGGCTAGTAAAATGTCG
>Ga0210059_1009118_pt1 | contig 15528 bp, 8 predicted proteins | sample Ectturendosymbi2_FD_188042 | JGI IMG/M metagenome (GOLD analysis project Ga0210059, IMG submission 188042) | Ecteinascidia turbinata endosymbiont from Florida, USA - Sample 2 (SPAdes) (version 2) | ecosystem: Host-associated > Tunicates > Ascidians > Unclassified | place: Key West, Florida... | reverse complement strand
TATGATGGCGCATAAGGCACAAAAGAAACTTTCTAGGATAGCTCTGTAGATATGAAAAGCCGGTTTGTAGGCTTCTCAATACAAGCCAAGAATCAAGTGAGTCATTTATCTTTCGACGCAATGCCATCGCGTGCTAATTTCCTCACTGTTGTCGCCATCTCAAAGACAGTGTGAGACTAATCCGAGGAGAGAACAAAAAAATGCAGCTGTGGTTGCAAACAGAATTAGCTGATGAAAAGTCACAATCACTTCACTCACAGAAGTTACCGCGGTGAGCACAACAAATCTACGTCACTAAAGAAAAAAATTATTACTCTTAATACAGTTTTTTTTAAGGAAAATGTTAGGGACCCGGTTTCTCTGATTCTAGGGACCCGATGGTAATCTTCTATGATTCTAGGTACCCAAATTTCAATTCTAGGGTCCCAAATCGGTCCCGAAAACACCTTTAAAAAACTCTGCTTAAAGTTATAAAAACGTTTTGTATGTAGGCCAGAAATATTTAGACAAACTTTAGCCCAGCCAGACTTATAGCTCTGCGCCATGTTAAAAGTTTTATTCTAAGACTTCAACTTGCACAATGACACAAAAATATATTTGAGATTAAATAAAAATGTACAACGGTGAATTGGCAAAAAAAGTACCAACTTTCACCTTCAACACGAAAAGAATGTCCAACAAATCTAGATGTGATGTACTTATAAAGCAAATGTTTCGCATTTGGATGAAAACGTTACTGCATTATGTAAATCAAAATGAATCAGAAGACTTGCGAACCAATGCATTCAGCACAAGCACAAAGTGTAAGAGTCATAGAAAAAATATTTTTTGGATTTGTTGGTCATCATTGTCGTGACATTACAAGAAGTTAGGATAAATGTAGCCTGTATTTTATCCTTAGTTCCGAGTCAAGTCCCTACGTTTTGAGCTATAGGTCAATATACAGCTAGGTATACACTGTAGGCTACTTCTCCAACATTTTGATTGAAATCTTGTTCGCTAATTGTTGAAAACAGTATTTTGCTAAGCTCCCCATCCCAAAACTAAGTCTCCACAATAGTGCTGCTTTTTGCCTTCTGCAAAAGCTTTGCAAAGATCTGCCTGAAAATCTAACTTTCTAACATATACACTAGCAGCATTAAATGATATGTTGTCAGTTTCTGAATACATAACAACCAACGTTACAGCAAAGCCAGTTACATTTCTGTAAGGAACAAATCATGGCTGTAGGTCTTTCACATGTGCAGCTGTAATACTCTCACTGTTACAAGAAAATAACCTTCTAACAGTATTTTACCACACAGGGTAAAATCTCGGACAGAATCAGTTCACCATCTTTCACGGCCTCTAGAAACTTGAAAATTGCTAAACATTATTTTATCAAAGCTTAAATTTATAAACCAACATAATCAATGATTCCACACCAAACTCTGTTTCAACATCAACTTGGCTCTGTGTGGCCTGCTGTCTAACTTTTAAACCTCTTTACACAAAACGTGTAAACATCACTTTTATTTTTAAAACCTTTCCAAATACAAAACCTAAAGAGAAAAAAGTTGGGGGACATGGCATATTATGTCCCCCCTCGTTTGAAAAAGTGGAGGGGACACGTCCCCCGTGTCCCCCACCAAATTGTGCCCCATGCATGTATGACTGCTATATGATTTGCAATATAAAGCATAAACAATATACGTTATGAAATCAGTATGTCACTGTACATAAGTGCATTGCAAATTGGTCAATTAGTTGGTAGATAAGCAGTTAGTAGCAGAAACGATACTCAAGTTAATGGTAACATACATAAATTATGAAAAAACAGTTCACTGCTTTGCTGTTAATGCCTGAGGACCTTTTGTTAGTTGTTATGACCAAAATCAAGAAAATATCTGTTTGCAAAACTAGATTAGTGTCTAAGTATTTTGACACAGTCCAGTTCCAGTTGACCAGGTGTTTTATACCTGTTGCATGCTTTGCCTGTTGCACTCTTGGCAATACCAGCTAACAGGTGTGCCTAGAGCTTAGGTAAACCATGCAAAGAATGCAAAACACATAGTGTGATTACTTCTCTCATGTGTTTTTTCTTATGTGCCCACATTTGCATTAACACAAAAGACAATAAGTGTTTAAATGCTATTTGTTTGAAGAAATACTATGGCTTTTTATGTACCTACTAATAAGAGCTTAGTTCTTTTTTGGTTGCCACCATGGGCGTCTGCAGAAATTTTTCCAAAGGGGGATAATGTCAACATTTTCCTAATCATTTTTAGGTTAATGGTGATGCAATGTAAATGGACATTGACATAACACTTTACATGTTACAGCAACAACTACAAAAGTATGTTTTGCTGGTAGCAATAGCCAGGCATGTTACGATAATATACACAATAAGTTATCTGCATGTTTTCAAAGCAAGGTACTTTTTTTCAAAGCATTGCCATAGTCTTTAAAGAAAAAGCATTGGCATGGTCTTCAACAAAAACACAAATTGTGGCATAGCAAGACTTGACAGTGTCTGTTAAGAACAAGAGCTACAAATGTCGGGGATCTCATCCAAAGCAATCAATAAAACCTTGCTTGTCTTTGCTAATTTTTTTTCCAGTGAATTTTCATTATATACAGACCAGACAAGTTGACCTGTATGTGGACACGATTACAGACAACTTATCAAAATTAGAACACCATGAATGCTTAAAAAAATCAAGCACATCGATCAAGAAAACTCACTGCAACAAATATAGCTTTGCACTCAGTACTCATTCAGAAATCAGAACTAAACCTTAACTTTTTTGACTTATTCCTACAAGCCTGCATGAACGTGTTCTAACAAACCACTTAGATTTAACAGTGTAGTTTGATTAAGCCATTCACTCAGGAACACATTGGTCACACTCATTCTAACAACCAACATTTCAAACTTGTGGAAGCAACGACTACAGATTCACTCATGCTTTTCACACTGTGTAAAACTAGGTAGATTACTGCTATCAGCAGTCGGTCTTGCAGTGTTGTGCGGTTATTGAAATTTGATAATCCTGTCCAGTCTGAAAAATTTCACTAATGTCCAAATCCAATGCAAACCAGAAAATATTGCAAAAAACAGAATCTGATCACACCAGATTTATCATACCAGATTCCAGCAATTATAACAATTTCATGTCATGGTTGTTGCATGTAGGTGTAGCTTGTAGTAATGTCACAGGTTCATATTTTGATGGCACATGCCTTTGCCCACTACAACAAACCCTTAACCAAATCAGCCCATCCCCTTACATTTTTACCAAATTCATCCTGACCCAGAAAAACTCATCCTAAAAAAGTACATTACCACCATTACATTCCATAGAAAGGCACATTCACTGACAATTGGTGGACAGTATAGCCTATGACAAGCACAGGCCACTTTTAAAATTGCTGCCTTGTTCAGTCACAAAAACAATTTTTTGTCAAAACATCCAAGCTAATGCCAACCTTAAGGCATAAATTTATCAAGCACTCTCTAATAAGAAACAAGAATACATCTAATACATCTATGCTTATTTAACAAAATGAATAGTTATGCTTGTATGGTGTCTGTTTTTTCCATCACTCCACATATCCGAGGTCATGCCAAATAATCCGTTGCTGACAATAGTTTTTTTTTTACTTCTTCTGCTTAATTAACTTTCACCAATTTACACTTGCTATCAGGTTATCTTTTTGTGGTTGACTATGATGGCAAAATGCATCTGTTGTCACATTTCCACATTTAGCACCAATCTCGATGTTTACAAGTAATTACAAGTGATTGTTAGCCTTTTCTTTCGATTGTGAACAGTAGTCTACTGTAATGCCGTGTACATCAAAATCATGTCCAGCAGCACATACCTTTTCTTTTTGTTGAAAAAGGACTTTACATCTAGGTAGAAACCAGAACCAATAATTTATCGCAGAAAAGAGCTTGATGACAAGGATTAGGATAACTTGGATTTAGCCTTGTATCTGTTAATATGCTGCTGTAAATGAGTTGTTCCACTTTCATATAATATGGACTTTTTCTGTTTTGGAATGTATAAGATGAAAGTAAGTGATCCCATCCTACATTATTAACATGCTCAAATTTAATAAAATCACTTTGTTACTTTTAACAAGGATTTGTATCATTGAAGAATCCATTACACTAAGAAGTTGCAGTTACACAATTGCAACTGACTAACCTACACAGATAGTCTTTCTAATGATTGTTTCTTCCATGGCATGAAAATTGCTCAGTTTACATGCACTGAGGAGTGATGCGAACCTGCGTATTACGTCAGAGAACATGTATCACATCTAACGTGGTGCTCTTCAACCTTTTTGTTATTGTGGAACCCTTGGTATACTTTCGTGTTTGTCATGATCCCCCATTAACAAAAATTTTAAAAACATGAATTACTTGAACTTGTAAGAAAATCAAATATTTCATTATCAGGCACATCAACAAATCAATAGTTATTACACAAGTTAAAAAGCAAGAAATTTAATGACTTGGTTGTTTTTGCATTTCTTGGATGTAGCTGCTGCATTCAGAATTTGGTAATCTGGCCAAAAAGAGCTCGTATCTCAAATATGTATGGTCTCATTTTCTAACTTTGGCAATTGAATTACATTTGGTCCGCTTCTCTTTTACATTTGAAATACATTGCTCATTACCATGTCACATCTTCGCAGGTGTTATTATTTCACTTCACATAAGAAAATATGCTATTTTGCTTCATCTGGCTTGACTACATAGCAAAAAGTTGGGTTTCACGTTGTTTTTACTTTATTCCAACAATGGCTGAACAGCAGCTCTCGTCTGTAGTACAAGTACTCTCTACTTAGTCCACTGTGAACTGTACATCAGCAACATCATGGGACTGTGATGCAAAAACAACATTATTCTTAATTGCACAACAATGAAAAACAAGTGACGCAACAACTACCAATATTTCTTTTTCGGCTATTAACTCCTGCACTCAACCTCCTGTACAACTAACTGGCCTACTTGGAGTTTGAATGTGGCACAGTGATCTAAAAAATTTCGTAATGATCCATCAACATACTGAAGCAAGAAATCATTTTCCCTAAAAAACAAAGAACCCTCACGGACCCCACTACATGTTTTGCGGAAACCCTGTTGAAGAAAACTGATCTAACGTCTTAAAAAGAGTTTCGAAAAAGATGTTTCTCTGGAAAAAAATAAAATACAATTACAAGCATAACAAGCTTTCAAACCATTTTGGATAATCTGAGAAAATGATTGAGCAAAAATGATATCCAATCCGGTTCCGGGTACAAAAAATTTCTTATAATCTAGCCAGATCGGACTCCAAAAATCAGGATCCTGAACAACATTGCTGTCTTGCTGCATTGCCTGCCAAAATGTGTACATTCAGCAGTCAGTCACATGCATTAAAACGTCTACTACTGTAACTTGAAATGAACCATTGTAGATTTGTTGCCATGTTATTGTTATGCAATAAAGATTAAAGACCAACAGTAGGACAATCTGCTTGCAAATTTCACAACCTGCCTCTGCAGGCCAAGTAGCAGACATGAGTGAACTGCAAGCTGATCGCTGCATGACACCAAAACTGTGAACCTGCCTCTTGTGCAGTGTGAGTGTTATACTGGCAGTAAACTGTCATTGCAAGAATTGAATAAATTAATTGGAATTAAGCTGCTGGCGACAGGTTTTCAAGAAATTTTTGATTATTAATCTCAATTTCCAGGGGGTCAAATGCCTGTTTTGCCCCCAACTGCAGACGCCCATGGTCACTACACTACTACAAATCTGTTTTGATCATTCTGATTGGAAAGTGAGATATTTTGATAGTTTACAATGTTTCTCTTCTACAAATAACATCATGCCTGTTCAGCTACGGTGCTAGCAGCCTTAGTGATGATTAAACCCCAGAAATATCAGAGATCCATTGTTGCAGTCTGGTGTCGTAATTTGTAACAATCACTCATAGTTGTGCTATAAAGAGCACTGTTTTCAGAAAATTAAGCTTAGCTTTCAGTAAATTTGGCAAAACCGTAAGCATCTAGTAAGAGACCCGGTGCCACACCTATCTCTCAAATAACCATAGCTCTAGCTCAAAATTTTACATTGAGCTTCGGCTCCTAAATTTTAATCTTGAGCTACAGCTTCTTGCAAAATGCCAGGCTCTTGCTCTGCAGCCCTGCAAAAAAACTATAATTCCATTTCGTTTCAGAGAATATATGACAAAGCAGCTCCTTTTATGTAAAACAGGCAGTAATTCTATTCTTTGCAATCTAAGACACTAATTTTGCAAAGATTATGTCATTGAACTAACATGAAAATAACATCGCAAAGAAACTTTGGAGTTACTAATTTTTGGTAATTAAATGTAAAAATGTACCTCAAAACTTTTGTTGAGTCACCATATGACAGAGTAAAGCATAGTGTGCCTTTTGCATCAATCTTTTGTTTTTTGTTATTGCTTTACTGCTGATGTGTATCACAAAAAATTTTGTGTTTCATAAAAAGTTAAAGCCTACCTGCTGGAAAAATAAGTGAAAGTAATGCAAAATTTCGCTAACGAATATTTGTAAGATGTAGTTTAATGTTCTTTCCCAAAAAGACTAATAAGCTTATTAAGAGTCATATGTTCAATAAATTGAACATTTTGTGAGTAGATGAGACACATCACATTCTTCAGCAACTGTTGCTATGCTTCTAGATCCTTCATAAATTCCTGCAGTGGTTGCTGGTCCTCAACATCACATGGCTTCACAAAGTTTGTCTCAAATGGTTTTTGGCAAAAGTGTTGAAACAAGCTCGAGAACTGCATTTAAGCTGTAGGAACAATGGGTTGACATCATCACTTTCATCACACAAGTTCTTTTTCTCAAACCAAAACAGCCTAATTACAATTTTTATTTCAATGCTCTATGATTTTCATTGATTGTGGCATGAAATTTAAATGCTAGAGAATGGTGGCCTCAGGCATGCAATTGAACTGCAAACAAAATGGCCGTGTTTAATAAAATCATAATTCAATAAAATTTTGATTGGCTCATGCAAGAAGATAGTTGACATAATCATAGATTTTGTGTTGAAAGAGCATTTTTGATTTGATTTTTTTTGTAATGCAGGGAAGTATTTAACTTCATCTGTTCTGCAACACTTTCCTTCAAATCTTGCTGAAAATCCATGGAATTCTGCTGAGGTATTCTGTGAATTAGTGTTTTCAATTGTGCATTGTAATTATTGAGTTTTTGGGGTGTTTGTGTTCTTATTGTTTTTCAACTTCTGATGTACAGATTGTTTAGGTCAGCACATCTGAATGGTAAAAATAATGTAAACAAATGCACATCATCAATAAATCACAAATGAGGTTGATCAGTTGAAATATTTCTAACTGTTATCTGTGAAAAGTTTTTTTTACATGACATTTAAATTTTAACTGCTGGTAGTATATGCTGATGCTCTTTTTGACAAATTTACCACATATAACTTGGGTGATTATGACAAAACTTTCAAATTTTTTGCAATTTTGAAAACTGATTTCAGTTCTCAATAATATCCTTGCTTTTGGCATGTTCTTTTCAACTCCATTTGGCATCTATGAAGACTAGGTGTTGCTATTAGCCATTACCTAAGAGAGAACAAAGACCTACTTTAAACTTCTTTAGATATTTGATACGTTTATAAAACTTTTTGGAGGTAAGCAAGAGATATTATTGCTCACCCTTCCTATTTGGATTGTAGCTGTCCAAGTTATGCACTCCTGGAGGTCTCATTGTAAAGAGTAGTGAAACACCCCCTAGTGATGTTCACTTCCATTCATTCCTCATCACACGTGAAGATGCAACCAGAATGTATGGGCATGTACTCACATTTTTTGAACCATGCATCACAGATGATCAACAAGCACAGATTTCAAGTGAGTAAAGCTTTTTATGTTATTATTTCAGGTTAATAGGCAGAAGGCACTTCTGTTTGAGCTGTTGGTGTTTATTTACCTATTTCAAGCATTGCTGGAGATGTCTGGTTCCTTTTCATTTCTGATCATTTACATAACATGTGTAAAAATGAATGCAGATCTATTGGACCTGGAAAGTACCAATGGAAATGAAATTTTTGTTCAGAAGTGCATTGGTTTCATAACACAACTTGCTGTGATTAATACTTGTGAAAAAATTCTGAAGTTGTTGCATAAAATGTTTGTGAATGTTGTTGAAGCCACTAAAACGAAGAGTTCATTGTCTGTGGAAAGTTTTTTGTACAACTTGCTATATGAGGTAAGTTTCAGACTTGGTAGGACTGTTATATTGTATGTGAAGCTGTTGGTTTTGAAGTTGTTATGGTGTACTGTTGAATTGCATTCTCTGCTACTGCTGGTTAATATAGCAGATAACCAATAGCAACTGGGTTATTCATTAGGAAATTGTGTTGAACTTTTTCATGGAATCATATTGGTTTAACTGTGCCATCTAAATGTGTTTGTCACTGTAAATTTTAACAGTAAATATGAGCCTGTTATTAATGCTTTGCAGAAGATTACAAGGGGACATTGACATATTTAAGAATAACATTTCCATGTTGCTTTTACTATTTATGTTGGAATAAGATTTTAGGACTGAGAATGTGTATTGTTACACAAAATCCATTTTCTATTAAAAAAGCTTGCGCATGGATTCAACCTTGATAGAGACTAGTTACTTCAATACAGTGAATCATCACAAAGCAAAGAAAGCAGATCCCAGCTGGATAATTCCTTGAAAACTTGCAACAAACCTAGAGCTTTTAATTGCCTGTTGCACTTTATGCAAGTTTGATTACAGTGAGAATAATTTCTTGCAATCATGGTTTCAAAGAAAATTCTAAGAAGTATTGGTGAAGATTGTGCTGTTGTGCTTACCAAAACCTGGGAAGCTTATTAATCCATAGTGGAGATGCCATAAAGTGGTGTCTTTAGCCTGGTTTGAACTAATGTATGGTCACCAGGGTTGTTGTAAAAAAAATCGACCCAAAATAACCCACGTGGGTTTTTTAAAAAAGCCCACTTGGAAAAACCCAAGAAAACCAACCGAAAAAAACACTCTTTACTTTTCCTTTGAAAAATCTACTAAGTCGTAAAAAATAAAATAAGCAGGACACTTGTACAGGTAACTATACATTTTTTTTAATCAAAAAAAATGAACAGCAACAAAATTTGAAGGACTTAAAAAAAAACGAATAAATTGAACAATTTTAGTAAATTCTAATGGTTATCTTCTTCACAGCTCTGCACAATCGGCACATTTTAACAAATTTTTCTGCCTTTTCTTCATCTAAACTTTTCCTGATTTTGGACCATACCAAACCATATGTTGAAAAAACACTCTATAGATGCTGAACTAGTAGGGCATGCACATAAACTTGACATGAAACTGCAGAGTTTGTGTGGGAGTGGTTTTTCTCTGCTTTGCGCATGCTTACCACTTAGGAGTAAACTGATGGTCACTGGATAATAATTTTAATTCTTGTGTTGTAACATCTCAAATCTCACTGGTTGCATAACCAACAGAGTGAACAATACATCTATTTCCCCTAAAGATTGTACAAAGCAGCTAGATCAAGCGTCTCAAACATGCAGGCCACATGCGGCTCACAACGACATTCTGTGTGGCCCGAAATGGTTTCTGAAATTTTGAAATTAACAAGTACGTTACTTATTTCATTCACCTCTGTTTAAAGTACCTGGGTCAGCAACTTGACAATTTCCTTTTGATTAAATGTAGAGGTGACTATAAATAATTTAATGATTTGTCTGAACCTAATGATAAACTTTGCAGGAAATAAGGTGCTATAAAAGGCATTTCTAGTGAGGGTCACATATGTCAAATATGCTTACATGACTCATTGCACTTATTTATTACACTAAATGGATAATAACAACATTGGTAAAGCACTGTGTTCTTAATATGTTATCTTTTCATTGACTTTCTTATGATCATAGTAAGTTGTCATATTGTAGCCATGGGGTTACATTACACGTCTTCATTTGGCCCTAAGAGCAATTTGAGTTCGAGACACCTCAGCTAGATAGCAAATGTTGCGCCTAGTTTTTTCTTGCCATTTTATAGTGAAATTGAAGATCTTGAATCAAACTCTTTTGGCAGTCGTTGTTAAAAACTCGTATCTTAATGACTAAATCTCCAATTGTCTTGAATATGTCCGTGGGAATTTTCACAATTTTCTAGAACTGGAGGTATTTACCTGCAGTTGCCATGTCTTTTCTGAGCACTCCTTCCAATTCAATCATGTTCATGTAGGAAAACATTGCATTAACTCAAAATGCAAACAACTTAGTCATAATCATGTTAGTGGTATTAATTTATTCCTTTTAAATGTATTCGAATTTAATGTACTTACTCCCTTCTATGTATTGTTCCACCATGAAAGAAAAATCGCTAATTCTTGAAATGTTGGGGTATACAGTGCATCCTCGATTTTCCGGCCCCCGATTAACTGGCCCCTCGATTAACCGGCCAGGTTCAACAGGGAGGTACATTCAATTATTTATTCTAAAATCTACACGTTTTACAGTGGAAAAAAACTAGAAAGCCAACAAACAATGTTGTCAAGAAGCTCGTTTCTTATTTTGTAAGTTTATATTATAAAGTAATCGTTTTTTCGTTCTTTTTTCTTTAGGTTCTTTTAAGTGTGGTGTAGGTGGTGGACGGTGGGCACCCTACGATAGATACTTTTCTTATCCGGCCAAGATTTTCGAAAAAGTTGCCCAACATGGCCGGATAATCGAGGATGCACTGTACTTGTATCTGCATTGACCAATTCATATACATTTTATGGTAGCATTAGAATGTTCTGTCTAATACCCTTAAATTTGGGCACATTTTTGTACTTTTTTTCTTTATTGAAGGTACCAATGTTGCAGCCTGGGCACAGTATTAAAATTTCCTGTCTTGGTCATGAAGACCCTGTAATTGTACACCAGCCTGATATGTCAGAAATGCCCTTTCTTGACATATACCTTTCATACGTCATTGATCTGGTTGGCGGGCCTGATAACCTTTTGTACTTGCTGACTTCATTGTTGATGGAACATCAGATGCTGCTTGTGTCAGAAGGTAAGTTGTTTATAACATATTGCAAGAGTATGGTCTGTAGATCTTCATGCTAACTTGAAATCTAGTTCTGTATGAGTCGTATAATTTTACCTGTAGGTCTTATATGTTGGTGGTCAGCAAACACGGGCCGCGGCCCAGCGCAGTCCGCGAGGAATTTGTTACTGGTCCGTGCGAAATCAAGGCAAAATTTCTCCGAAATTTGCACATTTGTTTTGACAAACTTATCGTGTTTACCTCTCTGTGGAAAACCTCACAGTTGGCACAGGTCTTGGCTTAGCGATTCCAAGACTGTTTGAACCGTTAGGCTAGTGCAAATATATAAATTTGTTTTTCAACGAGTACATTTTTCCGGCCATAAATACAAAAAAAACAAGAATTTAATCAAATTTTCTTCAAAAACACAAAATCTTCTCTAGAAGTTCGTTCGTTTTTAATTTTGGAAGCACTTTTCTGACGCTTGAGTGACAACGTTTTTCAGACTGCGAGATAAGCCACGCGTTATTTTGTTGAGAGCCAGCCTCAAAATAATGCGAGGCTTAAACCCGTCCGGAGTGCGAAAAAAGTTGCCGACTCCTGCACGTGATGTTAGTTATACCTATTTCTACTAAATTTACTTAGCTACCAGGTTTCTTGATTTTTTTGCACGTAGTTTGTTGCTTGTTCGAGTTTTTTTTTTATTGCTGATATTCTTTCAGTATTGCTTTGTGCCTATTTTTTAATGTGCCTGGTGAGTTAAAACTAAGCAGGATTTTGCCTCCAGTTTTTTCATTCTGTTTCATTGTTGTGTCTGCATGTCGGTTTGGTAACAGGAAACAGTATAAAACTGCTTAGCTAGAAGTTGAGAATATCTCATTTAAATGTCAGCGCTTGGATAACATGAAATACAACATAATGCTGCGTTTGGAAAACAGTAAATCGAAAGGAAGTATTCAACCAGTTTTTTTCAAAGAAAATGTTAAGTACCCGGTATGGGCCTGTAGGGACCCGAAAAATTCCTGACTATCACTTCATAATATTGATTGCAGTATCCGTTAAAGATATTTCCCTTGATAATTTTCTCTGATTCTAGGGACCCGAATCGGGTTCCTAAATCACCTTAAAAAAACCTGATTCAAAATATGAATTATTTGAGATTGTGGTTCAGGAGCTGCTCTTTAGTGTGATCACGTGAATTAATGACAGCCAGTCTACTTAAGTTAGTTTTATCGTTGCCTTACAAGAGTTCAACATACACCTGAATGGATTTTTTTTACTTTTTTTTACTGCTGGGTGGAGCTGAATCACAACGTCCATGCTGTGAACATTTGATTTTGCAGATAGTCATAAATTGATGGTTGTTGCTGAAGGGCTCACTGCCCTTCTTTTTCCGTTTCGTTGGCCGCACACTTACGTTTCCGTTCTACCCTATGATACCGCTACCCATTTCTTCGACGCACCAGTGCCTTACATCATTGGGGTTCTTGTCAAAGGAAACGAAAATGGATTGCTAAAACAAGCCTTAGAAGTGAGCACCGCTGTTGCCAAGAATTTTTTAAAACCTAGTTTATGGCGTCACGTCAAAATTGGATGTCTTGCTGCGATCTGAATTGGCGCATAGCTTATGTAATTGCAGTGTCTGGCTTATTCTGACATTTCATGTTTGAATTAAAGCGTTTCTATCTTTAATGCCTTTTATGTTGAATCGACATGATGCTTTTTAATCGAAGTGCTCGCCTATCTTTTTTGGATTCATTCAACCTTGTGAAAAGGTTTCAGGTTTCAACGTATGTGCATATGTAGAAACATTTTACATTTTTTGCATTTTTTAATTAAGAGTCAGGCAAAAACAATAAACCTCTATTAATATTTGGTAAAACTGTCTTATAGGCCAATCAGTGTTTTGTTGACCTGGATCGAGCTATTATCGACTTTCCAGAAGAGCAACCGCTTTTTCCAAGTCACAATGAGATCCTCGATAAAATAAAGTTTTGCGTGAAAGAACGCAGCAAGGAGGTAAAATCGGCTTTCCGTGGAATTTCGTTAGTGATTAAATTTGTTTTCAAACGCTTGTGATACTTCCGGAATAAACAGGACCCAATTTTTTTCGTGATATGCAGCTCGATAACCTGTGGAGTGACAACTTACCTTCTGATCAAAGCGACATCACCTTATCGCTGACCTGGTGTACGGAAACACCTTTAGCGAGGGTCACGTGACCTTGCGTGCACTATTCCGAGGATCAGAGTGAAACGTGTAAAACGTAGGATTTGTTGGTCTGACGTGCCTGAGCTCTTAAAAATCCACACTCCCGGATCCCGGTTTATTAGTGTCGGTGTGTGTGTGGTAGATCCCCTTGTATCTGAGTGTGGCGTTGATTAAGTTCATGCACTGATCCGATCGAACCCGAGCTTCGAACGCAGCCGACCAGCACATCGAATACCAGCCCTGAGTACAGTGCTGATGAGTGATGACAGTCGCTTGTCACACACGACGCCCTGCTCTGCCCTGCATTTTCCACGCAGCGCGTGCTTTGTTTTTCGACTATATTTGAAGACGGCGGTTGCTCCTACGTTGTGTGACTCCTTTCCTGCCAGCTGACCTGTCGCGACATCCGCCATGTCATAGGATTTCCTTCGGTCACCACTGCGCTTGCTGCGTGCTTTGGTGCAAACGAACACGGACGTATCGGCGCAAATATCTGCAGCAAAGCGTTGCAAGTTGTTTCACGCACCGTTAAGCTCCATAAAAATGATTTAATTAATGTATAAATCCAAAGAGGAAATAAGTTGGCTGTTCAGTGGAAATTGTTTTTGTCAAAAGCAACTGCAGTGGGTGTCAGCAGTATTGCGCGGCAAGGCTCTTTTTTAGAAATAAATAAAACTTCGTTATTGCCTGTGATTTTACGTACTAGACCAAACTATATGAAGCTTAACGTGCCATCAATGGACTTATTTAGCCAGCAAATTTTTTTCTTTGGACATTGGGAGTTTTTTTGCCGTTTCAAACATGTTCCTGTGAGTTGAATTACGAATGGTGTATTTGAAACCAATTCGCGTCCCATCGTGCGGGAACATTCGTAAGTGATTTGCTGTGGGTGATTTTACCGTTGTGAGTGACTGAATCAATTTTGCAGGTCGGGTAAGTATCGGGACGGCGATCATGAATCATGCGCAATGGATGGCGCAGGTAGAGTTTTTACGAGATTACGGTCGAGTTCTAACACGGTTATGCGAACTGCGCAAAGGAAATGCATCGACGTAGGAGCGCACCAAACGCAGCTACCATGCCAAATATTGCACGTAGAACGAACGTGTGGAGTGATTCCTCTGATTGCTGGCCCCAGGGGTCGGGTACGAGTAAGAACTGCCAATGCTTTTCCATGGTTGCTTTCGTGTTGCACTGAAATGAGCGCGTTGGTCACCAAACCTGCTTTCAGCTTGCATTGTTCAACGGAGCGCAATTGCCACCCATTTCTTTTCGCGTGATTTCGGTATTTCTTTGCCCAATGAAATTTTCTTCATTGACAGAGTGCAACAGCAGGAATGACCATGGTATCTGGCAGTTACTGGTTAAGGTCATCCTCAGAAAGACCCTGTCGTCTCTGCACTTAACACACCATCATATGCAGCAAACTGGTCGAAAATGTTCCAATTGGTTATATTTCTGCAAACACCGTATTTTTACAGTTGAATGCACCAACCAATGGATATGTAAGTCGGGATAGCTCGAACTACACCACTCCCACTACTCCCAACGACAATTCGATTGCCATGAGCTCAGATGCAGGTGTGTTTATGAAGCTGTTGGTTGTATGACTGCTGTATGTCATTGTCTAATATGAAGCGGTTTTCAAGCGTACCCGGCAGCTAGTTGAAAAGTTTTTGCTGCTACAGCTGTGTTCACAAAGTAAAATGTTGGATAACCAAATAAACGTTTCATAAATTTTATCAAAAGTTGCTGCTTCCCAGCATGTACGTTTGTTCTTTAACAAGCCTAAAATCAAAACAACGTGTACAGCGCTCGCGAGATGACGGACCGCATCATTTTCATTCAAAAATTTTATCGGGTCCATGCAAGACAAAAAGTTGAGAAACCATGGCTCCAAGGTCTTTTTAAGATGACTGTAGGAAGTCCTAAACGCTCGTGTTTTTGTCAATTCTCTTCTTGAGTTTTTTTTTAATTGTGTTACTTAAGAAGACTTACGATGCTGCAATTGTGCAGGTGTAACTCTTAATACACCTAGTTAAAGGAAAATCGTGCCACGGTATCTGTGGAAAAATGCACTGCTTTCTAAATATTATCAGCAACAGCATAAAGCGAATTAACAAAATCTTCAGACTCCAAAAACATGAACTATCCCGTTAGCGTGCATGAAATCAACTGCATACTAGAAATTAGCGCCGTCGCTCTGTTGTGCTTGATGTAGCACAACCCAAAATGTTGTAATTG
>Ga0210059_1009117_pt1 | contig 15528 bp, 16 predicted proteins | sample Ectturendosymbi2_FD_188042 | JGI IMG/M metagenome (GOLD analysis project Ga0210059, IMG submission 188042) | Ecteinascidia turbinata endosymbiont from Florida, USA - Sample 2 (SPAdes) (version 2) | ecosystem: Host-associated > Tunicates > Ascidians > Unclassified | place: Key West, Florida... | reverse complement strand
GGAACCGAGAGGGACACTCCCGAACGGCACGTTTAACAGGCGAGCGCCTGACATTGCGGTCGGCGTCAGGAAACTACTTGAACTTGTTCTTTGCGCCGCCGCCGATTGAAATAAAGATCTCTCGCAGACGATCTCGTGTGACGTCAGTCAAGTTGCAATCGTCACACTGATTCGCACGCAGATAATCAGCTTGATGCGTTCATTTTGAAATTCGACACCGCGAGATCGGAGGACGGGCGAAAATGCCTAATAGCGAGTGACGGCGTCGGGACAATGTGATGTGTAAGTGATTAGGGTTGGAATGCCGCCAACTCAAAATGTTCCGAAAAGGGCAGCAGAATGTACTGAATTCGAGTTTTGAAACGTACATGGTTGGCGGTGAGCACGTCGTTTCATATCTGAAGACTAAGATAGCGAAACAGGTTTGTCATGTGTAAACTGAACAGATCTTCTGGTGAAACTTGCACGCAAACAAACAACTGCCATACATACGCGTTTGTGGTCACAATCTCGACGTTTCTATTCCACAGCGAGAAGTTGATTTCCGCCGTGATCTTCGTGGAGATCGCCCCCAGCACCTCAGCCTTGACTCGTAAGCCCGAAGCCAGAAGAATATGCTGCAAGAAGGTTACGGAACGGCATTGTTTTCAGTGGAGGCATGTAATGCATAAACCTTTGTTTGCTAAGAATTAAAGTACGAACCAATGCATGAAATTTCAAGGCGTTTGGAGCAAAGTCAGTTTTTCCGCCCAACTTTGTAAAGATAAGTGCAATCCAACATGCGTCGACTTTTGCGCAGGACTGAAGATGTGTAACACACGAAACTAGTTTCCTTACGCAATAAATTGCGATCGATTCGCTTGGTGTGGGTCACTGTTGTGGCTTTACAAATATTGCCAACATGCGACATTGCACACTGTGCCATACTTTAAATCAGCAGCAGCTATTGCGAGACTTGCAGCCACTTCATCATCAAAAACATCTTCAACTTGGAAACTGGTAATCCGCACCGACTGAAATGCCGGAAAGCTCGCTTTTGCGCACCACGAGGTTCGCCATTAAGCAGAGAAACAAACTGTTGGTCGCAAAACAGAATCAGTTTCTGGATCCCGGCAGCATCTCAAGCGCCCAGAAACTTGCATCATTCCAAGACAGATTCCGAACATGCGAAGAGAAGCGATGTTTCGTTTCGAGCGACGCGCAACAGGCGATCAGCAACAGACGGCAAGAAATTAGTTTCGCGCGGAGAGCGGCGAACGCTGGACCTCAGCGAAGGACGGGATTGCTGCAGCGACGCGCCGAAATAGCTCCTCGGGTTATCCAGTCACACGCGGCCGGCGGTGGCCAGTGCCGGAGGATCAAACGGCGAAGGGCCACACAAGGGCGTCGGACGCAATCGCCGATCGAATGCGACGCGCTGCAAGTTGAAAAGGACACGCGGGCGCTGAGTCACTTTCGCAGGACGGCGACGGTTTCCTCTGAAGCTGGCTATGCAAGCGCTGAGCGGATGGCCAGGATGTCATCGCTCGTATTGACGAGGATGAAACGCAGGACTGACCGTTGCTGAAGGAATCTTGGGCCACGACGCGCAAACAAATGGGCCTCAGCACACGCTGCGCACAGGAGCCCGACATTCAGGCAAACGCGAAGTTTTCTGTTTCGACGAACATTTAGTCACAGGATGACGTTTTTTGAAGGAACAGTGAGTGAAAAACCAAAGCGCGGAACATCTGTCTCCAGAAAAAAAGCTTGCTTTATTCGGTGGGGGCTTTACAAGTTTCGCAGCAAAACACTGAGTTGCGTTCTTGGAAGGACCTCAACAAACACGGATATTGCGTGGCCGCGATAACCGCCTATGCAGATGTCTGGCGTCATTTTACCATCCAGTTCGGGGATTTCCTGCGGACGGTGCAGACATGTGGACGCGTTTATCTCCAAGCAGGACATCAGGCACGAAAGGTTTGCAAAAATCTAAGCAGAGGATCACGCTCACAAGGCGACCATCGCCGCGAAGACCAGTAAGGTGTTTGCTTCGCGATGAAGAATGCTCGAAGAACTCAGCGACTTCTCACCTGCAGGTGGTCGGTGAGCAGAAGCATCGCCTCCACTCCAGTGGGGTCGCCGGACGAGCCGGACCATATTAGGGACATCATGTTGCTGTAGCCACGGAAGAAGGTCAGGGGCCGCAACTTGACCCCCATCATAGTCGACGCCATCCCCACCATCGAATCCAAGTTTTCCTCCCCTTCGTCAGGCGTACTTCCGGTCAGGCCTTCGAGACCTTGGGCGACGATGCCGAGCTGCAAACACAAGCACAACGTTTGGGGGGGGGGCGATACGCTGCCTGAGCTGATGGTTATCCTGAGAAGGAACACAGGGAATACTTTCTTCATCAGCGCGATATTTAACCCTCGGCTATTATCCGTGGTAAGCACATGACAAGGCAGACTTATCGCCACACACGTTGCGCCGGAGACTAAGATCGAAGATTAGGACTCCGTATCTATCCGTAACAAGCTAGCAGACGCGTCGGTCAGCGTAATCTGCCGCAGAGCGTTCCACGCACCGGATTGGTTTAGGCGTCACGAAAGAAGTTTGTCAGAGTTGTCTCCGGGTTCATTTCTAAAACAAATCTTGAGTCAGCGCTCCGGGCTAGTTATTCAGTAAGCTGCTGTGAGTTCATCGCATCGTAAACCAACCCTCTCACGAAAATTGTCAACCTTGCGTTTGTTGAAGGCCTTCCTTTCGCTTATCACCAACTATACCCGAGAGCTACGAGGAGCTTTGAAGACATAGGGGTGGAACACACGGTTTGGTTTAGCAGTTGTTTGAGTTGTTACAAATGAAAATCCTATCAGGAAGTCGGCTCGATGACAAGCATTCCGCAAACAGCACCTGAGTAAGCGCGATGCTGTCGCCCGCTCCGTTCAGACTGAAGTCGACTGCTGTCCGCCGCATCATGCCCGCGTTGCTGTATTCCATGAACAAGCCATACGTAGCGTAAGAGTCCGGCGAACTGGAATAAAAGGAACACTGTGCAGTGCAAGTCGGATCAAACAGGGCTTCAACGCCTGCGGCTGGTCACGTTGGCCGGTGATGATTGAAAAGTGACTGGATTTTGAAGAGCCGGGTGTTATTTCCCATGACGATCGAAGAAATGGTTCGGCACAGGATACAGGGCAGGCTGTGAGGTAAGGTTGATTGACAGACACCGACTCCCACCATAGCACTGGTTGCTTTTCAGAGATCGGTTTTGCATGTTTTGCTTCAGTCATTTGTTGACGTAACGCTTGCGATCGGCAGCATGACATATGGTCAGGCGCAGATGGGGCGGCATGACTATCTGCGATCGCCGACGTGATTCGGAAGCTTTGGACTAAGCCATTCCACAATTCACCACATCCTCAGCGTTTGAGCTTTTGAAGCTCGAATTAAAACACAAGCCCGCGATGCCGATTAGTAGCTTCCGATGGTAAATATTTGCCTGGACGCTCTTCTTAACGCGACTCATAGCAAGACATTGCGCTCGCAATGAAAACGACACAAATTAATTATAGATCGTGGAGATAAGTCATTAGGGTCCGCAAGCAATAGCATGGATTGGTCAGTGCAGCAATGCTTCGTTGTGCGAGGTGAGAGGGTTTGGGGGTTGTTCGTCCTCCCGTGTCCAACATTTGCGAAAATCAGACAAATTTCAGTGAACTTGCGCAAAAATTGATAACAATTCCAGCTAAAAATTTCGGTTTTGGGAAATTTTTGAAAATAATTTAGGGAACTTTGCAAATTTTTTCATCACAAACACACATCAGAAGTTGGCCACGTGCAAAAAAGCTGCGTTGGGCACAGAAGTCGTTTGCCTCGAGTGCAAAAATAAATAGTAATCGAGTAAATATTTGTTGTAGACCAGGCCTGCACAATCCAGACAGCTCGAAGAGCCAAATTATTAACGTAAATGTGCTGCGGGTCGCAAAAGACCATTTCATTTCGATGTAGAGATTTTCTTGTAGTATGGATGAAATTCTGGAACGACAATTACGTATTCGAGTTCGAGCTTTTAAACATTTTCTACAATTGGGAAAGCTCTCGCGAGCCGCATGCGGCCCGTAGGTTGTGTAGACCTGTTGCAGACCTTCCGCTTACTTTTAGTCATCGCTCATTTTCAGCGAAAATACCACGAGCGTTGGAAAAATTCGATGTGACAGTTGTGAGCAGTGAAAAATAGCAAATTCGGCAAAATTCTTTTGGGGGTCTCGGATGATTTGGCTTGGCTACCGTACAGCTATGCAATCCAACTAGATTGAAAGACCACATTTCACAAGTTACGATTTCGTAACTATCTCCTCTACTTCGAAAACTAGCGCGTTGCACTCGCTAATTGCTGTCGGATGTGCTATGACGTCAACGTAAGAATTAACACTAACAAAAAGCATTGTGCAGTTGTTCACGGTTCATTCATAGAAAATACAAATGTACTGTGACTAAACCTGACCGATCTTTGTAGTTCTTAATCATCAAAGTCCGTTCAAGGAGATAAAAAGAATCATTGTAACAGTTGATATGAGGCTAGTAGCAGAATTTTTGGTGATCAACAGCTGTAAGCGAATGAAGAAACACAAGCGTTGCAGTCAGGCACCGTTACATGAGGCACGGACTGATTCGCAATCTTCGCAAAAACAAAAACAACCAGTAACAATTCGCTCACCTGTAGATGCGGCCGGTGTATGCTGAGGCCATACCAGACTGTGCAAGCGTCCAGTAGTTTCCGTAGTTTGGATCGCGCAGTACACTTAGCAGCATATCTCTGCAGATACGCAAGATAATAAACGACGCTCGAATCAATTCTACGCTATACTAGTCCACCCAAATCTCCCGAAAAACAAAAATTGCATTCTTTAAAGCAGTTTTATTTTGAAAACTTGAAGAGTTGTGGCCGACTTGCAACCTGCGAGAAAAATCAATGATGTGGGAAGTTACAAATGTGTGCAGCGAATGGAACTGACATAAAACCTTGATCCGAAGTTGTTACAGTGTTGCTGACCGCAGTCCCATGGTTCCGGCTACATAAATCCCATTACTTATATAGTTTTGCTTACGCTATACATCAAAAGAGCGATCCGACAACTCTAGTAGTCAACATTTCTTGTTAGTGTATGTCTGAACTTACTTTGATGTGTGGTTGGTTTTGATAAGATCAAGTATCCGTGCGTGAACGAAGTTGGAAATCTCTCTGGATTTTTGATGCGGCAGAGAGAGAAAAATATCCTGCACCTGCCTCTGACTTGGGTTTGACATCAGCAGAAGGTTAGCTGCGGCAGATCGCACTGTTGTCTCGTACTGTTTTCCGTTCTGGTGGTAAATGCGACTCATGACCGCCCTCGCCTGAAATGAAAAGCGATATTTTTCCGTCGTTAGGTGGCAGCAAGTATACAACAACTGCTGCTAGACTGTCGATGTAGGCGCACAACATGGCCAGAAGCGAACAAGCTCAATCCTGAATCCATTTTTTACAACGACACGAAAAATCGCGCGTTCCCATCCACGACCTACATTGTCATCAAGCAGACCAGTGTCGTAAACACCCATAGATGTAATGGCCAAGTGGTTGACAAGAGGAAACTTGCTGTTCTCGGCGAAGTCCAGCAGTTGCGGGATAAATTCCGGCACGGCTGAATTCCTCACGAACTGAATGTAAAGTGTTTGATCGTCTTCTGTAGTTGCTTCCGACAGACCTTTCTTGATAATCTTTTTCACTTCCTTCGCAGTCTGCCACAAAGTTTAACGGTGTTTTACAACATTGATAAAAACGGAAAGGCAACTTCTGGTCCACTGCAATACAAATGCTTGAACGTAAGTAAAGAAAGCGATTTTTTTTCCGTCAGTGGGAAAAGTGTGTCTGGTTCTTGGGAGCGCCCCGTCTTCAAATATGAAGTAATTGCTATTGCTTCAGGCACAACTACTTCTATTTACGACAGCAAAAAGAAATACCAACTCGGCACAGGATCATTTTGACATGACTCGGCCAGAAAACACAAATCCGGTCTTTATCGCCAAACGCCACAAAATGACGGCTCGGCACCGGGTCAGGTGACCTACTGTCTGCAGCTCACCTTCGACGCGCAGTGTGCAACGTTCGCTTTGCAGTACTTGTTCAGCACTGCGCCCAGCGCCAAGGCAACGGTTTCGCGGATCTTCGGAGATGCGATCTCGCCTTGGAATATTTTCTGCGTGGAAAGTTTGCAATCTGTGTGACATTAAGTGAGCAGTCCCCGCCCCACACAGAGAGCTCGCGAGAACTGCGGCAAATTTGGAGAATACGCTCCAATTTTCTATATAAACGTGACTATATGCAGAAACAAAGGAGTTTTGGCTGAAGTTAAATTCACTTCATTTTACTGAAACAAGATTAACAATTGCAATTAGGATTTCGCAGAAACGGAAAAAATGAAGAAAAAACAGACGGTGTACGACCAGGTTTGCTGTTTCCCGCGACTACTCACTGACACAGATGTCTGGTCGAGCAAGCAACATGAAACTTCACTTAACATCAACACCAGTGACCAGGAAAAGCTCTGATCTCATCGAACGCCTGAAACGGGCTGCTACGTCTGATCATCAAGATAAGAATCTCATCAAAGAGAACGCATACCTTCAGTTCTCGCACAGCGGCTTCTGAAGGATGGGAGGAGAAAGCGATGCCTGACAATGCCCTTTCAATGTCCCCCGTCTTCTCGGTTTTGGTGAAGTCGAGCTTCTTGACGAGCACAGCGAGCGACTCGGGGGTCTGGGCCGCGGCCAGTACATCGATCAACGTCAAACTGCAACATAAGCGTGAGCTCAACAAGAAGTCATCGCCGCCGCAGCGTGACCTGATTTGCGATCAAGATGGGTCAAAGCAACAAACGCTTGCCGTAAAATATCCAGTTAAGGAACAAGAATTGAGAATACGCGTTTTGTTCTGAAATGGTAAATTTCTGAAAGGGAGCTGGCTGATTTTCTTGTCACCATCACAAGAACTTTTCGAAATTGTGGCAGGCAAAAAGGTAGACAACTTTTTGCTACGAATTCCAACTAAGGGAATACGCAAAAGCACTGCCGCTCGGACAATCGAACCACTGGTCCGGAATGTTTATTGAAAACTATCCGGATACAGAGACCACTTTTGTAGTACACCCCCAGTGTCCAAAACAACAACATGATTACCTGCTTTACTTATCAATTGTGATACGATATACAGTACAACATGCGTATGATTGGCTTATATCGCTGACAGCTTTGACGGGCAGCTAGCCTTGATACGAACAACACAGCTGGCAAACGTGATATGCAATTAAACTGCAGCTATCAGCTGAAGCTATCCGGCAACATGCTCTGGAGATTCTCGCACTGCCCTGCGAATAATCTTGTCTAGCTTTTCATCCACAGGATGATATCGTTGTACCGTGAGTTTGTTTACAAGCACCGTCCTGTTACTTCTTTGGAGAACCTGATTTTGGACGAGAAAGGCAGTCTGGTGCGAGGCTAACTATGATGCGGAAAAATTGCGCTGCCAATCTGTTCTGAAACTACGTTGAATTCAAGTCTTGGATTCGTCGCAAATCCACTTGGCCACCCGGTCAGAAGACAGATGGGATGTGTGTGGCTGCATCAAAACGAATTTAGCCGTCTTTATTTTTGATATTTTTACCATCGCCCGGGTTAAGCCTACGCAGCAACAAATGCAAACCAACCCTTCACAAACGGAAAGCTTGCTAAGGTGACGAACTCAGCTGAAAATCTCGGCTGAATGAAGCTCCAGTCGCTTTGATTTACCTTAGCACGGTGCGCAAAACCCAATCTCGTCAAAACTGTATCTAGATCCAAAGATGTTTGTTTCCTAGTGTGTCATCACATTTAAATAACACCAAGCTTGGTATTTCCTGCACAACTCACGGTTGTCTGGCTTCACGCATGCCACTTCGAAAAAATTCAAAAAACATAGAATGCTTAGAGTTTGAAAGGAAAGAGTGTACAGGAAAGAGAAAATTTGAAAGGAAAGGCCGGTTTACGTGACCGCAGTGATGAAATACTTTGGCTACGTCACAGGCACTTCATAAATAACATGCGCCACGTTCACCTTGATGATCAGAGATGGTTTAGGGAGTAGGTTTGGAAAAACGCGTTGGAGAGTCGTGTACACAACGCTCATTACTTAGTTTTGCGTATAAACTCGTAATATATATTGTGCTCAATGTAGAAGAAGTCGCCAGACCCACATGAACCGGCGAAAATATTTTAGAAAGTTTTGCGCATTTGGTTACTGCCAGGTTAGAAACCAGTAACCGCTGATGCCTTAACCGGTTTTGTTCAGGTAACGGCTTGCAGGCCTAAAGGAAATAACAGTTCGGTTACGGTTCGTCAAAACAGCGGTAACCAGGTTTTCGGTTATACGGTTCGTTTCGTTTCCCAGTCCAAAGACAAATGTAGCTAATGCACAGGTTCAGCTGAATTAAAAAATAACCCCGTCATTGCCGGTTCTCCGTAAATTGTCATGATAAATCTATTTGCTTTTCGCACAAAGCATGAGAGCAGCGCAATCTATTCTTTAAAGAGTACTGTTCTCTTCCTTTCACGACAACAATAAATCTTGCCAACAAACTTCAATTGTATACTATCATTTAACACGGCACGTTGACTTCAAAACGCAAAGAAAGGATCTCATGGCGCTTAGATTTAGTCCTGACGGTGATCAAGTATTCCACAGAAAACGTTTGATCACCAATACTGCGTGGATGCGTCATAAACGATGCAAGATCGCAAAAAACACGTGCGAAATACTTCACTAACCGTATGTCTTTATTTGCTTTGCTTTTAAATATTTTGGAAAGAGTTTTTTTGTCGGCTTGCCGTGCTGCTCGGACGGCGGTGACGTATGCTTGCACGGAACTGGCGTTCGCCATGTTGTCTTTGGTCAAGTCCTCATGAAATAGATCCAGCACTTCTTTGATCTGCAGAAGTGTAGATTTTTGTAAACTAAGCCATTGAACACATTCGAAACAACGACACGAGTTCGACAGACATAAACGCAACTGTAACTTGGAAACGACGTATCTCGAACAGTATTCCAGGGAAATGGGGCCGAGCTCTGCTGCCTGACAACTTCGACTATCACTTTTACCACGGATGCGGTTTTTATATGCGTTTCAAAAATGCCATGCCGCAAGACCGGCCAAAATTCACTGACTTAATGCAGAGGAAACCAACTGTAACAAGTCTGCAGTCAAAGAGCGCAACAGTTCCGGGAAGAAATGATAAGAGATCAAACAGTCATCTATCGCAGTGCACACTCCCAACTTCCTGGCTTCGAATATCTTCCCCACTTTTACAAAACTTGGAATGTCTTTAGGCAAGCAGGCAAGAAAACTGAAACCAAATGTATTGTTGCAAAATTTATGAAACGTGTTATCAAGGTTATAATAGTTCCCAATCTTGAAGAAAAAAGAGTTTGGTTTTGAACCTGGGAGGAAGGCCTAATGAAACCACGCACTAGTAGTGACCGGCCGTAACTTGAAAAAACACTCGGGATAATAAAGGAAACAATCATGAAAGCAGAAGAGACATGAAAAACAACTGACTACCTACATTTAAACAACCTTCAGCGCAGCCCTTAGCGTCTCGTGCCGACACCAAAGATTCTCTGATGTACTTGTCTCCTTGCTTTTTTCTCTCTGCAATGCAGGCTTGCGTAATCAGTGTTGGCAACTTCAAGCAAACGATTTAGTGCAAAGACCAAGATTTTAAAATTAATGTGAAAATTTCGCCAGCAGCAGGCATAAACAAAATCACTACGGCTTGAAAAAAACAACAGCAAAAGGGCCAAATGCTCTCTGCTCGCGCGCTTAAAGTTGATGTCCACGAACGCAGGCGCCATCTTGCTTGCCGCCACTCTATTAGTTCAAACCAGTGAACGTGCGAGGAATGTTGGATGAAAACAAAGTAACAAACCTGACGCAAAGTTTTGAAGGGCGTCGTCCTTTGACGATGACGTGTCAGGTTGTCGCTCTTCAGTGTCCAGCAAGCCGAGTTTTTGTCTGAAAAATAAAAACGTTGAGCCGTCAGTTACCTGCCAACACTGAGCGTCGTATCGAGCAACGTGACTTCTGTTTTTCGGCATATTCTTCCAAACTTCATGCACGTTGACGATGGAATTGAAGGGAACTGTCGGCTTTTATGTTAAACATCAGCATAAGCAATGTGAAATATTTGCTGAATGCTGCATGCTTTTGCACCTGCAGCAGAAATCACATGACTTTCTTATTTCTGCTGTACGCAAAGCAGACTACCCATAAGAACAGGTAGCGATGAATTAAATTAACACTAGTTATCTACGTTCCATGATTTACGCAAAACGGTTGGTGCTTCCAATAGTTCTCGATACACACTTTATCCAACAAGACATGCATTTTATCAGCAGCGGCAAAACTAAGAAACAAGAGAACTTTTGTAAGTTTGGAAAACATTACAGTGAGAAAAAAGCACAGCTACGTCTACTACATGGAGGAATTTTGACTTTTGTGAAAATTATGTAAATGGATGGGTGCTCAAGAAACACAAGATTGGTGTAATTTTACAAAAGGGAGGAGATTTCTGCCAATGCATACAACGATTTCTTCTAAACCCATGTGGGTGGCCCCAAGCTTGGCAATGCGTTTCTAAGCAGTTTGTACCTACTTTTATCCCATAGGTTCGACAACCATTTCAAATATAATAGTCAGTTTTGAAAGAAGCTCAACCACAAAACCTATTTTTCGAGCAAATGGATTGAAAACGTTTTTGGACCAATAGGTCAAACAACCAGTAAATCAAAACGCCATGGTTTCTCAACGTGTGGGCCACGAAGGAATTTTTGACGCGTCACAGCCTAGTATTATTGAAATTGAGTACGTTTTGCAATATGAACCTTTAATCGAAAATGTAGGTAGCTCTTAAGCTACAAACGTCATAATACGCTTTCTTTCGTCATTGCGTTAGGAATTATTGCGACATGCAGTCTGCCGCGTTGTGCGCAATACGGAGTTACTGGCGGCATTTTCAGGAAGACAGACGGCTCTTGTTGCCATGAAAAGGAAATCCAGAAGCTGGATTAATGTGGAAGATGACTTGATCTGTGACTTAAGATGTATTGAGTCTAGAATATCTATGCTCTCAAACAACAAACAGCATTAGTCTTCGCATTGACTGTAGCGCAAGTTGTGTTATTAAACATTGATTTTATTTCTGTTCTGTGGATGTGCAACAGTTGTTGCATTAGAGAAGTTGTACAGTCGGTTGGCCACGGAACCTGTTTGTTTATCAATTGGGCCACATGCTTGAAAAGGTTGAGAACCCCTGCAATAGGCAAACAAGACCTTATGGTAAAATTAGTTATTCGTTGCAAAATGAAAACTATTTTTGTTTGCTTTGCAAAACACAAAAATGTTTACGTGTTAGAGGTGAACCACTTACGGTGGCACCGCCATAAAGCCAGAGAGCAATCAATAACGTCAAACAGAATCGATCCCAAAACACTTTATGACCGTTTATGACATCATTATGTTTGGTGAAAATCGGTTTATATTAAAATGAAACAATTAAACATACAGCTAGTGAAGTACGACAGGGCAAACTTTGCTGGACAAAAGTCACTATCCTATACGCGCATAAAACAAAATTTGAACTGTTAGATACGTGCAATTATTAACTCTGTAAGCAAAATTAATATTATCTGGAAAGCAATGATTGCACATTAATTAATGCGACTTGTTTTCTTTTTCAGTGAAAACCAGCCACAAAACGTCCATGATGAAAGTCAATGGTATTATGAACGCTCAGCCCTCCTACCTGCCAAGCACAGTCAATCCGATATCCTTCTTCACGTTTACTCGAACAGAGTGCGATTCCATGGCAACAGCAAACAAAATGTGACTCATGTCTTCGGACAAAGTGTATAACGCCCTGCTCGTTGCTGATGATACAACACCAAGGACCTGCACAAACAAGATTACTGTAAACACGTCAAACTTCCGAACCATTCTTCAATACAAAACGACTTTGAGTACTCGGCGCGTAAAGTACTGGTTATGTCGATTTAATTAACGCATCTTCATGATTGAATAACATTTTTTTTACACTACCCTGAAAGGGTTCAAACGCATGTTCCAGGTTTGCGAAATCAAACGAAGAAGGTTACAACGTCCTCAGGAATGCACCACACTTTTCATTTTCCTTACTATTCTACACCAATGCAACAGACAGCATAGATTCGTAGAAATAAACACTGCAGTTGTGAGCCCGACTTGAAAACGGCCAGTTTCTTTACTCCGCGCGTTAGTTGCGGGATCAGAATCGTAGACGACATCAAACATTGTGGCAAGTTGTTTCAAAGTACAGATAACAGGGTCGAAGCGAACAGCAGAACAGTTCTCTGTCCCAGCAGAGAAGTACAAACAACCAAGTACGCATTACATAACCGGACATACATACAACACATCGATCCATCGAACTCTAACCACACCGCAGCAACGCAACATGTTTCGAAGCTGTCTGCACTTGCTTCGTAGCTCAACGGTCTTTCGCGATTGTTAACATTTTAACAACCGCGTGCGCTTTCTTAAGTTGAAACATGTTTCAAACCCCCGGCATCAGCAGAATCGCTGGCCGCATTGAAGAAGGACTACTGAACGTTCAAATCATAATAGCAGGAAGATGAACTGTGTTCACAACTTTTAATACTGTACAGGGTGGGTCGTAAATCCCTACCCATCCATAGATTTTATTGTCCCTCATTCTCGCTGCATAATAATATGCGACGCCTTGCTCTGTGAGACATTTATCTCAACATAGCAGGGGTTGCTGTTCCAAATGCTGTGGTAACAGCTGCCTTCAACTCATCGTTAGAGCGATAACGTTGTTTAGACCAGTGCTTGTCAACCGGGTGTATCGTACACCCCAGGGTGTACCAGAATTTGCAAGGGTGTACCACCGCGATAGGGTGCACAGGGGTGTAAGAGCTGGTTGCTTTCGAAGAACAATCATATTGTCTCACATATATCGTTCTTAGCTCTAGCTCAGTGTGTTAACTTTTCACAGGTTTTGCTTTTAAATCCGTATCTATTGGAGAGCGTGATTTCATGAATTGTCCGTCTTTTCCCACTAGTTTGTTTGTCACATTGTACTGTTGATCAGGTGCTGACCATCGCGTGATCACGTATCTTTTCTTTTCCGTTGAACGCAGCAGTCAGGGGTGCGTCGTTAGGGAAAGATTGGGAACCATTGCTCTGGCTTGACTTTAGTGTAGGCTAATGTAACAATCACGCCTTTCACGGCAATGATTATTATTTTGTAATAAGTTTCATAATGTATTTTTCCACATAATCTTAAAGCACTTTGCTGGAATTTGGAGCTAAGCGAGAACTAATACCGAAAGGAAGTGAGTGATCTGTGTGTTAATTTCACCTTAGAACTTTTCAGTTTAGATTTTGGTCTATTATCATCTTGTACGTATGAACGTTTTTCCAGTAAGTTGTTTTCCCTCAAAGAAAATGGACCTACGCGATTTTTTAAGAACAGCTTAGTAGCGAGAGATAGTTGGGAGAAAGAGCACAGTAACTGTCAAGGTGAAGGTTTCAGTGAATCAGGGAAGAGTAAGGATGTCAGCAAATCTCATCCAGAGCACCCACTTTTCCGGGAGTTACGTTGAAAATCAGCAGGGAACTGTTATAAAGAAGAAAAAAGCCTGCATGATGAAGAAATGCAAATGGAACGATAAATAAATCTCATGTAGATTTCATCGCATTAAAGAAGAAATGTTGAACTTGTGTCGTTCAGCGCACTGCCTGTTTTGTACAACCGTATTTGGTAATAATAATTTGGCTCCAGGACATCTCAAAATACTTTGAAATAACAGCAAAATACTCATCAAAACAAGTCAAAGCCATTCTTTGAGGCATCTCCAGAAAACCATTGGTGGCAACTTTCGCCTTTTGGGAATAGTGTGGTAAAAGAAGGAAACATTCAGCTTCCCTGAAAACAGCTCGCATCTGCATACAATGAAAACATCCGTATACCGAATTGGAATCTGTAGTTCTTCCCGGTCTTGAAATTACTGCTGACATTCTGCGTGGGAGTAAAAAGGTGTTGATAAGGTAAGACAAATTCCACTATTAGCCAATACAACTAAACGCAGATGTCTTCATATTTCAGAAGATATATTAAAACAACTTCTCCCCAAGCTGAAGAAAACTCAGTCATTTGGTATTCATCTCGTTGAAACAAGAGATTTTCAGACGAGGTGCAGCTGATTGCGTTTTGTAGGGTTGCCGGTGAGAAAACAAAAACAAATGTCGCACATTTCTTGTTCTGTCTAATAGTTGGAGTTTGCACAACTGCTCAAGCCATCTTCACCAAATTGAATCAGTTGATTGTGGAACATGGTTTGCATTAGACGACGTGTCAGTTATCACTGACGGAGCAGCAGCCATGCAAGGTTCTGCTGATGGACTTGTCCGAAAAATAAAAAACGTTTCCATTGGCTGCTGTTTCAACTCATTGCCTGGTTCATTGAGAAACACTTGTGGTTGAGAGATTGATACAAGAAAACAATCAGCGGTCAGGTCTGGACAACTTTTGTCTTGCAAAACTGTCCTACTTGTCGGCAATATTTCAGAACACAAATCGTTTCAATATCTCGTTGTAAGGAAAGGGGCGTGACGTTTTTGAATTTCCCAGTAAGGTTCAGGCGTTCCACCCAAAGTTGAAGTTGTGACAAAGTGAGGTATCTAAAGCGATTTTTCAGATTTTGAATGCTTACAAAATTTCTTCCAAACTTCCTATTTGGGCACTGAATACACAGACCTGGAATCAAAAACAAAATCAATTATGCACGAGCATCTCAATGTTCCACAACAAAATTTCGAAATCTATTTTACAAAATACGTTTATTTGAAACTGATTTTTCTGATATGGATTGTGCAGAACTTTACAGATGAGAAATTCGACTTGAGCTACTTCAACGTATTGAGTTGCGGGCAGACTTGATCCAAAAAGCAGATTTTAGAACTTTCATAAACTACCCCGATTTTTGGGCTACACTTTTCAGCATTCCTGATTACCGAAATCTCAGTCAAAAAGTGATTTCTGTTCTTGTTCTCATGCCAACAAACTACCTTTGCAAGCAAGGGATTTCTGGTCTTGTCAAAATTAAATCAAAGGAGAGAAACTCAATAACGATGTTCATCTATAAAAATCAACTTCGTGTATTGCAGTTTAGATATGGCGGACACGAGCACACACTTTAAATATTACATGCTTTACCATTTGATATCGACTTAACGACATTTACAGCAATCGTTTTAATTTTTTCACTTCTACAGCGCTAGATTTTAGTGCAGGGTTTCTCAAAAGAGGTCCTCGGCCCCCCTTGGGGGCCACGGAGCGGTTCTATGGGGGCCACGAGCAGAGGCCTTCACTAGGTAGCTTTGCTGTGATATTGCATAACCCAAGTGTCACGATATA
>Ga0210059_1009116_pt1 | contig 15529 bp, 10 predicted proteins | sample Ectturendosymbi2_FD_188042 | JGI IMG/M metagenome (GOLD analysis project Ga0210059, IMG submission 188042) | Ecteinascidia turbinata endosymbiont from Florida, USA - Sample 2 (SPAdes) (version 2) | ecosystem: Host-associated > Tunicates > Ascidians > Unclassified | place: Key West, Florida... | reverse complement strand
AGTGAAAATTGTCAGGACAACTCTGTTCTTCAGGGCAAGCGCAAGTTGCTCAAAAATCCTGAATGATAAAATATATTTCAATACAATGAAAAATTGCCGGGCAACTCTATTTTCAGGGCTAGTGCAGGTTGCTCAAAAATCCTGAATGATAAAAAATACATATTCAGTACAGTGAAAAATTCCAGGGCAAATTCTGTTTTTCAGAGCAAGCGCAAGTTGCTCAAAAATTCTGATTGCAAAAAGTATACTCCATACAGTGAAAAATTCCAGGGCAAACTCTGTTTTTCAGGGCAAGAGCAAGTTGCTCAAATATCCTGAGTTGTAAAAAATATATATTCAGTACTGTTAATTCAGGGCAGCCTCTGCTTTTCAGGGCAAGCGCAAGTTACTCAAATCTCCTGAATGTAGAAAGTATATTCAATACAGTGAAAAATTTTAGGGGAAACTCTGTTTTCAGGGCAAGCGCAGGTTGTTAAAAGTCCTGAATATAAAAAGTATATTCACTACAGTGAAAATTTTCAGGGCAACTCTGTTTCTTTTCAGGGCAAGCGCAAGTTTCTGAAAAATCCTTAATAGTACAAAATATATTCAGTACAGTGAAAATTTTCAGGGCCAACTCTGTCTTCAGGGCAAGCGCAAGTTGTTAAAAACATTAATATAAAAAGTATATTCACTACAGTGAAAATTTTCAGGGCAACTCAGTTTTATTCAGGGCAAGCGCAAGTTGCTCAAAAATTGTGAACTGTGAAAAAATTTTCAATGCATTTTTTCAGGGTATTTTTTTAAGGAAAATGTTAGGTACCCCATATGAACCTGTAGGGACCCGATTTCTCTGATTCAAGGGACCTGATTTTCTTTTATTCTAGAGACCCGATGATGATTTTCTCTGATTCTAGGGATCCGATTTTCAATTCTAGGGACCCGGATTGGGTCACTAAAGCATAGGTTCTCAACGTGTTCCTTACGGAGCCCCAGGGCTCCGCAAGAGAAACCTCGGGGCTCCGCGAGCTATTCGTTTCTAATCATACAAGTGACTTCAATTGAACCGCAATTTGAATATTTTTAAATACAAAGCAGCAAATGTATCCGAGTCATTAAATAAAGCACTTCCAATTTACTCAGGAACATCAATCGGTAAGTCACAATGTGTTTTTTTTTGTTTTTATTTTTATAAATTTCTTGTGGGGCTCCGTAAATTATGGTCAATCTCTTCATGGGCTCCATAACACCAAAAGTTTGAGAACCCTTGCCCTAAAGCACCTTGAAACTGAAAAAGCTTGCTATCACTTTGCACACAGTAGCAAAGAGTAGCGTGACAATTTAAAAGAATTAAAAACATTTTGTAGCTTTACAGGTAGTGTCTGTTTTTCTTCATGAGGCAAATGATGTAGGCCTAAATATATGGTGTCCGTGTTGGGGCTAGCAATTTTCCTATTGTTGAAAACCATTGGTTGATGTGGCCACATGACAAACAAGATATGCAAAGAGACAACAAGTTAGGGTTCAGGAATGCAGTATATGGATTTAGAAGTTCAGGTCAGGTTTTAGGGATAGGGTTTATGGAAGGTTTAGCCTACATTTCATGCAACACACACAAGAAGGTCAAGGTGCTAACAATTTACCAGAACCAAAGACATGACAAAACTCATCCATTGGAATCTGACGTCACAGTCAACTAAGCAGATCATATGTTTCGAACTTGTCATGGAACGTGACCACTTCAACTGATCAAGTTCGGCTAAAGGCAGAATAGTTCCAGCAGTGCTGTTAATGAGGCAAAATAGACACTATGCGGCAAAATAGACACTACCAAATTTATTGGCAGCCTTACACCCAGAGAAAAATATTTTGAGAAGCACAGTGCTTCAGGTGACGGGGCGCATACCGCCATTGCTGTTTGAGGGTGAAACTTTAGGATTGCGGTGCAGCATAGACACGGACAGAGTAATGTGCAACAAATGCGCACGCGGTGTGGAGAGCGGGCACAAACTTTCCGTCCACACCATCTCTGGTACGGGGTCTGAAATTTTTGACTCCGAATCCACTCCTGCTTCGGCTAAATATACTCCGACTCCACTCCCACTCCGACGCACTTTTAGGTTTTGAACTCTGACTCCTGCTTGAACTCCAAAGTGAATGCTATAACTTTTTGCAGTGTCTTAACGACCGTATCCGGTTTTCGCTTTAAAAAGACTAAAAAGCCGTCTCAAACGAAATTGCTGAGCTCTGCAAAATATGTGAGCTCTTCTTTACATCATACATGTTACTTGTTTCTCAGATTAAAGGATGAAGGTGGCTATTAATTTTTCATAACCCTATACCTTAACCCTAAATCCTAACCACTAAACTCAACCAGAAGCCCTAGCCCTCAACACTAAACGCTAACCCTACACCCTACCCTTAAAACACTAACAATGAACCCTAAACGCTAACCATGAACCCTAACCTTAAACACTAACACAAAACCCTAACCCTAAATGCTAAACCTATCCGTAATCCAAAAGCTTAATTGCAAACCCTTGTCTGCCCTGCAGGAAAGACCAAAAAGTCATAGTTTGTGACTTGTGTGAGAGATGGCTGCATTTTAAATGTATTGATATGTGTCTGTCTACTTTTAATTCATTGGCATCTACCCCTAAACCATATTGCTGTCACAATTGTGTAACAGATCAGATTCCTTTTAGTAACTTAACAAATAAAGAAATACAAAAATTATTTAACCATGTATGTAATGATAAACAAAATACCCTGAATCTACCTTTAGACAATAATAAAGATACCCCAACCGAACCTGATATCTGTAAGTATTATGATCAAAGTAGCTATATTAAAATCATAGAAAATAAGAGGGAACGGGACTTATTTCTTCTACATTGCAATGTGAGGAGCTTGCAAAAAAACTACCAAACTTTCAGCAATATCTATCAGAATTAAAATCAATTCAAGACACAGTTGCCATAACAGAAACACGTCTTAATCATACAAATAATCAGGTGTCTAACCATAATCTCGAATGTTATGATTTCTACCATCGTGACTCTCATAAACTTACAGGTGGAGTTGGCCTTTTCTCTTCCTAATTGTGACTTACAATTAATATGCGGAGTATAAATACACAATAGTTTAAATACATGCACAACACAATGTCTTTGTAGACTGAATGTTTTAGCCAACACTTCGTCCCAGTGTCTTTTCCTAGGAATTCGGTTCGTTTCCCGGAGCAGCTTTGGTGTTCCAATACTTCTTCTTTATCACTGCTATTCAATGAGACTATCAACAAGCTTCTAAGTCGCTTTATGAACTTGCTTCTAAAGTGGTTGAAATCTTTAACGGGTCGTTTTTCCGAATCAAAAGACGTTTCATGTTGAGGATGCAGCGCGAACTCAACATATGGAACGCTTGTCCTGCTTAGTTGAACATGACATCTCTAACAGCTCAGTCCCATGCATGGATGATAGTTGTCATGGTTTCAGGGCTGGGAAACAGTTAGCAACGTCTTGCTTGCATTAAGTTAACAGTAGGCTAAACCCTAACTCTAAACACTAAACACCTTAACTTAAAAATTGACCCTACACGGCTACACCTTGACCATAAGCCCTGATCTTAAATCATAACCATAAACTCTTAAATCCCAACCAATTGTCTGTGCATATTGTACTTGTCACATGACCAGGGTTGTAGTGGGGTGGGAACCAGAGATGATCACGGAGCCGGAGAGCCGGAGTGGACTCCGGCCGGAGTTTGCATTTTAGGCTGGAGCAGGAGCCGGAGTCAATATTTTAGGTTCGAGCCGGAGCAGGAGCCGGAGTCAACATTAAGGTCTGTGCAGGAGGCAATCAAAATTTTTAAGGGACCTAATTTCTGTAATGATGCTTGTTGTTGTCAAACAGAATGGAATTGAGACGTGCTTTCTGGCCAGTGTCGTCATATATCATAAAAGTGTAACACTGGGCGGGAGTACCGAGCATTTCACCACTAATGATGGTTTCAAAGTTATGGCCTATGCAAAATACAGTGTGTAAGTTACGATGCAGTTCGGGAATTTCGGAATCCATGCTGTAACTATGAGAATGTTGGGTTAATGATGTGGACAATAACACAAGACACATGAAAAAACACAATGGTTAACAAAATAGATTGCAGAGAAGTAACAGTGTGCCGAAATGACCTATACACTGTAGGCCTAGTGACAGGATTTGACGATGATGTTAGAACGGAAGTTGTGTGCAGTGGTACATAGAATGTTTATTCGCATTGTGGAGATTTCTAGTCTCGCTTGCATAGGCCAATCTCTGGTCACATTTTGGAGCCACACTGAACAAAGTTGATGTTTGCCCTGATAGTTGCAGATAACCTATATTGTTTTGCATCTCTTGCTTATGATATATTTGAAAGGAATTGTAGCCTCAGTTATGCGTATTGTAGATGTTCATCTTGTGAATCTTTTTTTGTATTTTTCTTGCACATTCATGTTAATAGCTCATTTTGGCACTTTTGCTTGCACATTCATGGTAATAGCTCAGTTTGGCACTCATTTGCTTGCGCATTCATGTTAATAGCTCAATTTTGGCACAGTCATACTTCAGAGTTTTATCTGAGCACATGGTTAAACTAGCCTACGATTCAATATTTGTGAACAGGTGATCAGCTCCTGACCTCCGAGATTTACAGTAAAATGAGTCTTTTGTAAAAATTGAAAATGAACACTCACTTCAAACACTTGTCATCTATCTGGTTAATTATTGAAGCTTGAAGTACTTAACTAGTGTTTCAATGGTTTCCACTTCATAATTTAATTACAGCAGAACCTATACTTTTAATACATCCACCTTGGGGCCAGCCGATTTGGATGTAATAAGCGGTTGGCTGTAATAACCGGTTTTCCTAAAACTGCAGCTTAAACAGCCCCCTAGGGGGTAAAAATACATCAATGTATTGTACTGTATTTATTCAGCACAGAAAAACTTGCGCAACGAGGTTTGTTTTGGTGGACAAGTCTTTCTGAGATGCTCATCTGCTTCTCCTTTCATAGCATAAAGCATGTCCATCTTCTGAAATGCTGTTCTATCAAGTCCCAAGACTAAACGGCCAAGGCACTCTCACTAAAGCGATTATTTCGTTTATTATATGCCATTATTAGTGCAAAGTAAAGAACAATTTGCTTGTACGGACAATTGAAATTGGATGTATTAAGCGGAGACTGTATGTATTAACCGGGGTTTTTATAATGGGAAAGGATTAGGAAAATTCCGTGCCAAGCAATTTGGATGTAATAAGTGGTTGGTTGCATTAACCGAGGATGTATTAAGCGGTTTCCACTGTATATTTAAATATCAAACACGAATGGGTGACGAAACGGTACATCTTCCCGAAGAAATATAAAGATGGCGTGTTAGAAAACTTGAAAATGAAATAAATTATGAACCGAAAAATGCACGCATGTTATTTATTTGTTTCTTCGAAAACACAACACGTTGGTTGCTAAATGTTGCACAGGCATCCATAAAAATTTTAAGAAACTTTAGAAGTATTAAGGTTTAGTTATGCAAATCTCAGAAAAAGAGTTTCGTTCTGAGAATCCACATTGGGCGCCAAATGTTCCACAGGCATCTATGAAAATTTTAAGAAACTTCATAGGTATTCAGGTTTAGGGATTTTTGATCTCAGAAAGAAAGTTTCTTTCTGAGAATCCACATTGACCGCCAAATGTTACACAAGATGCTTAGACTCCCGTAACGGCTAAACCCCAGCCACTCGACTGTTGGCGGAGTGAGTCTTGAAAAAGACTGAATTTCAGTTCAGATGGGGCTGTATTTATACCCGTAGTTCATCTTGTGACTTGATAACGCCCCTTTACTTCAGGTGTTCTAATTGGCTATTGCTTATTGAATCACCTGGTGATTGGCTGATTTCAAATACTTCCAGAACCTTCAGGTGCTTGTCGGTACTTGGGTTTTCACCTTCTGTTCCGTCATTGTTTCCTAGTCGTGATCAGCATCATGTGATTTCTACTGCTTCTCTTGTGACTTCTGCTGACGTTTGGATGACGTTGTCACTGGGGTGACTTGAGGTTAGTGTCCTAGGATAACCGTTTTCAGTCAGGTCAGCTGACTTAATAATCAGTTTGGAATGGCTGTAATCTTTTTTAATTTGTTCTGGCTGTCTCAGGCTTGAAGATATTTCAGCAAGTTTGTTTTCTGTACAGCAATAAGCTGTTACAGGCAAACTTGCCTGCAACATGCACGTTGAAAATAAATTATAGCAAATTTTGTGGTTTGAATTGGCAACTTTGACGTCACAAGCATTGGAATATGATGTTATTACATATACACCATCTGAAGGTCTAAATTGCACTGTTTTAGACAAAACTACACCACTATGAAAACGTGTCGGTGAACCACCTGAAATCGAAATAGGCTGTTTCAGGGGTGTCCTACCCCAGGTCATCAGCGTTACTCGGGCTAATCATACGATTTATTCTGACTGACTGAGAAATTCTCATTATAACTTCTCCACTGTCGAGTAACGTACTTCACAGAGCAATGATAACGCCACAGTGACAGTTCTAAGGGGAAACCTAGGTGGGCCGTGGCCCCTACCAAAATTTTGGCTGGCCCCCTACTTGCTCCCCAGTTTTTTGCTTAAGTTCACGTTCAAGTTCGTTTTATTGATGTATACAGCAGATAACTTTCAGCCAGCAAAATTTTAAAAGCTTTGAAGACTTTCTGGCGACGGTTCTCACGATATTAACAAGCCTATGTTGGGTTTGATAGGTTTAATCATAACAAACCAATCTTCATTACAGTGGAAAATCACCATGCAGGAGAGACATTTATGTTGACCCCCCTACTTTTTTCCTTGGCCCCGCAGTGCTTCCCACTTTTTCATTCTAGAATCGCCACTGTAACGCCAATAAGTCATCTTCTTACTAGGCTAATTCATATTAGCCCGAGTTGTTGGACAGTTTATCGTTCGTTTGAAATTACTCTTGCAATGGTAACTGTCCTTTGGATTTAACTTCAAATCCAATGTTCTATACAAAACCATTGCTTCAAAAAACATTCAATCCGATATGAATTATGTGAGCCCGAGAAACTCTAATGAATGAGCCCGAGTAAGCACGAGCGAACGAAGTCGTGAGAACGTCTACTACGAACGATATTGTTTCATTCAGGTCTCCTGCAACATGAACGCGAAAGGCCAGACATGGAACGAAAATATATGACAGTGACAAGGCCCAAAGAAAAAAGCCCGAGTTAACAACTTAGTGAAGTGGGCCGTGGGTGGTGGAACAAACATACAAAGCAACCAAGCTTGCGTTCTCCGATATAAATCGTAATCGAAAACTCGGGCCAAACCCGAGGAGCCTGTGTGCCGGAGTAGCCACTGGGCTGTTGAAAACACCATGAACACAGCCTAAAAAACAGGCAAAAATGACTCAGCATTGCTACCTATCTTAAACATATTCAAAATCACAACTTTTCTTCATCTTGCACACAAAAGTATCATGACTGAATGTGAATACCCATTCTACAACTGCATTAGCTACCGGAATGCAGAGACAAGACAAAATTTACGTAGCAACTAGCAAGTTGTCCGTAAGGATGGCAATTGTGTTGCCAACGCAGAAATAAAATATAGCCTAGCTACTTAGCGTTGCTAACACAAAAACAAAAACACAATTGAATTGATCTGTCACATATTTCATTTTGCATATAAGATTCAGTAAAATTTCACTATTTGGAATGGTGTTGAAACGCTTGAAATTACATTTGTTTGACGGTGTGGCACGAACTTTTCCTGCACACATAGGTGTCGGAAGGAGGGCAGGAATTTGAAAATTTCAGCAAAAAATGCTGTTTTCATAATTTCGAGTGGTAAAAACCAAATTTCACCACTTTTGTCCAACCCTAGAATAACGTTTGGAAAAATCCACTAGTCGCCCCCTCCTGGAAAAATTCCTTCCGATGCCCATGCACACAAGCATGTAAAATGACACCATTTTTGTGAAGAATTTGGCGGTATTACACCATTTGGCAACATTTTTCAACAACACCAATGGTCTAAGCAATCCATAGCAGGGTGACAGACTGTGCATGGTGTATTCTTCCAAACAATTGTAGTCAAATCCTGCCAAATTCACTGCTAAATTACAAATAATATGTTAGAAATAATATTGACAAAATACTGCCACAATTGTTTGTCGCTGGACCCAATACTAATTGTGTTACTTAAACTTACGAAATGTAGGCAAAAAAGTGGGGGCAGGCCCCCCCAGAAACAAAAGGGGGGGTCCTAGGCCCATACGGTCCCCCCAGTTCCGCTACCTATGGTGGTAACGCCATCCCCCCCCTTTACACCCCTGATTTAGGTTAATGCGGAACTCTAACACCAAATATTGCTCAGGTGCCCTCACCTAGGAAAACTGCCAAAACACATGAAATTGCTATTTTTCCAAGTAAAAGTGGCCAGCCCGTTGTTTTAACAATGGTTATGCTATTAGAAATACTTGTAATTGTGAATAATACAGTAGATCGCATGTAACTAATTCACTGTGACAAGGAAGAAATTATAGGAAGTGGTTGTATCAAAGGTGGATGGTGGATGACAACTATCTTTTCCACATTGACGGGGATTAAATGTTGGTGAAATACTGTTTCTGAAAAACGGGAAAATATCGGGTGCGATCTGTCATGCACGTGCTTCTGAGATGAATAATAACTTTTTCCTGTCTTCCACGGAACTTTGCAGAACCGTCGTCAGAAAATCTTCAGTAAGGGTCTTAACGTACGTGCAGGGGGGCTTGACATCCAAAATTTTGACAAAAACTCCCGATTTGTAGTGCTTGTTATTTCAATTTGGGGGGGCTTGAAATTTTGTTTGGGGGGGATTAGCCCGCAAAAGACCCCCTCCTGGCGACAGGAATGGAACTTTGTAGTGGTACGAATATGTTTTTTGATATTGTTCGGAATGACAAACAGTTACACATCATGCAGATGTATGACTTTTCAAGGTTACACACGCAGTGGCGTAACTGACGGGGGGAAGAGGGTAGAATCGCACCACCTGGCAAGCTACATGTAAAAACCAGCCGCATCATAAGCTTATATTTCATTTTTAGTATTCTTTTGGTTTCCAGTAGGTTGTTGCTTTTTTTGCGTTTTTCGGAGTATTTTTTGGTTATTTAGGGTTTTTAAATATAGCCGGCTACATCGAAAATCACACTCAATTCAAGTTTTTTTTCCGAGTGTTGGCTTGTAGGCCGCCTACAATGACCAGTGGGCCCTTTCAGCTAAGTTTTTCCGCTGGATCAAACCTTTAGTAACACCACTGAACACACGAGGCACTGCAGCTGCCAAAAACAACCTGTTAAAGGTTTTTATTCATAAAAGCTTTTTGTAAAAAGATTTCACGCGCAATTATGATTTCAGTGAAAAGCAGTCACGCATGAACGTGATGCGTCAAAGTTTTGTCACGCGTGTCACGCCTGACAATCTCCTTGTCACGCACGATATCTCGTTGACAACTGCAACGTTTTCCAGTCTGGAGTGATCTTAGTGTAGTGCAGTCCAGTCGCCACGGGGGGGCTTTGGTGGGCTTAGCCCCCCCAAACAAAGTACTAAGCCCCCCAAATCCAAATATGAAACACTATAAATCATTGGAGGTTTTAACAACTTTTTAATATCAAGCCCCTCTGGAACAAACGCAAAGCCCCCCTAGTGAAGACTGGTTCTGGTGTAGTGATCTCAGCGATCTTGTGGTGTTTACAGGTGTCCAGAAGAAATACAATAACATCAAAGATCACTAGTTGATTATTTATATGGTGATGAAAAAAAATATAAAAAATAAGAAGTTTGGTAGCCTGTGAAAGGCGGAGCTCTGTGAAGAGCGGAGCTTGGTTGCGAAGGTTTGATGTGACTGGAGTCGCTGAAACTGATATTTTGCGTTAAGCAATGAGAACTAAACGGTTGTAAAAACAATTTTATTGCAAAAGGTGATTACTACACTACGGTAAAAGAAGTCTATTCTGAAGTTTGATAATTTTTGCTTATCTGAATTTCACAACGGCTCGGGGACAAAAAATAGGTTTCAACAGTTGTGAATGTATACAAATTTTGAACATCGCAAACATCAATGTATTAGATGTTTGGGAGAAGCGCATATTTATTTATAATAATGAAATATTTTTCCTTTGCTTTTTTTCTGTTTATTCCTTTAGCAACGCAATTTTTTCCACTCCGGTTACGTCATCAAACCTCAGCAACCAAGCTTCGCTAGTTACAGAGCTCCGCCTTTTACGGGCAACCAAAAATTCCATGTTCTGCAGCTTAGAAATTGTGTTCTAACATGTTGAATTACAAAAAGGGTTGGCGAAAGACTACCTGGGTCAAGTTCTCAGCCAGCCTTGCTGCTAGCACAAACCAAATTTTAATTGAAGACGTTTTGCAAGAAGTAACAAAAGTGATAAAGCATCAAATCAATGTCAGGTAAAAGAACGAAGCATAAAAACAACAACAAAAACAGTGGGGGAAAAGCTTAGCATGCCTATGTGCAAGGTTGCTGCAGGCTTATCAATTGCTTTTATCAATGCTGGTTTCTTGCTGTAATTGCCAGTAATGTAATGATCAAACATATTTTCCTTAGGATTTTATGAATCAGTACTTAAGCGAAATCAGGCCTGCAACTAATGGGCAAATTAGGCAATTCTTCCCCACCTGAAATTATGCTGTATGTACAATATTTCAAAATTTTAGCAAGGTGATGTTGATCTAATATGTTTCATGTGAAAACCCCTGGAATGAAATATTGAGTTCTTGTATTGTAAGATGATGTTTCTTCTGCATAGTTCAGTTTATTCGCATAAGCAACCTTGTGTAGAACATGGTTTAGGCTATTATATAGCCTGTGCACACAAAAATGGTTATTCTGATGTTAGATACCTTTTGAAAGTGTAATGTACATGTTGAAAATGCTTAGAGTAAAAGGTGCACATCAACAGGCCTGTATTTATTTTTTAGGTAGCAAAAAACATGCCAGAACTGCCAATTGGTGCACCAATAAAACACTAAACTGTCAGGATTAGTGGCCATTGATATGTTAATTAAATAAATTGATTTCTTCATTATTATTCTACTTGTTTGAAATCCACATTTGTTTATTTACAAGGTAAAAAATGAATTTACCTAAAACCACAGGTGGCAATCAACATTACGTTGGTCGGAAATAAAACTGCCTGGTAACAAAAGTGTTAATTAGTTTTTTGCTTCTTCAAGAAAGGTTTATCATTGTTACATGCATACTGATCTCAAATACTGGTGTTGCTTGAAGTACAGTACCTTATTAGTTTTATCAAAAAGATTAACCCAAGTCAAATTTCCTTTCGTGCAAAGTTGCATAGTTGAAATATATTGAACTAAGTAAAATCTATATAGTCAGATTGTTGGTATTCGTCCCTATTCTTTGAACACTACAATCACATTTTACTTGGTGTATGAGTGCTCGAACATTGCTGTGTCTGTTTGATTCATGGCATGTCATGTCACAAAGTGACAATGCATTGCACTTTACCTAGACTCAACCACTTTAGGACTTAGCGCCCTAATGTAACAAGTTTTACGTGTTAGCTAACAACAGTGTTAAGAATGTGTCGGTAACCCTGTCCTGTGGTCCTGCCTTCAACGCAGTTGTAAAAAGTGTCTGTAACTCTGTGATTATGCCGCTCCGATGCCTTGTAAAACATTCTGTTTTGTCTGTCTTTTAGACTTTATCAACCTGTGTTTTGCAGTGTGTGTGCTTATACTATGGATTTTGTGTGTGGTCACAAACAAATAAATTAAATTAAATTATTTTGCTGCCAAACAAGTGAGACCCAACCACAGTTGGGATCACTTGGAATGCAAATTATATATTAAAAAATCTTTTGCAAGGGGCTTGGTTACTTTCTGGTGTGGTGTAGTTTTTGCATAATGGCTTGTTGTAATCCATTTAATTGCTGTGCATTTGTGATTGTTTCTGGTGCCAACCGTGGTTATGGGTTGGCTATGGTGGAGCAATTGGTCAAAAAGTTAATGAAGGGTTCAGTTGTTATAATTACTGCCAGAAATTTAGAAGGTTTAAAGGAAGCTGAAGCAAAACTCAGAATGCAGAAATGCCATGAAGATTTAATTATCAAACCTGTTTTGTCTGACCTAAGTAAGACTGAGGTAAGAACACTTGATTTGAAACATCATAAAAATGAATTGATACCACAAGTGTTTCATTGATTTATATAGTAAAGATCAAAATATTTTTGTTTCAGAAAGACTGCAATGGCTTATCAGCTATTTGTGCAAATTTGGTTAGAATTGTTGCACAATTAATTATTTTTTACTTTTCTTAAAAAGGCAGTGTCTAGTATTTTGCTGCCAGCAGCAAAAGAACTGCTGGAGGTATTTTGCCATTAGCTGAATCCGATTAGTTAAATTAGTCACATGACAAAATGTAAGCCCGTGTGTGGTTTCCAAAACTATCAAAAAGTACATAAAAAGCACTCCCATAGAAAGTGTCATCTCTACTAGCAAAGCCAAAGCAACCATTCTGAAAGCCAAACTGATGACCATTTGCACAGTAGGCATAGACACTTCCCACTCAACGGGTTAACCGTACTGCTAGTGTCACAAACCCAGGGTTATATGTGGACAAAGCTGGATGTGGTTCAAATGGTAAAATAGCCCCAGCAGATAGGGTAGAGAAAAACTCGGGTTTAAAAAAAAACAACCCACCTGGGATTTTTTGGGTTAATAAAAACGTTTTTTTTTGTTTTTTTTAACACTTTGAGAACCGGTGTACGATATATTCGTACTTCGATCTCGGCCTAAAAAACAACAGTTTGCGGTTGCCTTACCAACACCTTAGCTCCTCCGCCGATTGCGCTAGAGAGCTGTTCAAGGGCTCAAACAGATCGACCAGTCTAGTAGATTGTACTTGCAAAAACATTTTTTTGTTGGGGGGAACGGATTTTTTGTGACTGACGTCATAAGTGAAGTAGTTTTAGGGTCATTTTGGCTCATGTTGCCTGGCCTAGGGCCCAACTGCTAGGCCAAAGTGTTTCACTGAAGTTTTCATTGGAAACTAGACTCGAGTCCGAGTCTTGAGCCTTTGATCGACTTTCTAGCGTTTCTGGTTCAAAAGTTATGATCTAAAATAAACAAATTAATTAATTAGCTAATTAGTCACATATTTTTACTAACTTACATCACAACTTTTGAACCCAAAACCTCAGCAGGTCATCCAAAGTATCAAAAGACTCAGATTGTAACCTAGTTTCCAGTAAAAACTTCAGCGAAATACTACCACCTAATGGTTGGTGCCCAGGGCCAGGCAAAGTGGGCCAAGGTGGCCTAAAAGTCCTCCACTTATAATGTCACTCACAAAAAACCCGCACTCCCCAAGCAAAAAAAATTTTTTCGAGTGCAGACTAGAAGACTTGCCACGTCTTTGAGACTTTTATTGAGTCTGTAGAGCATACTGGACTGGAGAAATTCCCGTGCAAAGCTATGTGCGTTTAGGCGTTTTTTTTCTGAAAATCCCTGAAAGCGGCCGGACACCAAAGAGGTAAAGAGATCTGCAAGTTTTTGTTTTTTTTTAAGAAAAACACAAAACCCCATTCTGAATTGTTTTTATTACATCATGCAATATCACCATTTTCAGAATAACACAATAACTTGCTATACCTATTATAACATTCAAAATGAATAGTAAAAAAATATACTCCATCATTGTTTTTGCAAAGTGTTGTTGGTCAGTTCATTCCAAACGTTAAGGCTTGGAAAGCATGTACATAGCAAACAGAGAAAAGCCACTCCCACACAACCTCTGTAGTTTCATGTCAAGTTTATGTGCATACCCGGCTAGTTCAGCATCTATTGAGTGTGTTTTTTCAACATATGGTTCAGTATGATCCAACATTTTTCTCTTATTTCAAGTCCTTAAAATTTCATTGCTGCTTGTTTTGTTTGATAAAAAAATGTGTGGTTAACTTTACAAGTGTTAAACTGTTTACCCCATAGTAGATTTTTCAAAGGAATAAAGTGTGTTTTTTTTGGTGTTTTTTTAGTGAATTAAAAAAAATACTCTTGTAGGTTTTTTTGGTTGGGTCCACTTATATCAACCCTGCCAGCAGAGCTTTTGCTACTGATGGCAAAATATACACTACCTTTGAAAAGTTGAAGTTTTTTGCGATAAAAATGTGAGCTAAATGTATTCTTGTTTGTAGGATGTTACCACCTTTATGGCAAAGTGTATAGATGGCATAGATATGACCACATTTCAATGTTCATTGATCATCCACAATGCATCATCTCTGGGAAATGTCAAACTGAGAATTCATGAATACATGGATCAAAAAATACTTTCAGATTACATGACCTTCAATGTTTCAAATGTTGCTTTTGTTACAGCAGAGTTTCTTGCAAGTGTATCAAAGTAAGATGTTGCATGAGGTAATTCACTAAACAAAAGTCAAATGATGGTCAATGATAGTTATGCATAATAGTACATCATATGTAGTTTATTGTAAAATAGTGTGTTTTGAATTTACATGATATGAACTTATTTGAATTTATCAAGTACAGGTATTAGTAATGCTTATGTAACAAACAACTTTGCAGCAGTTTCAGTAAAATGAAAGTTAGTTTGTGAAAAGCTTATTGGGGCATTGCATTGGCATAGCTTATACTTCTCATTAGGTATTAACAAAAACTTACAAATAGGCATTTTTGGACTGATCAACCTTTTGCTCAGAACTAAGGTGTACAGAGGAAACTTGCATGCATGAGTTGAACAATGTTTCTTTATTTTGTTGATAATGTGTTGAACATGTCATTGTTTTTATTTGCTGTATATCACAATAGCAATGGTGAACAAGCAGTGGGTTTATAGCTTACAAAATGCCAAATGCAACTTGAAACAAGAACATAGTTAACACCTTCCATTCCAGCAGGCTAAGGCTAAAATCCAGCGGTTTGCACATGTTTTTGCACGGAAATATCTCTGCCAATGATTGTGCTAGAAAGCTGTTCAAACCCCCAAAGTCTCGGCAAGTCTTAATTTTTGCAATGAAAAAAAAAATTGGGGTTTCGGGTTTTATGTGAGTAACGTCATAAGTGGAGTTGTTTCAGGCCTTTTTGGCCCACTTCAGCTGGCCCTAGCCCCAAATTGTTAGATGGTAGTATTTTGCTGAAGTTTTTGTTAGAAACTAGGCTAAAATCCGAGTCTTTTAATACTTTGACTTGCTGGGGTTTCTGGTTCAAAAGTTATGATCTAAAACAAACAAAGTAATTAACCCCATAATTAGATAATTACTTTTTTAATTTTTAGATCATTACTTTTGAACTCTAAACGCTAAAAAGTTGATCAAGGTCTCAAAAGACGCGGATTCTAGCATAGTTTCCAATGAAAACTTCAGCGAAATACTTCCATCTAGTGGTTGGGCTTAGGTCAGGTACCAGCAGCCAAAAATGGCCAAAAACTTACCTTATTTATGACGTCA
>Ga0210059_1009115_pt1 | contig 15530 bp, 7 predicted proteins | sample Ectturendosymbi2_FD_188042 | JGI IMG/M metagenome (GOLD analysis project Ga0210059, IMG submission 188042) | Ecteinascidia turbinata endosymbiont from Florida, USA - Sample 2 (SPAdes) (version 2) | ecosystem: Host-associated > Tunicates > Ascidians > Unclassified | place: Key West, Florida... | reverse complement strand
GACAATTTTTCCACCCCTTTGTACCTTTTCAATACGTAGATTTTATGTCAAATAATTGGTTGATGCTCAGTTCTTATGTTGATACATACTGCGTGCATTGCTGTTGGTGCTGACGTAGACATATCATGCTGATTGTTGAACTTGAAAATGTTAAACAAAATTTTTGTATCTTTCGTTTGCCGTGCTCTGTGAATAGTCTTGCTGCTGGTCTTGGCTTATTTACATAAATTACGATCTTATGTAGGTTTTGTTTAAGCACTTTCTGCATACCTGTTGGTCCTGCTTTCGCTGTTAGCGAATTTGACAGGGTTGGCGGTCTTGGTTTTGCTTTTGATGTCTTTTGCGTCACACTGTTATTTCTTGCATTACAGAGTCTTTTGGTTTTGAATTGCTAGCATTGCCAAGTGTTGCTGTATTTTTTCGACTGAAGATGGATTAAGAATAACCGAAACGTCTCAAAATAAAAATGTATAGTTTTTTGAAGGCTTTTTTAGTGTTGATGAAAGAGTTTTTCTTAATATTTATATTTGAAATAAATTTGGATTAAGTAAACGTAAAAATTGCAAAGGCGACAAAACAAACGGTTTCAATAAGTTCTTCAGAATTTGCAATAAATTTTGCAGTGGCACTCTTTGTGCTCCAAAGTAAGAAACACACCACAAGCTCACAGCACCAGATATATGAATTTTATCAAAGCAATAAATGAAAAAAACACCCCAAAAATCAATCAAACCCCCTTGAACACTCCCAAAAAATCTAAAACCTTTGGGTCACATTTTTTATGAAGAATGAATTTCTGTAACGTGTATGGATCTCTGTCCATACGTCTTTGGACATAACCACTGCTTTTTTTGACTATGCTAAAATTTTGGTTTTCCCTGGTCTGATGTCACAAATGATGCCGTAAATACATCGTCAACACCTCAAAAATACGCCATGAAAAATCCTTTCTTACAATGTCTTAAGTGTCAACATAGTTTCAGTGGTTTGTGAATTATCATAAAATTATGCCATAAAGCCGATATATTGTCTCCTTTGGCCCCTAAAGGGGTGTGCACTGATGCACAGCACTTCTCAAGTCCACAGTTATTCCAGAATGGCAATGGCTACGGTTATACCTGTGGATCTTGAAATTTGAAAATTTATTCATACGCCACCTGTGACGTAACAGTAACGCACGACGAGAGTGCAGTAGGCTTAGTAGAAATGAAGTAAATGTAAAAGATAAACCCTAACTTAACTCTAACCGTAGCCCTAACCTAACACTAACCCCTAAACATAACACCTAAGCCTGAAAAAAAGTAAAGAAAAAAACTTTAATGAAAGTCGGCAAGGTGAGAGTCGAACCGAAAACCATTGGCATAGTAGCCGTGATGAATAACCCTTAGGCCATGAGATACACGCAGCTTGAATGACAATGACCCTTTTATTTAAATTGCGTCAGGACAGCCATATCTGTGGTCACTTTCTTCCAGAATAGGATTGAATATCCTGGATTCAAAATAAATATTCTGGAATATCGCAGAACCTCTAAATGTTCCATAATGCACATCTGTACTTCTGTGCTGATCTGGTATCTTGTCAGAACACGCAATGTGCCAAGCAGTTGTGGAATTTTTGTACCATGCTTGTTTATTTAAAAATTATTTGAAATATATATGGCATGAATGCATTTCGAACAAGGTATGAATGTAGTGCAAACAAAAGCCAACTATCAAACAAAGGCATTCCCTTTTTGAGTAATTTGTTTTAGTGTGATACGCTTGGGGCTGCTTGAGCTTAACCCACTACAGAGCACATGGGGTTGAGCAAGACTGAAAACTTATTACAGCAATCTACAGTTGAAGGTTTCTGTACTAGTCAAGATTCAAAATATTTCTTGCACTAGCAATCACATATGACAACTCTATGTCACTTAGTAGAGAGGCAGACCACTGCTGCAAATAACAGTCAATACTTTTTTTCAGTACACTTATGGTCTTTCTTTGTGCACAATGCTAAACCTTAGAGTGATGAAGTTTTATGTCATTTGACAACAAAAGTAAAATTTTTTTAGTTAAGCAACTGTCGATGTGGGCATGGCCACTAAATGCAGTTACCACCTTCAGCTGAGATGCGAAACAACACCTCAAGTTCAACCTCCAGTGGTGAATTTGCAGATTTAATTGATTAGACTCTAAGCTTTGTTAAATAGTATCAGTATGCAATTGTTGTGTGTTTGGCATGAAGCTACCAGATATCAGCTGTGTGACTGTGAGGTAGCAAAGGCATGGGCAAAAGTAGAGCTAGGTGGTGAACTTGAGGATATTTTTCTGATATGGATAATTGCATATTTTGATCAAACACATAAAAAAGCTTGGAAAGTTGGCTATGCGATTAACCTGATTTGTGTGTACTGAAATTACATCATTATCAAAAAACAAATACAAGTTGAACAAAGTTAATCCCCATCCATGACAAATTTTTAAGACTGTCATAGCTTAAGCTAAGGAGAAATGCGGTCCCATAGCTCCTTAGTAAAAATAGTAAAATGTGTAATTGCAACAGGGTGGATGAAATCTAAAGTCATTTGGTCTGCACTCTTTTCTAAAGAAAAGATGTGTGACATAGAAAAAAACAAATTATTAAATGCTCAGAAAAGCAGAATATCACATAAGTTCGCACAATAAACGTGTATCAACTCTTCAATTAATCCACTTCTAAAATACAACAGCTTATGAAAATGGCTTGACACCATGAAGTTTCAGTCTTGGAAGTTTTAACTCAGTCTTAGAGGTGGTGGTCTGAACTACATCACTGATATGAACTATATACTTAACTTTTGACCCATCATATGACTGAATTTAAAAATCTTGGGTTTTTAAAAGTTACCTGGTTTCTTTGGAAATTAGTTTTTGTTGTCTCTGTTAAAAGTAGTTAATACTTATATTAAACCAGTTCTAAAAATTTTGCAGGTGGTATTTTGAAGATATAGGTCGAGAAAAAAGTGAAGAAATCCTTTTGAAGCCTGAACTGGAAACAGGAACATTTCTTTTGCGAAAAAGTCAAAATGGTGCTAGTTTTTGTTCACATTTTCCCAAGTGTCTTTATTGCAAGAAAAAAATTGTAATAAGTATTTACTAGAAAGAAGTTCTAACATAACAGACAACCATTAACTTGGTGCTTTCTTTCAGCTCGGAATCCTTTTGCATTATCTGTCTTGGACAGAAAGTCAAGAAATTCAACAATAAAGCATTATAGAATTCACTGCACACATGGAAATTACTGGATACGAACATCAAAAAAGTTTAATTCACTTTTCAGATTAGTCAAGCACTACCAAAGTAAGGTTCCTGGAATTTCTTGGCATTGCTCTACTGTTAATAATCACTACTTGAATAACTTTAATTCTTCTACTTGTTGGTTAGATGTCTTTATTTTTTCTGCTGTGGCTGCTTAGTTGATTGTGTATGGGACCGCATTTCTCCTGGAAACTTAAGAAACACCTCCTACATGACAAAAATTCCCAACTATGAACTTTAGCAACATCTCACTTTTACAGACCAAAATACTGTGTATTCTAGTATTCTGTAACTCTGTTATTTTTTGTGTATATTTACTTTTTCGTATTTTCAGTGTGCACATTCTATGCTTTTCGGCATGAAAATACACTTTTTGTTTTTTCTGTTATGCTTTGTTTTTCTTTTATATCTCATTAATTAGTTTTTGTAACATTTTTACTTTTTTTACTGCTATTTTTAAATTTCTTTGTATTGCTAAAAATATTCTAACCATACCAAATTCCTTCACTTAAATTCGATCCACTCATCTATGTACGTAGGCATGTGCTTTCACCTGTACATTTTCTTCACCATGTTCTGCGTTCATTCATTTTTTGTTTTTCTTTTCATTATGCTTATTTGATCTCCAACTGTTGTTTCTCAACACTTGTCAAAAAGTGATAAACGGGGTTGGTTGACCAGATGACCGCTACGGTCTTTCGCCACTCCTATATGACACAGCGCCCCTCTTTGTTTAAAATGGTTGGTTTACTGCATGCCTTGGCTTTTATGGTGCTTCTGCTTGTTGGCTGAGTCATATGAAACAATAAACCATTACCATTATTTCTTATGCAATTTACTAGAAAATGATGGTTTGTGCTGTCACCTGCGTGAAAATCACAGCCTAAAAGATAAGAAAGTATCTGATATTTGGGAAATCAAGCGTTCAACTTTGCAATATTATTCAAAATTAGGAGAAGGATATTTTGCAGAAGTCTATCAAGGCAAGTAGAACTGTACCGATATTGCTTTATAATTGTTGTTTTTCTGTAAAATAGAGTCAAAACGTGTGTGGAAAATATGCGCAAACATAATTTGAAAACCTAAATTTGCACATTGCAATGAATTGTATAATCAGTGGGAAATTAAAATCAGCATTAGCTCAGTGGTAAAGTGTCTGTGTCTCAAGTGGAAGGTTAGGTGTGCTATCCATGGCCACTGAGTGAATCGACGTGAGGTTGTGCTCCCTGAGCAAGTGCAATTACCTTGTAATCACCTTGAATTGGCAAGCAAAAAGCAAATTTCAGACCTCGGCCTGCACCCAATTGCCATCACCAGAATCAAATGAAAAATTACAATAAAAGGTAAAAAAGGAACTGTGCAGGGTGAAGCAAAGTTACACAGTGATGAGCTGGTAATTTAGGACCAGTCATCTTTAGTCCATCTAAAAGTGAAGTTGTACTAAGTTGTTTAAAACTGGTATTTGCTGCTTTCTAGCTTTATGCTCCATATTCGTGGAATAGAACTATAAGGAAATTTCTTGTGGGAATGATCTGCGGTTGATCCATTTACAATGCAACATTTATTATTTTTCCGCCATCATATTGCAGTATCATTGTCAACTGATATTTCTTTTCATTGAGTAAAGACACTGCTTCTACAATTATCCCAATTTAGCACATTCACTGCAGGTGTATGAATGTATCATGCCTAAACATCCTGGATATGACACTATTTTCGTGCCACTTTGCAAATCCATTAGCTCGCCAGTTGATAATTTATTAATCCCCTGGTTAGATTAATTAATTTGTTGTTAGACAATAATTTTTTAACCAGAAGCATTAGAAAGTTGATCAAAGGCTCAAAAGACTCAGATTCTAGTCTAGTTTCCAATAAAAACTTGAACAAAATACTTCCAACTTGTGGTTGGGCCCATGGCAAATGGGCCATTTTTTGTCACAAATATGTTTTGCATTCTTGACTCGAACATTTTTTGCATTCTTGACTTGAGTCTTTAGAGCCCTTGTTTGACTTGCTAGCATGTCTGGAACCAAACTGAAAAATCTAGATTTTGCAAAAGTTAAAAAAGTGCCATTAACCGCTTCTGGCCAACCTTTAGCCAGTCGTAATCGGCAGCAAGATTGAGCTAGAAAGCTATTCAAACACTCTGAAGACTTGTGAACTCTTGTACAATAGAATTAAAAAAAAATTTTAGAATTTTTTTTGGCCTTGTTGACTTATGACCCCTGGAATGGGGGCTGTTTTGCTATCATTCTTATGATGTTATCTGCGGATCCAACGTGCAAACATTGTATCTCAAAGTCTTGTTGGATTCCTGACTCAAATACGAGTCTTTAGAGCCCTTGATTGACTTTCTGGCATGTCTGGTTTAAAAGTTATGCCAAAAAACAGCTAATTAGTAATGGGCTTTTCTCAATATTTTTGGGGGATTTCCCTAATTAATTTTAAGTTTTTTTGGCCCTAATCTTGGAACCAGGAATGCTAAAAATCCATTCAGACCCTTCAAAGTCCAGAAATGTAACCAAAAACAGCTAGACTCAAAAAATGTTTTTACCACTAAAATGGCTCCTGCGGGTCTCAAAGGTAGTAAGGCTAAAAATGCTGACGTCAGCAAAAATAACATAAGTATCCTATCATTATATAAACATAAAAAAGAAACAAACATCCTAAACTGAAACTTTTTTTTATTATTGCAAACTACATACCTTCACGAGTCTTTACAGGGTTTTAAAAGCTCTCTAGCTCAATCTGATGGCGAGTTACCGCCTGTGGTGAAATTCACCCCAGAGTGGCTTTTGAGGGAGCAAAATTTTGGTCATTTTTTGGTTTTTGAGCCATAATTTTAGTCCCAATATGCTAGAAAGTTAATCAAGGGCTCAATGAAGACTCATGTTCAAGTCAAGATTCCAACAAAACATTGAGTCCAAAAAATGTCCCATTGGTTCGGCGCCCAGGGCCAGGCAAAGATGGCCAAAATAACGCAAAAACACCTCTACTTGTGACGTTCCCCCCAGAAAAGCTCAAACCAAAATGAGAATTTTTTTTTGATCTGCAGTTCAAGACTTGCTGAATCCGTAGAGGGTTTGAACAGCTCTCTAGCTCAATCTCCTGGCAAGTTATGGCTTTGCAAAATTTTTAAAAATTGCAAAAAAGTGTCCCACGTGGGACTTACAGGGTTAAAGTCCATGTAATATGAAGGCTGTTGACTTTAAACATAGTTATAGAACATATTTTTGATTCATGAAACAGATATATTATCATCATTGGTTGAACATTTGATGCATGTATGCCATGAGTGTTAATGAAATCACTAACTGGTAGTTTCAGTATTGGCATTTCAATAAATATTTCATTTTGTACATAGGTACTGGTGCCATGAACTTATTTGTATTAAGAGATTAGCCCAAAAAAGTTTGAATGAATGCTCAGCTATTTCTAGTCAGGATTGATAGATTTAAATCAGTGGTCTTCAACCTTTTTTGTTCAATTGCCCCTCTACAGGTCATTTGCTTAAAAATTGCTCCCCACTTATGATTTTAGTGTTAGCAACCATATTATTTTAATTTGTAAATATTTCAATGCTAATGAAATATAGGGACAGTTAAATAGCACAAAGAACGAACAAACAAAACGAATGCAAGTGCGTTTGTAGAAACAATGTCATTCATTTCCAAAAGCAGTTTGTTTCAAGCAGGGCTGTGGAGCTGGAGCCAAAAAATTTTGAATGGTGGAGCGGGAGCCTGAAATTTGAGTTTCCGTTCAGCCGACACAGTTTGTGGAACAAGCCAGTTGTACAAATAAAACAATGGTTCTTAGTTTTTATTGGACCAAATCATTCTGGAGCAGGAGCTGAAAACTTTTAGAGGTTGCAGCCAGAGCAAAAAATTTTGGATACCTAGAGCTGGAGCCGGAACCACAGCCCTGGTTCAACTTCCAACTACTGCGAACCTTGCCCTTGGCTTTTTATCTGCTAGTTTTTTAAAGCTGGTTGCAAATTGGTCAGCTTCAGTCGTATGGCGTTTCCACCAGTCTATGCTCATGTCAAGACGATTGCGGAATTTATTACGCATGTGCAGTGCGTGGTTGAAACTTGCTCAGCAACATAATTTGTGGGAAACCTCAACAGTGATATTAGCAGGCCCATAACCAGCTTGAGACCCCAGGAGGGGCAAAGAGTTTTTCGAGAATGGCCCAAATTTTTTAAACTATGTCCAATGTTTTTTAACTACGTCCAACACATTTTTCCAGGGGAGCGAAATAATTTCTAGGGGGGCTTCACCCCCTTGGTTACGGGCCTGGATATTAGCTTAACTTTCCGCAAAAATTCCAGAAAACGCTCACTGCATTTGATCAAAACATCTGACCATCCGTGTTAAATATGGTACAGACTTCATCATCGCTTTGGTAGTTGATAAAAGTTCCTGGATGTGGATTCGCATTCGCTTATGTTAGTTAACTGGCAAAACACTTCACCCAGTCACTTTCTACACAATCCAACTTTTGGCGTTATTTCCACAACAGAAAGACTTTTTAGCAAACCTCAACCTATAGGTGGCGTAAAAGGTTTTTTGAAATTTTTAGTTTAGCTAAGATGGGGATGGTTGGATTTTCTTGCCAGTATAAGTTATCCCTTTCCTAGCCTACTGTACTGATATACTGTGTCATTAGTAAGATGAACACAGTACAGCTATATCTACAAGCAGAGTAAAACACTCAAACTGATTTAAAAACATGATAAGCACATTTTGCAACTTACGGCTTATAATTAATTTTGCTAGTCAAAAATTGCTACCTAAATCGTCTCACAACAGTCATTTTTCACGTGTTTTTTTTAATAGAAAACACTTGGTTCCACTCTTTCACTCAAGTTACGACCCGAAGTTTTTAAAACACATGATACCTGGACTATGACATGTTTTGCCTACGAAACAATGTTTTGACAACGCTCTATCAAAAACTATATGAAGTTTTGTTTCAAGGCAATATTGCTAATAATAATACATACAGTTGGGGAGATTTATGTAAGTTCACGGGGAGAAATAAATAGGCTAAACTTAATCAAAACTTTTTGTTAATATTCTTAATTGCTGCGAAAGTCGATATGATGATTCAGTGGTAGCAATGTTATGATTGTTGGACCATTTTTAGTATCTTCAAAGAAACTGAAGATTTTCGTCTTTAACTCCTTGGCTTCTGCTAGGATTCAGCGATTTTCGCAAAAAAAACAGCAGTTTGCGGTTGCCTTACCAACGCCGTAGCTCCTCCGCCGATTGCGCTAGAGAGCTGTTTGACGGCTCAAACGGATCGGCCAGTCTAGTAGATTGCACTCGAAAAAAATTTTTGCCTGGGGGTGTTTTTTTTTTGTTAGTGACGTCATAAGCTGAGGACTTTTAGGCCAGCTTGGCCCACTTTGTCTGGCCCTGGGCGCCAACCGTTAGGTGGTAGTATTTCGCTGTAAGGTTTTATTGGAGACTAGGCTACAATCCGAGTCTTTTGATACTTTGGATGACCTGCTGGGGTTTCAGGTTCAAAAGTTGTGGTGATGTAAGTTAGTAAAAATATTTGACTATTTAGCTAATTGGTTAATTAATTAATTTGTTTATTTTAGATCATAACTTTTGAACCAGAAACGTTAGAAAGTCGATCAAAGGCTCAAAAGACTCGGACTAGAGTCTAGTTTCCAATTAAAACTTCAGCGAAACACTTTGGCCTAGCGGTTGGGTCCTAGGCCAGGCAACATGAGCCAAAATGACCCTAAAACTACTTCAATTATGACGTCAGTCACAAAAAATGCGCATCCCCCAACCAAAAAAATTTTTTTCGAGTGCAATCTACTAGACTGGCCGATCTGTTTGAGCTCTTGAACAGCTCTCTAGCGCAATTGGCAGAGGAGCTAGGGCGTTGGTAAGCCAACCAAAAACTGCTGATTTTTAGGCCGAAATCCAAGTACGAATATCACGTAGGCCGGCAGCCAACGAGTTAAGGAATAGCGTTCGGCCGATTAGGTATTTTCCGATAGCTCTATCAGTGTCGGTTGCTTTCAACCAACATAAATATGACAAAACTAAATAATGCATGCTATTGCATAGGAGAAAAGTCCAAAAATCCGCGTGTGTTGACATACCTAAAGACTTATAAATGTTATTGCTTGATGTCGCTTTTTTGATGCTGAGTATGCAATGACTAGGTCAACAAACTACTTATTGCATATCTTATTTTAAACATCAGACTTAAAAATATACCTGAAAATTTGTCAGAGCCGCAGTACTTGGCTCCAAACCAGTAACACTCTCAGTGGCCTTGGTTAGTTAGAGCAGTAATGCGTTACACAGGACAATGCTAGTTTAATTGTTACATCATCAGTCCTATATTTTGTGTTTTATAACCTTTTTTTCAAAACATGGAGTCGTATGTGCATCAAATGAATTGGTTCTGAAGTGGCAAATCTAGTTTGTATTTTTGGAATCAATTCAGAATTTTTGTGTGTTCTAATCTGTAGAAATCGCCCCCACAATCTAATAAATCAGAAAATCGCCCCCTTAACGCATAAAATGGCCCCCTGGGGGTTGATTTTGCCCACGTTGAATATCACTGATTTAAATCATGTCATCTAAATCAGTGATAAGATCAAGCAAAAAATCATATGCAGTTTTGAAGTTTTCTGTGATTTGTATGACACATTTATTTGGTATTCTAATCCGATTTCACTTTTTGTTAAAGAAGGCAGAGACTTCTTATGACAACATAAGTCATAAAATCTCAAATTTTATGAATCATACCAACTGTGAGGTCCCAGATTCTATGCTAACTAACTGCAAAAATGATATGTGGACTGAAATCACAAACATTTGCAGACTCAGAAGTCAGAATGCCGCAAGTGTGAAAGTGTGAACTGACATAAAGCAGGCCTGTAGCCAGGTTTGGAGGGCAAAATAAACTGTTAGAGGGGCAAGATTTTTGTTTTTATTATGGTATATGTTATTGAACTTCTTCTGGGCGCAACAAAATTTAGGGACACCACCCCTGAATGCCCCCATGGCTGCGGGCCTGGCTTAAAGTTACATCTAAATTCCAGCAAATGTGTAGGCTGTTGACTGCAGAAATAGTAGTTTTAAAACATATTTTTGATTCAGATTAATAATACACATATATCATATGTTTTTACCATTTTATGCATGTAAGTTATATTTCATTTTGTACACTGGTGCTGGTATTATGAATTAATTTGCTTTAAGCGTGGTGAATAAGTGCCAAGTGAGTTTGTATGAAAGTTCAGCTGAATTCTAGTTGCTGTAGAAGAAGAAACAAGGCCTCACAAAAACTTATATTGAAACAAACTTTTTAAAATTAAAAGTTACTACTTGTTAGATGGACATCCTCTGCACATTAAATCATAAAAATAAAAAAAATGTGATTTAAATCAAAAAAATCCAACCTAAATAAAAGAAATCCGAATTCAAACTCAAAATGCACACCTTTTCTCATAGTGAGATACATTCAACAACACATTGTCAAGGAGGGCTTACAAGTATCCCCACTTCTGTCTTGGAAAACTTTGCTGGAGTAGAAAACTTTTGACCGATCATCCAGCTCTGTAGTGTTAGATCTAGAACCATGACATTTAGTGGAAGAGATGCCAACAACATCCATGAAATATCATTTGGCTTCCTCAACCACTTTGCTATTCCTGTGAGTGAAGTGATGATTCCAGTTTGCAATTGCTAGCTTGTGGCAAGATTGTTTATGTGTGGCATGTATGTCTCTCAGGGTAGACACACTTTGCGCTGTCCCCATTCACCTCTCCAGATGGGCTGCAATCACAATGCGGACTTCACTTATGGGGAGCTGGTTGGAAGACTGGACTTCATGAATTTTTTAAACAAGCCCCACTGTTTGAAGCCAGAATGCGGTCCTTGGTCATATGCGTGACGACCAATGCATGGTGGTTTGATTAGTTTTGTGCATTCCATGGTAGTAGCTACTCCGATTACATTGTTAGACAGACCACTTCTGCAATTTACACAGCAAATTTTGCAAAATGAGGGGGAAGGCATTGTTGTGGGCACATTTGTGTAGGAGAGGCCTTGCATTGAATGTACATGCAGTCATGCAGCAATCACTACACCTGCAACGGAAAAGCAATGTATTGCATGGGAAAGGGTGGATGATGTTTTTTATTTAATGTTTTTGCCATGCCTCCACAAAGAATGCTTTCCTTCAAAATCCATGGGGATATGATTGGTTTCTCTTAGGATGGCATCAGTTGCACATTTCTGAGGGTATTGGTACCTGGCTTCTGTCTTGTAAATACCAAAACTGTCTTTACGGTCGCAGTGTTACGATTCAGTTTGACCTGCTTAGTTTTTGGTTATTAGAAAACATTCACATTGTGGTGCCAGTTATATTCTCTTTTCAAAAGTTTTGTCTGCTTGTAAGAAGGTGAAACTTTACCAGTTTTCTTTGAACCACTGTTTTTTGCATCTTGTATATGACAACTTGTCAAAGTCAATAAAAGGATTTTTAGTGTAGTTGGTGTGTAACAGTTTGAGATTTTTTCAGACTCTTAACACACCAGGGTTATAATTTTACCCAAGCCATATAAAGCACCTTGAACTAAAGAACTGTAAAAATGTCCACTGAAACCAACTGTATTTTTCTGCAATAAAAATACCTGTAAATCAGTGGTTTTGTTAGGGTGTAAGTCTGTATTCACAGTTGTGAAGCATTGAAGACCATCTCAGTAACGACTTAATGTGCTAATATTGCAAAAAGAAAATACTATGAGAATTCACTAAGATGATTTCTGTGTTTAGTCATGGGAATCATATAGTGTTTACACTGAATCAGATTCTTTATTGTTGTAGAGTAAAGATAAGTACTAAGTCAAGCAAAATATAGAATGCCTTTTGTGAAAACTATTTCTTTGGGTCATATATCACTGGTTTTTGAGTCCCCAAAACAATTGATAACTGTTTCATCTTTCTTTTCCATTTGATTAACTGGAAGGCCCAGACAACAACTATTGCAAATTACCAATATGCTTAGTCTTAGATGTTGCTAACAATTCACAGTGCATAGCTTTTTCCAAGGGTTAAGTTATTTTTCTATGTCATGTGTAACATTCAGTCACAACAATTGAGTGTCTGGAAAATCTTGATGTTTTCAAGTGGTAAATTATCTACAACAAACAGTTGATCCATAATCACTGAGTGTAGATATTATATAGCAATTCAGCAAGGTAAATGCCAATTTAATAACAAGGAGTTTTATATTAATTGCAAGTTGTTAAGACTCCATCTTTGATCACTATTTGCATATGTATGCTATGGAATGCAATGCCTCACCATTTGTGATGAAACTACTATTGTAATAAAGTTGATATATAATTAAAAAGTCAGGTTTTAAGTTTTTTTTGACATGTGGGCTGTTTTTATAAAAACTACGTTACTTAACAACCAAATTGTATATGTGTTTATAGCTTTGTTGGTACGATAGTATGTTCAGACCGCAGCTATAACCTTATTTCTATGGCATTCAGTATTGTATTGTGTGATTTCCCTGAAAAAAATGGAGTTCACCACCCATACACCAGTTTCATAAAACACCTTGCAATGAAAGCCCACATAAGGACTTTGATAAATCCGTAAATGCTATTACCTCTCTACATTAGCAGTGGAGATTTTGTGCTCAAATTACAGTAAAGAACGGTGGAGTATTTTAAGTTTTCACAAAGATTGTGAAGCTTGCAAATGTTCTGCAAAAAGTAGCTTACCTTTTGGATATTCACTGCTACTGGAGAATCAACTACTGAAATTTGTGCTATTTTTGGACAATAATAATAACTAACCATAAATCAAACAATGAAGTCTATGTAATAATAAATTCTTCAATCATTTATTTTGATTGCTGCTTTGAAGTTTTAGGCAATCTTAAAAATGTCAATTTTATATCATTCAGCTCTGATTAAAAGATGAGTATTTTACTTTTGCATTGTATGAAATAGTTTCATTGCAAGTCTCGATATATACATATAATTGTTAGCTACCAGCTAGCCATGTCAATTATTTTCATAGGTGTGTGGAATAGAAAGGACGAAGTTGCTATCAAGCAATTGAAACCTTATAACATGTCTCCAGAAGCATTTCTGGAAGAAGCAGAAATAATGAAACAATTGCAACATGAAAACATCATAATTTTGTATGGTGTGGTCAGTATTTTTTGTGCTGTTGTGACTGACTGCTAAAGTTAACGTATCATGTCTGTTTAACTTGCGTTCAATTCATGTATGAAGAGCGTGATTAGAAAAAGCTGAACCCATAGAAATGTAGCAGTTCTCCATAAATCTATTTGTGTTTTTCAAATTTGGTGTGCTTAAATTTCAGTACATCGATATCATCTCCACAAAGTTTTACCCATTTAAGCTAGTTTCTAGTAAATTTTGTATGTTATTCCCTTAGTGTTCTTCGAATGGTGTCCCCATCATGAAAGTACAATTCACTAATTGTGTGGAGTTGTGGTGAAAACGTTGACTTATTGCAGGGGGTTTCCGTCCTGTGTGATGTTGTTGTGAAACATGCTATCCTTGAAAACCCCTTTGACAAAATTCCGGAGAGTTGCACATTCAGTCGATGTGCTGCTTGCTCAACATCATGCTTCCTGCTGCTCTGCCTGTCTTTGAAATGCTCTCTATGTCAGACTAAGAGCTATTTGGTGTATTCGGGGTAGAGCCTTTTTGTGGAAACTACTGTTGGTCTCGATCTATACCTTTGCAATGATGCTAAAAAATAATCAGGTCGGGTTGCAGGGTTGTTGTAAGAAAACACGACCCAACAAAACACACCCAGGTTTTTTTTGAAAAATACCACTTGAAAAAAACAATAAAACCAACCAAAAAACCCACTCTTTGCTTTTCCTTTGAAAAATCTACTGTGAAGTAAAAAATAAAATAAGCAGGACACTTGTACAGTTAACTGTAATTTAAAAAAATCAAACAAAACAAACAGCAACGAAACTTGAAGGACTTGAAAAAAAGAGAAGAATAAATCAAACACTTTGAGTAAATTCTAATGGTTATCGTCTTCAGCTGTGCACAATCGGTATATTGCAACCAATTTTTCTGCTTTCTCTGCATCTAAACTTTTTCTGATTTTGGACCATACCAAATCATATATTGAAAAAATACACTCTATAGATGCTGAAGTAGCAGGGCATGCACATAAACATCTATGATCTAGATCAGGATTTCTCAAGCCGTGATTCATGTTCAGAACCGATCCAGCTAGTGAGAAGTTGGGAATCACTAGCTTGTCTTCAGTTGTGCAGTGGGTCTCCTGTAGGACGATGATGAATGCCTTGTTCTTATAGGCTAGCTGCTCAATGACAGAGATCTTTTTTGCGGTGAGCCCCTCGGTGTTCAGCTGGATTATGTTGGGTCGTGGGTCTTTATGACCTATCCCACGCTGAACACATCCAGCGCGGGTAGCTGTGGTTGCTCTTGTGGTGACAGATTTGGTAAGGATTTTGAGAAATTCCACAACGGGGAGGACCACGTGAAGGCATCTGTCCTCCTTCCTACGGACGAAGATTAACCACGCCGTCAATAAGGATTAAGGGCCGTCACCGCCATTCAGCTTCACACCTGTCGACATTTCTTGCTCTTCTCTACTGGTGCAATGAGCTTATTTTTCTTCTGACGATCTTCCAGCAAAGTTACTAGCAGTATTCCGATATTTCTCTCCACACTTTTGGTACGTTAATGCGCGACGTTCCAAGAAAAAACATTACAAGCGGTTTCCAATCGATTCGTAGTCAGTATATGTGTGGGGCGGCGATAGCTCAGTGGTCGAATATTCACCTCTCAATTGGAAGCTTGGGTGTTCGATCCACAGCCACTGACTGAATCGCCTTGGTGCTCCATTTGCAAGAGCGTTCACCTCAACCACCCCGACAATAAGCAAATTTCAGGCTTTGGTCTGCCGCCAATTGTGAAAACAGGGCTGAAATATGAGCGATCTCATTGCTTGAAAATCATTTTCGGCCTTTTAAGCTCGTCACTGCCACTCAATGGAGTAAATAAAGCGATGATTTTTCCGATTTCAAACCAGCTTTTTCGTGTCAGTGCGACGAAAAGTTAGATCAACATTGCTGTCTGGCGTCTCAATTCTGTTTCAGTGCAACCCGCTGCATTTTATACTTGTAATCTACATAAGTATGCAAACACATATTCATAATTTTTATTGAGTGACCACT
>Ga0210059_1009111_pt1 | contig 15533 bp, 14 predicted proteins | sample Ectturendosymbi2_FD_188042 | JGI IMG/M metagenome (GOLD analysis project Ga0210059, IMG submission 188042) | Ecteinascidia turbinata endosymbiont from Florida, USA - Sample 2 (SPAdes) (version 2) | ecosystem: Host-associated > Tunicates > Ascidians > Unclassified | place: Key West, Florida... | reverse complement strand
TAAATCGCAAACTTTGTAATGAATAAATTCTTTGTATCAAATAAATTTTCTGAAAATAGTGTGACATAGTTTTACATAATGCAACACGAAAGTTTTCAAATTACTGGCGGCCGTACTTTTTAGAAGCTAACGCACTGCGGCCGGCAATAGCAAAAAGGTTGCACACCCCTGCACTAGTGTATTATCTACTGTACTTGACCGCAAGAGCTACAGCAAATCACGAACTTAAAATCAAACTCAACCTTTGTCAAACCAAAACGCTAGTAATTAATCACTGAATTCACGCAGCAGGTTGCAACAGCGACATTTTTATTTCTAAACAGTTTCGAAATCCACTTGCTGTACTGCACGGCACAACGGGACTGTCTCTGTAACCTTGCACTGTCGTCTGCGTAGCGTTCTGTTACTCTCTATGACGTGCTCGCGTCATAAGCACAGCCAATGAAAGCAAGAAGAGAGCTTGCTCTTCGAGAAAGCCTTTCTCTCTTCAGGAAGAGAGTCACACTGAGAGAAGAAAATCGTCTGGCTTCGACACAACCATGACACGTTGGTCAGATATTCCAGTGTGACATTCCATACGTGAAAAGTAGTGCACATATGTTTTGTGGCGCTTTGCCAACTAACCCGTGTGCGCAATAAGCGACTGGTTTACAAAACCTTGGAAAACGTGTGAAAATTCTTCCCAGATCTTGTACAGTGAACCATTACCTTAGCTCATAACAAACATTAGTTGAACACTTTTAAGCCTAATCAAACACAGAGAAGGTGAGATTAAAACTTACGCGTAAATTTAGGAGAAAGTAATGTCTAGCATCGTTTTTGAAGAAACTCTAGCTTCATGCAAAGTTAAAGGAATTAAAACACTCGAAAGTATTATCCCTGGTTAACGAAAATAATCCGATGAAAATGCGAAACGCGCCAACCCAACTCGCGTAGCCCCTGTTCTTATTTAACACGAAATATCATAGATTTCTATGGTGTAGGAAAAACCAATGATACGCCGATATTCCCATGCATGATGCAAGAAAATGCCAAGGAAAATTTGCGTTTGGGTTACTACATGTTTACATAAAACTCGATCGAAGGAAAACCATTCACAGTCAATAATAAGATACTCAATGCAACAGAGCATATATCTAACCCACTAAGCAACTATCTGCTCTTATTCGTATACGTTACAGTTCCTAAGAGTTCAAAGCAGAAATCCAAGCTTTCTGTAGCACTTGTTATGTCTCACCGGCGGTTGTTTCCAACATCAATAGGTTAGCTTAGTTTTGCAAATGCAAATTTGTGAAAAAAATGCATTGGGACGTTTGGTAATATCAGAATGCAAACTAAGCACTTTCCTTAGAAATAGTGCACGCACAATGATATTTTCCAAGATATTGCTTTTCAAAAATGAATACAAATCTTAGAAATAAACATGGTCTGGCAAACGAACCAATGCTGTTTGAACTTTTGCAGAAGTTTCGTTTGCATGCACAAAATGATATAAAGGTATTTGTCACACTTCAAAGCTGTGAAACTGAATGCGAGTTGCAATTCCGTTAAAAATGAAAAGAACTGCTGATGGTTTCTCTTGATACTTTTCGGATTGTTCTTCATCTATTTTTAATCGGAAGTGAGGCAACGCTAACACTGCACGTAATTCAGCACTAAAGGACTTTGTGCAATAAAATTTTAATGTGACGCCAAGATGCTATAAGCTAACGTAGGACTGCAAGCCTTAAGCAATCTGATGCAGGTCATGTCGAAAACGCTATTTACAGAAGATTGCCAACCACCTAAGAAAAAAAGCTGAAAACAACATTAAAAGTCAATCTACACTAAGGAGTTGCCAGTAGTAGCCGCGCACGATTTGGTATTAGTTTCATTGCGTCGGGTAATTCTGCGCTCGTGCACTGCTCGACACGGCAACTCCTGGGCGCAATAAAACAAACAAAGAATCGTGCGCGACTACTCCTGGCAACTCCTCAATGTAGATTGGCCTTAAGACTGCCAGTGACATAACATTTCTGAAAACAAATATAAGATTACCAGCATAAGACTGATCGTAAATTAGTGGAGGATGTTGTTAGCAAAGTGCTATTAACAAAAAAACAAGCAGAACTGTGATAAATTTATGCATAACATGATAACTTCCAAACTCATCAGATTGCTTAAGGCTTGCGTACAGTGGCTTATCTAGAGATTTGAGAAAGGGGGAATACCGTGCTGAAAGGGGCCACTGCCTACTGTAGGGGGCCCACTTGCCAAACGAAAAATGCTCCGAAAAATGCAAAAAATAAGAACCTACACAAAACCAAAGGAATACTATAACCGAATTATAAACTTAGTTGGTAACTGGTTTTTAGATTCAGTTGCCACGTGGGCGGTTCGTTCCTCTAACCCCCGTCAGTTACGCCACTACTTGCGTAGGGTCACAACTGGCCGCAACAGGTTTAAAAAATAAAAAAATGATTTTCCACGTTCGGATTTGTATCTTTACAACAAAACCGACAATAAGCACACGGAATGAAGAATGCACATGACTGTTAAGCAAACTCATAGCTTGAAAATATACGTTTCAAAAAGATATGAAGAAGCCAAAAATAATCGTGTACGTTAACCTTAGTTGCTGCTCTTTAAGGGTAACACTGAAAAAACAGTTCGTGGTTGTTGAAACCAAATAGCAAAATGTTTAAATTTCAAAGTACATGAAAACATCTGGTTGTGAGTACAAGCTTTTGATGGCATCAGCAGTTTGATGGTTGGATTTTGACCGATTGTGCATAAAGGAGGAATTTCAAGTTTTTTGGCTTTGTCCAACCAACGAATGACTCATTAATGTTACCACTTCCAACGTTGTTTCCGATCCCGCAATAAAATAACGATGTCGAAATGTGAAGCCAAAACTTGCTTATCAAATGATTAATGTTTGGTACTTTACTTGAAACAATCAATTTTGCGAGTACGAGCGAATCTCCAGTGTTTTTTCACGGAGTGTGTGCCAACTTTGCAACAACGACATAGAACGTTGAGAGATTTGTTTTGTAAGAATAGGTGAAATGTTTCGTCAGAGCTACAGCAATGCTCAAACTGCATGAGATGGTCATAGAGCACAACAACCAGATGGATAAACCTGCTCTTTGGAAGGAGCGACGCTTACGTTCATGATCTACATTCAGAAAAGAGTGGCGCTCCAGTTCCACGTCCAAAAAATAAACGTCATTTTCAAAGCAAACGTTTCTTGATGTGAAAATCCGACATAACTGACTTGAGAATTATAAAATTGATTTTATTGACCTAATGAAGAATCGACTAAACAGCGAAATGGTTATTGTGATTTATCAGTAAAACTAAAATATACCAACGAAAATAAAATAAATGTTTGAAAATGTTGAAACATAATTAAAAAATCTTGAAGCGGGGATTTTGTGGCATGAAAGGTACCAAAAGCATCATTAACAAAAGTTCTAGCGCAATGCATAGCCTTTCCTTTCAAGTTGTGATTTCCGCATGACAGCGCTTGCCGTAGACTCAATATAATTCTTTCCTGCGCAAATGTGCCCACACCAACTTCTGATATTAAACAATTACAGTGTGAATGGCGCAGCCGCTTTGTCCAACGGAATAATTTGAGCAGTTGCAACCATGAAATGAAATTCGCAAAGTTAATTGAATCCATCGCGCACCTGTCGTTGCGCTCTGGAACAACGAACGCGCACGACTTTTAAGCGGACGGGTGTGTTCTAAAAACTCGCGACGGTCTCCCCATTAGATATCCACAATTGCGTCTACTACGAATCCGGGAAAGCAAGTTGGAATATCGCAGAATGCTTCTAGTCTGAAACATTTGAAAGCCACTCGTAAACTCAGTCTCACCATAAGCTAGCAATTCGAAATTGGAATAACATTTCATTCAAAGGAGAAGAAATAAATCATAAATCAATTAGCTAATCCCCTCGGGACTCATTGAGGGATTAATTAATTAATTATGTCTTTTTAACCATAACCTCCTAACCACTAACGCTAAAAGGTCAAGCAAGCCCTCCAAAGATGCGGATTCGCCTAGCTTATTCCAAATAAAAAACAAAGCAATATTTTTGTATTTGTTCTATTTTTTTGCATTATTTTTTCCCTTGTATTCTTTCTCACGAGCCGAGGGCGTCATCCAAAGATTCCATGGCACCTACCCACTAATAAAGTCATTCTTGAAAAATGTCTAACCCCAAAGTGCCTGGATATTTTAAATCAAACCTGGGAGACGTTCTGCTTTTTTAGAGCGTTTGAACAGCTCTCTAACTCTGTTGGCTGGAAAGTTATGACTAGACAAAATCAGGGTTTAGGGACAAATGTCTGACGGGATACCCTTTAATCCCGCACAGGCCACTATAGGGGCCCAGTACATTTCTGGTCATAAATCGCTAGCCGATTGAGCTAGAGAGCTGTGCAAACCCTCTGCGGATTTGACAAGTTCAGATTGAAAAAAAATATTTTCAATTTGGCTTCTCTGTGGATGACGTCATAATGGGCGTATGTTTTCGCGACTTTTGGGCCAAGTTTACCTGGCCCTGGGCACCAACCAAACGTGCCAGTTTTTTGGCTCAAGTTGTTTATGGTTCTAGGCTATCATCCGAGTCCTTAGAGCACTTGATTGTCTTTCTAGCATATCTGGAGCCACAATTATGGCTCAAAAACCAACTAGTGGTAAAATTCAACTCCCACAAAAGGTAACCCTGGGTATTTCTGAACCTAGGGCCATAACTGGCCAGCAGATTGAGCTGGAGGGCTGTTCAAACCCTCCAAAGATGGGGAAGCTCTTGTAGTTTGCAATAAAAGAAAACTATTTGAGTTTTGGATGTCGTTTTTTTGTTGATGTTTAAGTGATGGGAGCATGTTCATGCATATTTTGTTTGCATTTGAATGAGGTCATCAACACCTGGGCGCCAACCAAACAAGCCGATTTCGGGGCTCAACGTTTTATTGGATTCTAGCAGTGATCTTCAACCTTTTTGTCATCGTGGAACCCATGAAATACTTTCGCGTTTGACTTTGAACCTCCATTAACAAAAATTCGAAACACACGAATTAGTGGTAAGAAAATCACATATTTCGTTATTAGACACTTCAGCAAATAAACAGTTATTACAAAAGTTAAAAAGCAAGAAATTTAATGACTCGGGTGTTCTTGCATTTCTGAAATGTATCTGCTACAGCTACATTCAGAATATGGCAAAAAGAACCCATATCTCAAATATGTGTCGTCCCATGTTCTAATTTTGGCAATTGAATTACATTCGGTCAGTTTCGGATTAGGGGACCCTTTTGCATTTGATCTACATTGCTCATTACCGTCCACACCTTTCATTTCACATAAGAATATAGAGTATTTTGCTTCATCTGGCTTGATCAAATAGTAAAAAGTTGGGTTTCACAATGTTTTTACTTTATTCCCACAAAGGCTGAACAGCAGCTCTAGTCCGTTGTCTACTCTTTACTTCACCAATACACAGACTCAGGCTGAGTCTACTTTCTACTCAGTCTACTCTACTGTGAACTGTACATCGGCAACATCGTAAAAATATGTTGCAACAAAAACGTTCCTCTTAATTGCACAACAAGTGATGCAGCAACTCTCAATAGTTCTTGTTCCCTTATCTGCACTCAACCTCCTGGCCTACTTGGAGTCTGAATGAATCACGGTGATCTACAAATTTCATAATGACGCATCAACATACTGAAGCAAGAAATAATTTCCCCTAAAACCGAGGAACCCTCATGGAACCCTAAAAACACACGAAACCCCACTACGTGTTTTGCGGAACACTAGGATTCAGCGGAATCCCTGTTGAAGAGCACAGTTATAGGGTCACAATACGGGTCTTCAGAAGGTTTGATGGACTGTTTTGCTTTTCTGGTTCCGAAATTGTGCCCAAAATATGGCAAATTAATTAGGGAAATCACCGCAAATTCCCTAGGGAATTCCTGGTATATTTGGATTTTTTGGCATAACGTTTGAACCAGAAACGCTAGAAAGTCGATCAAGGACTCCAAAGACTCGTATTATAGCCTAGAATCCAATCAAACTTTGAACTACGAAATCGGCTCATTGGATCCGCCGATAACGTCATAAAACAAACCCCTAAACATACCCTACTCATGATGTCGTCGACCAAAAACCCCTAATCTGAAACTTAAAAGTTTGTTTTCTCATTCTAGAGACCAAGACTTCACGAGTTTTTAGAGGGCTTGAGAAGCTTTTTTGATCAATCTACTGTCGTGTTATGCCTGGTCAAAATTTGCCCTGATGGATGAAATCACACCTTTCGTGAGCTTTTTTGTTTTTGTCAACAATGGGGTTTTTGAGCCATAACTTTGTTTCCAAATATGCCAAAAATCAATCAAGAGCTCTAAAGCCTCGGATCATAGCCTTGTTTCCAAAAAAACAAGAGCCAAAAATGGCTCGTAGGATTGACGCCCAGGACCAGGTAAACTTGGCTAAAAAGGCGAAAATACAACCCATTATGATGTCACCCACAGAAAACCCCATTCCTAAAACGAAAAAACTATTTTTTCAATCTGAACTCGAAGACTTGCCGCATCGGTAGAGGGCTTGAATAGCTCTCCAGCTCAATCGGCAGGCGAGTTATGGCCAGAAATGTCAGGAATCTTCTAGGACATTGTGGTGTCCCGCGCGGGACTTAAAGGAGGACAAATGTCTAAATAAGATCCACAATAAGTTTTTTAGCAAGACAGTTAGCCAACGAAAACATGACAACTTTTTGATCAATAAGTGCCCATGAAACTATGGAAATCTTACCCATTTTTCCGAAATACCTAAAATCACGATGAAACACCACTGTACATGCAGGAAATTAACTTTTAATGGCAAATCAACTATAACTGTAGTTGCAACATATTGGAAACAGTCGGTACGTTAAAGTTCCTTGCTAATCTTGTTGTTGCACTTTTTTTAAAGCTTCCCTCCTTCAGTTGCTTCCTCAGTCCATTTCAGGAATCGAAGGGGAAAGCGTGGTGATTCATTGCAAGGAGATTCAAGCAGGATACCCTACAACTCTATTCTACAGCTTTTATGTTGAAGGAAATGTCATAGAAAAAGTAAAGGCGGAGCAGCATTTATGCATAAAACTTTTATCATCTGTGTAAATTGTTAGTGTAGCATAAACTAAGTTCTTAAAATACTGCAGTAATGTATTGAAAAATGTGATACGTATACCCCAATTGAATAATATTGCATTCTCACCTCAGCTTTATATTCTGAGATGAAAACGGAAGGTTGTCTGTGAATTTCCTTTCTTTGCATGTTTTTACCTAATCTTCACCATAAAAGTCAGTTCAACTTTTGCTTTGAATGCCTCTGCTGGATATCAGATGGTGTTGATTTGGTAATTTTTCACAGCATGTTTTCAAAACAAACAAATTGCCATTGCCTCATGTGCAAACTAATGTGAGAGTGGTTCCAGTTGAACTTTTATTGTATTTTTGATCAGAAACGCAACCCTACAAAAATAAGAAAGAAATGAAAAACACATAAATGTAGAAAAGATTTCGAAGCGATGGAGTAATCAAACAACCCTGAAAAGGAACCCTTTGAAGTTAAATGCCAAGTAATGAAACCATGGAGATGCATTCAAATCAGTGACACGTTGCACTACGCCCAAAACGACACATATGTGAAGTTTCGATACTGAAAATATTACTGGACTAAAGCTATCAGTTACATATAACACGCGCAGAAAAATATTTTGATCGCACCTTGGAAATTAAAAGGGCAACCTTTGGAAATTAAAAGAACAAACCTTCGGTCATCCAACAACTTTTTCTCACCTTGGAAATTAAAACGGCAACCTTCTGTCATCCAACAATTTTTCTATGTTTTGTTCTCGTTTCAACCCTGTGATCATTTGACGAGCGATTTTCATCATGCAATTTTCACAACTTTTGCCAAAACCAAAAATTAGAAAGATAATGTTTTTACCTAAAGCAAACTCAGCAAAGTGTTACGTGTGAATAAGACCATAGGACTGACGATGCGTAATATAACGAATGCTAATGGCGTCAAAACTCAAACTCTTTGCTTTTGTGTAGACTAGTTTCTTGAATAGAGATACCGTACGTTCTGTGTGAATCATCCCGAAAAGATGAAAGCAGAGCCCAGTCGGCTGTTTCCTCAAAAGCTCACAGCCAACCTAAAACATTTTGAAATTTAAGAAAAAGCAGGTTGTATGCGCCGTTACTCAAAATGAATCGAACATGAAAAGCACGATAATGAAGCTGTATGAAAAAGCAAGGATTGTGAAAACTTTGAAAATTTCGTTTTTGATGCAGGTGAAGACGAGCATCAAGGTTTAGATAGTTCAATGGAAGACGTTAGTAATGTTCATAAGATTCATCATGTGCGGTTGTGTGGTGCAGTGTTCATACAATTAACTGGTAATACTTGTTATTTTGTTAAGTCCCAAGTTTTCTGACAAAAAACATTTAATTAGCAGCTGAAGCCGCAGCACGCAAAATAGACCTCGTCATCACAACATGTGGCGGAAAAATGTGCAAATTTTGATCACATTGGGACAAGGGTGGAGGAAGCAGGGGTGCTCAAAGGGTTAAGCATCAGGTAATTTGTACCCCAACGAAATTGCGGAGGCACCTTTTTAAAAATGGGGAGGGGGGCACAAGTGCACTTCAAAAAACTATGGAAATTTTTCATTTAAACAAAATTCGAATCTAAAAGTGGGGAGCTTAAGCGCAATCCTGGACTGAAGTCTATTCTAATTAACATTGGAATTACACAAAAGTATTTGGGTAATACGCTGTGGCTTCAAATGAGTGTCTATAAGTTTTGCTTTATAAACCATTTGAGCATAGATGAGGATTTTTGGAGATGCGAAGGATTTTTGCCCAAATTTCTCTAAACTTGCCCGAAAAATACTCCAAAGGAAATGACCTCCAAAAAAAAACAAAAATTCGACTACATTTCTTTTTATGTTGGGTGCACTTTTTCAAATCAAAGCACTTCAAGCACCATTTTTTCCCAACTTGCACAAATTTCTACTAACCTGCCCGAAAAGAACTAGAACATCATTGCCTCCAAAATAAAAAAGTCTGCACATTGATTCTGCGTGCCATTTTTTGTTAAATCAAAGCACATACAGCGATTTTGCGAAGGTATTCACATATTTTCCCAAAATTTCCACAGATTTTGCCAGGATTTTTAGTGATTTTGTCGGGATTTTCATCAAATCAAAATTTTGTGGCTGCACTTGCACCCCCTGCACCCCGCATCTTACACTAGTGCATTTGAGGCAACTGAAAAGATGCGGGGAAAAGATTCTAACTCCGGGAAAGAATGAATATATCTGCTATCGTGCTGTCATCTTCCACGCAAGTCCAGCAGTGTGGCGCGAAGCAAACAAATATTATTAAACCGAGAGAAAAATAAACGTTTTCACGAATAACATTTACGTAGCTTTGTTCATAGCTATCCCAGAACATGATGTTGCTCACCATAATCACCAGGTCAGTGTGAAAGCATCCCTCTGCGATCTATCTTTCAAGATACATGGTTTATTTCAAAACCAGGAAAGCAACGAATTCACTTCATTCTCCTCTCAGTCCACCCCATCCGGATGAACTCAACTTCAAAAAGCATCTCGACACGTTGGGAGGATTCATACCACACCCATTTGGAATCAGTGGAGCATCGCAATATTCTAGTGCTTGGTCCAACTTCTCGAAAAAACTCGAGAGGTCGCAATGATAATTGCCAATGCATTCACACCAATGCAAGCCAGAGTGGAGCAGCTCTTTGTAGCTTTACGCACAAAAACATCAGAGTTGTTAGCGTCGATAAAACAAGACGTAGTGGAAGCAATTTTGTTTTTAAATGCATGAACCATCAAATCTCTACCATCAATAGTTCATAACAAGTTTATGCATAAACTGCCTGGTGATGCGGATTTCAATTAGTTTTTCGTAATTTCATCGAGCAAGACCCACGTATTTGTTTATCAAGAATTAAATCAATTGTTCTGGGACTACAGCCACCTGTACAACTGTCACCCGGACAATTGCAACATAGGACAACTGCCAACACAAGTGTAGTCGGGTGGACTACAAAACAAAACCAGGTTCGAATGCTTACGCTCTAAGAGAGCGCAAGTCGTTCAGTCAAGAGGGTCGATCACAATCTAAGGAATCGTTTGATTGATTGGTTGTTCCATATAAGAAAATAGAAATCAAAGAAACAACATGTAAAGGAGTAACCAATTGTCAGTGGAGATTAGAATAAATGAAAACACAATGGTTTGAGGACTGATCACTGTAAACAAAGATTGTGACTATGCCACACCGGATTGGAGATAGACCACGGAAATCATCTAGTAAATCCACCAAGTTTATTACTTATCGACAAGGTCTCAGAAACGACAGTTGGAAATAAAATAAGCACAGTGTTGTGAACCTTAGCAGAACCAGAGACAGCTTTGACATTAGGGCTTTAATCAACAATTTCGGACCTCGACAGTTGAGGCCGATCAACGACAAACACTGAAAAGAAATGCAATTTTAACGTACTAAGAAAACGAACGAAGAAGCAGAGCAGCAGCATCAAACACTACGCGGAGTAAACTGCCAAAGTCACTGGGCGACACCAAAACGCAAGCGTTTGCAGGAATGTAAGTGGCAGTCCGGGGGATAATCACGCGTCGAGAGAATAGCACTCTTATAGCAGCTCTAACCATTGCAATCCTCCCGGGTGATTTTTGCTCAAAAAAATAAATAAAATACATAATAAAACGCTTCGATTCTTACAACATCTATGGAGGCACAGAGCACATAGTTCAGTCGTAAATGTTATTTTCGTAGCGCTGCGGTGGTTGTCTCACGCGAGAGGAACGGCGAAGTGACGAAGATGTGCTCTGACGTACAGGAGGGTCAGAGAACGAGGATTCGGTTCGGTCGTCCGAAGAAGCGCATCGCAGTATGTTCCATTTCAGGCGAACGTCCGCCATCCGGTGTAACAGTTTCAGTTTGGTGAGATGGGAGGGAGAGCTCAGGACAGCTCTCACTTTCATCATGCTTTTGGTCGAGGGCAATTTCTTGCTGACCGCTTGATGCTAAATCAGAGGTCGACACGGTGGTTTCTCGCCCGTCAGGGAACAGGACTCCTGAAAACTGGGGGTTAGCTTCCAGTAGTTGGACTGCTTCAACGAGCGGATCTTGTTTGTTTCTTACATATTTTCGTAAAAGCGCAGTGGCTCCATGGGAGACTAAGCAGGAGGGCAAGGATTTTCCATGCGTTTTATCGCCGTGGAAAGCTCGCAAAGAAAATGTTCGTGTGGCGTTGCGTTTGTTGCAGTGCACAAGAGCGACCTAATGGAATGTAAAGTATCGAGCAATACTTCATACCAGCAATTATAGGGGAGATTCTTGCTTTTAAGAAGCAGCTGAACGGTGCGCCAGGTTGTCTGGTTCATTCTTTCACATTGCGAATTTCCCGTTGGGTGGTAGGGGGTAGAGGCGCTGGTAGCAATGCCGCGAGAATGGAGATAATCCACTCACTCTTTGGATACAAAAGATCTTCCTCGGTCGCTGTGAATGTAGCAAGGAAAGCCAAATAGGGTGGAAAGACAGCTGATGACTGTTTTGGCAGTCATGCTTTGGCAGGAGAAAGCGAATGGGAAGCGACTATATTCGTCGACTAATACAAACAAGTGCTTTGTTTCTCCTCTCAGTCCCGGAAGTGGGCCTTTGAAATCCATGGAAAGGCGCTCCCAGGGTTTTGTAGCCTTAATCAGGGGCACCGCTTCTCTTTTGTGAAAGCGCGGTTTCACTTGCGCACAATCCCTGCAATTTTCACAGACACGACGCACTTCCTCCACTGAAAAAGGCAGGTTTTTCGTTTTCACGAAGTGATTCAGACAAGAAACCAGGCCTGTAACCAGGGGGGACGCAGGGGTGGCGAAAACCCCTTAGAAAATTTTTCGGCCCCCCTGGAAAAATGTGTTGGACATCATTTAAAACTGTTGGACATAGTTCAAAAAATTTGGGCCTCTCTCAGAAAACTCTTCGCCCCTCCTGGTGTCCCAAGCTGGTTACGGGCCTGCGAGCAACTCCCGGATGACCAAGAGATTTCCTTCAAGGAAGGATAGAGAGAAGCGTTTAGCCTCGATAGCTTGTCTGGGCAAACGTTATCTACGCAGGGTCTATATTGGAGTGTGTAGCAAAAAGTCCCGAGTTCCGCTCTCCACGATTGTATTTTGAGTTTTTTTTATTTATCTCTGTTTGGCAGGGTCTAGCATGAAGTGCAGCGGACGCTGGTAGGTGATAAGGGTGAAGTGCCGACCATGTAGAAAATGAGCCCGTTTGCAAACAGTCTCAATGATAGCTGTCACGTCTCTTTCCACTGCTGAACAGCGACTTTCAGTCTTGTTCAACGACCTGGACATGAAAGCGACAGGCTTTCCTCGTTGGTTTAGGACGGCAGCGATTGCCACTTTGGAAGCATCGCACTCCACTACGAAAGGTTCGTCCTCATCGATTCGTCCTAAGCAAGAATCGGAGAGCTCACTTTTCAGGTTTTCAAATGCTTTTACGGCTTCGGAGGGTAGAGGAAACCTTGCACCTTTGTCAGTAAGAGGCTTGATTTTTGTCGAAACGGCACAAATCCATTTGGCGTATTAGGCAAACATGCCTACGCAGCGTCGCAGCTCTTTAACATTTTTCGGCACAGACATTTCCAATAATGGTTTCATGCTGTTCGGATCAGGTTTAATGCAATTGTGAGAGACTTTGTAGCCGTGACTATTGACTTCAGGAACACACGTCACTTATTTGTCTTCGTTGAATGTGAGGTTTGCTTGCTTCGCTACATCGAGGAAAGCATGGACGTTTTTGTCATGGTCCTCATTTATTAACGCCAGCAATTGTAATATTGTCTAGGTAAGCATACGCATTGCGGAGCTTGTTCTTCGTGATTAAGCGGTCAATTATTCCATGCGTTGCAATAAATATGCATCTTGGTAGAAAAAACGATTGATAGTTCTCGAATAATCGATAACCAAACGCTTTTTGTGGCGCTCGTCCTTCGTCACCAAGAATTGGGAGCGCCATGGAGATGAAGAAGGCTCAATAATCCCTGCTTCAAGCAGTTTTCCAACTTCGTTTTGAATGAAGATCATGTCGTCTTGAGAGTAATAGCGCGATTTGATGGCTATAGGGCGGAAGTTTTTATCCAGAAAACCGAAACGCCTCGGTGGCTCAACATTAGCAGTGGATACACAGCAATACCTTCCAATGTCAGGCAATGTAGATGCCGCTGATTTCTCCGGAACAGCGTCCGTCTGTCCAAGTGGTTGAATCGTCAAAGCAGCTCTACTGCCACCCATCTTAAATATCACTGCAGAGTGCTGACATAAAATGTCATGACCCAGTAGGACTTCAGAGCAAAGACTAGACATTGTGCTAGCCTTTAGCGTATAAGTTTGCTCCAGCACTCCAGTGCTTGGTGTGCTTTCTCAAACGTTAACTGGCAACCCACATCTCCCAAACCGAACACAGGATTCGTTCATTTCAGTTGTTGTCACTGTCGTTCATGTCCAAACATGCTGAATTGCACTGATACATGACAAACGAATTCAATTCATGTGTATGGCACAAAGTTGACGGGCAGTTGTGATAAGCGGCGGAAATACAATAGGATCTGGGAATAGACATTCCTTTAGTTGAAAAAAAACAGTGATGGTTCAGAAGATGCATATTGCAAGTTACGCCACAGTACTACAATTATATCAAGGCACAGTAACTTGTTGAATCATGAAAAAAACAAAAACGTAACAGAACAAACTGACCTCAAAGTTGTTAAGACTTCAAGCAGCAAAAATGATGCACTGAAAGTGGCTGAACTGCAGATTCCCGTAAGCATAGCCTGACACAGTGCCAGTCGACCTTGGAGAAATCATGGTAACACATTGAAAAGGTAGCACTTTAGCAGAACTCAAGATGCACGGAACTAAGAGTACATGCATAATAAAGAACATTATTTCACTTTCCGTGATATTAGGTTTAATTGATGACTTTAAATCCAGGACATATGCAATTTGCATCGATGAATCAACTGACATCTCCATCCAAAATCATTTGCGTATCCTGGTACGTTATTTCAGTGGAAAGAGGAATGAAATAATCACTGCATCTCTAGGTTTAATTCCCGTTCAGAAGGCAACAGGAGAAAATGTTTTCAATTACATTGAGAAAGAATTTCAATTTCATGTTACTTAACAATTTGGCTTTTTTACCTAGCTTTTGCAACATTTTCTACAATTGAGAAAGCTCATGCGGGCGGAAGGAATGGCTTTCGCCGGCCGTAGGGGTTGTGCAGGCCTGGAGTAGTGTAAAGCGTTTTGTGACCATCCATGTGCATTGCATCATCGGAAACCTAAAAAGAATAGCGAAATATCGACGTTGCCCCTCCCTGGAAAAAATTCTGCGGACGCTCAGCTGGAGCTATGATACCTTTGGCAGCAGCCTAAGTTCTTTGAACTTCGTCCTTAATCTTCCTTCAGCCAGATTTGGATGGCGCATGTTGCACGTGTGGTGCGGATCGATTGTTGTATGGGTGATAGTGTACTTTCTGGGTAACTGTCCCAAGTATTCGAGCAGGTCGTCATTGTTCGCAGTATCTACTGTGCACGAATCATCGGCATGCAACGTTATCAATCCCAGTGCTAAGCGCGTATCGCCAGATACCAAGTGCTTTCATTTTTTGAATTAAAATTGAGAGTATATCTTTCACATGTGCATGCACAGGAGATGCAGTTTTGTTCGAGGGATTACGTTTGTCTTGTTGGACATGTTCAGCCTAATGAAACTTTTCCTCATAAAAACTCGTTTTATTTCATCCGCCTACAGTAGATAAGCTTACGCCAATCAGTGGATTGAAAGAGAACCTACGTCTATTTGACAAAGAAGCGTCTGACCACGTCATCAAACGTTAAAATCAACAGTTCATTTTGATTGAATTTCATCAGCGTTATCCAGTTACAGAACATATACAACGAATTGAATTTTCAAAGTTTTCAAAATGCTCAATATACTGCATCTTTTGCAAATTTGTCCGAAAACCGGACATTGCATTCTATCAAAGGCATGACAGCGGCCACATTGCTTATAGTACAGTTTTTGACCTGTTTGCTAGCTGTTTTCTTGGCAACGTTTTCGTTGTTTCTTGCAATCCCTTTTCTTTTCTCTGTCTTCCGTTGCACTTAAAATCGAGTTTCACGGCCATCGGATTAATGCGATTTCTGCAATTGTTTTTGCACTTCTTCATAGCTGCGTCAAATTGTTATACCAGGGTGACCCAAAAAGATGTGTACCCATGAAAATTTCAATTGTGACTTTGGTTAAAAAGCTATTTATTTCAAATTACAACCACACATTATTCAGTTTATGGAAGACCATTCACCAGAGTTTCAACTATTTCTGTCGATTTTTAGTCAATTTATGGCTTTCCCAAGATGTGTTCCAAATGTCCA
>Ga0210059_1009110_pt1 | contig 15533 bp, 7 predicted proteins | sample Ectturendosymbi2_FD_188042 | JGI IMG/M metagenome (GOLD analysis project Ga0210059, IMG submission 188042) | Ecteinascidia turbinata endosymbiont from Florida, USA - Sample 2 (SPAdes) (version 2) | ecosystem: Host-associated > Tunicates > Ascidians > Unclassified | place: Key West, Florida... | reverse complement strand
TGAATGATGAAGTGTACAACTGGGCAAAGCAACAGAACTTTGAAACAGGTTTTGCGAATTTATACAGAATTCACTCAGTGCATGTGATGTATTGCACTTCAGTAACATTCTTGGGTGTTATTGACGAGTTGTTTTGTTTTGTCTAATTCAGGGTTGACGAACCTATTTGCTATCGCGGGCCACTTTGTCAGTTACCGCAGAGTAAGCGGGCCGCACAACTTTTTAGTCATACTATGAAACCTGTTAGAAACGAAAAAAATTAGACGCGGGTGAAGCAAAGTTCACGACTGCTGGTCTCGTCTTGAATGCTTCGCGGGCCGCATGTTCGTCACCCCCTGTTCGAAGTTTATCAATATTTGTTTTCTGTTCTGCTGCAACGAACAAAAATTATGTATTTGTGCATGTCAAATATAGCACTTTTGCGTTACGTGTTAACAAGCAAAGATTCAGGCCCATTATAACTGTAACTACTCCACTTCCTCCTAACAGGGTCATTTCACGGTTTACGGAGGCAAGCAGAAAAGTACAACGGCGTGTTCAGCCTGGAAATTTGAAACAAATGTAAAATTATTCAACAAATTAAAGCACGCCACGTATTCTAATTTGCATAACTTGTCTACATTTGTTTCAAAAGGTCATCCATATAACTCAACCACAAAACCGTATCAGCCGCCCTCCATACCTCCAATAGGGGACCCACGCTGTCACAGGAGGCCCAAAATTCCCCAAAATATAACTCAACCAGTCCTACCAGGGATCGGTGCTGAACACGCTGTGAATTTCCTGACAACTTCTGCAAAACCAGGGGTTCCCAACCTGGAGTCTACCTTTATAATTCTAAAAATCCAAAAGTTTTATTAAAAATTCAGTGGATTTTATTATTTTACCCAGCATTTTTGTCATAAGAAATTTTCGGGGTATATGCTCATCTGTCGAAATGCTGAAGGGGCACATGGTCAGAGAAAAGTTGGGAAACCCTTTGCTAAAGCATTACGATTAACTATTCCGTAGCTTAAATGAAGAAAAGGGTGGGGTTGAGCAGCTGCCTTAGGCCAAGGATGTTTACAACAACGCAATAACATTTGTAACAGGTGTGTATTGTGGCGCAGTGTTCAGCGATGTAGACTGAATGAAAGTTGGTGCTGCACATCATTTAAGGCAATTGCTTACTTGCAATAATTTCAAAATTCCAATGTATTCACAATGCTGATTTCTTTGTAAAGTCATCACTGCAAATAATTTTTAATTTTGCTTTCTTCTAAAATCGTCTAAACGAAGGATTTCAGAATGCAACAGATTCCACTCAAGAGAGCTGAGACATCTCAGTTTAGTAAACACAATAAAATATCCTTTAAAGTTTTGCGAATGCGTTGCATTCGAAGATGCTTGGGAAAGTGTCCCAGTCTCCAACCGCGCATCCAAAGCCTTACCAGTCGAAAAGGTTGAAAACATCACCTACAATGCGTGAAACGCTTGCGAGCATTCTTCATTCACCCCAACTGCGCGCCACAATGTGAGCAACTTAATGACGAAGCCTGTTAAAAACTTCGCCCATCACTCGAAATTATAGTTGAAATCTGCTGCATGTCAATTGTTGTTTCAGTGTACCGCCCAGGTAACGCTTTCCTCATTTGGTCATGGAGTGGTTGTTATGCACAGCAGTACCTAGCAGTGATGGGTGCTGATCAGAAGCATCTGCTAAAGTGTAAGCTGGAAGACATGAATTTAAGATATTTTTTTGTTCCATGCTTTGAAAAGCAATTACACCGTGTTTCTGCCGGTTTTTCATTCCACTGGTTATCACAGCAATTGAGACATGGTATTAATAAACTAAAACTGTTGAAACAAACGTTTGACCATTGGCAGCATTTCATATTTCCATGAAATCATTTTAAAGAGCGGCAGGAATAGGGTTATAACTTTTTGAAATTCCATAAAGGACAGGAAAAATCAATAAGTGTCAGTGGACAGACTGGATGAATAAAAAGGTCTTTCGCTTGACAAACAGCAAGTTTAAGAGCTCTCGTTGATAAAAGGTAAGCACTTCATGCTGTGGGTAGTTACCTTTACTTTCGAACACAAAATATTTAGATGGACCGCACACTGCGAATGGGCCAGCCAAATATTGAAAATATCAACTGCTGAAGCTTTATTTTTCTCAAAGTCATGTACACTGCACTCTGTACAGATACCTTCAATATTTACATAATATGCAGCGAAAAATACAAATAGACTTTGATACATTGAGAAAATTTTGTTAGATCTTCATCACTTGAAAAAGTCTGATCAATTGTTTGGAACAATTGGTTGGTCTGCTGGTAAACGAGAGCATAAAGCTTTCTAGTATGTATTATTGTCTCAATGCATGATAAAAAAGAAATTAGAGGACGGCCTTCTGAGATAAAGGCGGTTGGCAACCCTAGGCAGGAATCAACAGCGACAATACAGTCACACTTAGTGGTTTTGCGTCATTTTGTGGTTTTGGTATTTGCGCTACAGGCATTTTACTCAAGCTATTCTAAAGAAAAACAGCTGCGCTAAATAATAGCATCGTTCAAAAATGCGCCGACAAATAATTTAGGCCGCACAATGATCCGTGGTGAGAGATTTATCAAACAAACGTAAATGCCGCGCCACGCGTAAAATTAATTGTTGTGAGAATGTTCTTTTGCTGAAACTTCCTTTATCGAAACCTAATGCCATCCAATTAAAACGTCCCCACAAATGTACACCGGCTTTACTTATTCCTCCTATTACAAAAATCAGACTTAATAATAGAATTTGAACGGCGTTCGCGATGAGCACGTCAGAAACACAGGCAAAAGGACGTGGATTATCAAAAATTACGTGAACTTTGGTGTAATTTCACCGAATTGGTTGCAATTTTAACTGCAGCGAATTGAAAATGAAACAACCAATTGCAAAACTGCTTACGAATCTTCAAGCAAAAACCAGAGTCAGGTAAATATACGCGTGCAGCAACGTTTCCATGCAATACCTCGCGCTTTTTTGCACTCTACCAATGTTTGGCAGGAAACAAGTTTTCTTATCCACGAATTTCAACACTTACCTGGGAAATCACAGTTTCGTTCAAAAAATATCCAGAAAGCGAAGAAATATCTATTTGTAGAAACAAATTTTCAAACAATTCCCCTCTTTGGTCTGGTTTATGCTTCACCCACTGAACAATGCCGCCAAAAGCCGCATCTTCAAAACTCTGAAAAAAACACAAATCGGTAATGATTAATTACCAAAGTGAAACATATCCTGTTTTCAACCGCCAGCCATATTTCGCTGCGTTGGCCAGGGTCATGCAAAGATTTACAAAATAACAAGGAAACCAAAAAGTTACACTGTGACTCCCATAAACAGAACTATAAATACAGGTGGCCCTCATAACAACGCAAATATAGAGTACAGTACCTTTGAAATACAGAGTGAAATTAAACAGGACCCATAAACACACGTTGAGTCCAAATAAACCGAAATACAGGGTAACAAAATAAATAAAACCCATAACAATCATGACTTCTGTTTCTTGGTTCAACATGTAATATGTAATTTAGACAGCAGATCTAAAATTTTAAACTTTATTTGTAAAAACATTTCTTTCCAAATTCTAAAGCCACAAGTGTATTCAATCAAAAGTTGCGACAACAGTGGAGACGGCAACTGTGATAAAATCGATCATTAAAAAATGATTACTTTTTTCTTTTTATGTGCAATGATTTGAGATACATCTTCTACTTCCAACTCCAGGAAATCATCGAGTTTCAAAACTTCTAGAAAGTTCTGTTTGATCACATCCCGTGCTGCTTTTGCAACATCTTGAAGATCATATCGCATCGCATAGGAACGGAGTTTTAAACAGTTGCTCACTGTAATGCCATGCAGCAAGTAATCTTTGCATTTCGCTTTCAAACCTAAACACCAACATGTTGTTACTTATCTGATAGCACTACAAGTAAAAACCTAAATTAAAGTTTTTAGGTTAGTTTATCAGCAGGAAATGTTTCTTACTGAAGGAATGAAGTCACACTTTCATGGCTGAAAGAAGTATTGCATCATTAAGTTTTTTCAACCATGTTAAGTTTCAGTGAGTATGAAGCCCTAACCTAAGTACGTGGGAGTTTTAAAAAGCTCCACTGGTTTTCAAGCGTAAAAATGGTAAATAACTGACAATATACAGCACAGCGATGCTTGACAGTTGACAAAGTACAAGTTGCCTTAAAACCGATGGAAAAGTTAGGAGAGTTTTAACTTCTACTGAAGCCCCCATGAGTGTTCTGACAAGGCGTTGTATGCAAGGTCCCATGCCGTGACTGCAACAAACAGTATAAGTATACGGGAGAAGCCAAAGGAAGTATACGGGAGAAGCCAAGGGAAGTATACGGGAGAAGCCAAAGGAAGTATACGGGAGAAACCAAAGGAAGCCAGGAAACTCGCCGAAAAGAACGTAAAGCAGACGTCAGAAACGCAAAACTTTGCAAGACTTTCGCAATTTGAAACAAACTATCACAGAGGTCGGTTTATTGAGTCTTTTTAAATAAACAACGAAGAAAACACAATGAACAAAAAAGGGTCGGATTTGCTTCCCGCCAATTATCGATTTTCATTACAACAACGTATGTTCTTCATCCTTACGCCGTACACCGCTTGGTTTTCGTTGATTTCCAGCGTTTCATCTTTTAAGCAACGTTCGATGTCTCATGATATCTTACCAGCGTGACGTCACATGGAGTGCTTACATCTCTTGACGTTCGTGTTCGAATGCCTTTGACATTCATTCTTTGTCCTTACGACGATAGTTGTGTTTAACTATCAAAACCATGGATAGTTTTTTAATCGTTTTACGTTTAAACGCATGTTGAGTTTTCGAAAAGCAGCGTATCTGAAACCCTGGTATCTCTGAAACAAAAAGATGTTAAACATACATTCTCAACCAAATATGCGCAATATACTGCAATGCGTAAATTGATCCTGATATCTTGTAAATGCAGTTTGCGACAATATGTAGTTTACGCCTGAGTGCAAATCCCAACCTATTGTGCTAATACATTTTTGAGGCCCTCAAAGTAAGAGTTATCGTTCAAATCTATTCATACTTACTTGCTACTTGGACGTAATCAGAACTTTCAAATAGATCGCAAACGTTCTCGTCTGTGACTCTGACACAACCAGTGTAAATAAAATCCAAGATACTGCCAAGTGTTTCCTGCTTCATATACCTGATATCCACCACAGCTTCGTACTTTTCACGCATCTTTTTGTGACAGCAAACAAACACAAAGATATTATTACCAAACGGTGTACGCTACAGTGGAAAGAAGACGGTTAGTTCAATGAAAAAGTTAATATTGTACTTCACTAAAAAACTTGGATGTTCATAAAAAAAACTTTAGTTTCAAGCAAATATATGACGATTCTTTTCATAGTTGATCACACGATCAAGTAAAAATCGCACCCCATTCATTGAATGCACTGGTAGCATAGCAGCGATTCTGCTAAAATGCGCCGTCGTTAACCGTGGATAGACACGGACTCGCAACAACTAATTATGGAAACGCTTGTAATACAAAAATTCTAAGACATTTTATTTCGCTTCATCCAATAGCATAACATGGATAACAAATGAATGGGGACTAAGTTAACTTCAATTTTCATTGACACAACGCATGGCTTTTCTTTGCTATACCTCATACGATTATGCTAGACATGCACGTTGTACCTAACATTCGTTTTGTAACGTTTTCAGTTTCATATGCACAACGCCAAAACTCTGCCAGTTTCAAATCAACAGTATTTCTGAGAAGAGGCTTGAACTCGGCAGAAAAGTTGTGTGTGGCTCAAACTGTTCTGGTGCGCAATAAAATTTATATAAGATTAGCAGAATGTTTCAGACTGATAATAAGGAGCCGATTTTGCACAATAGCAGTTTGACATAAACAATATTTTCACTGCAACGTACACAATTATTTGCTTCAATCAAAAATATTTATTTTTTGTGCGCTTTCTTAGCCAAGTTCTGGGTACGTGTTTTAAACATTCTACTCGACGACGTAACTGCCGTTTTGCATGAAGTTCACTGATGGAATCTGTTCACTGGTGTTACGTTGTTACTTCTTGCCGTAAATAGCTACTCCAATGCTCAAATCAAAAGCTGTGAAACTGGTAGGTTTTAAGGACAAAACAGAGTGAATTTGGTTCCCTTGTGTTGTGCTTGGACTAACTTCACCCAGAGCGAAAATGAAAATGTTCGTAACGCTGTGTACGCTGTAAAACCTGCTACTGCGATTGAAAAAGAGTTTTTAAAATACCGTGCCGGTTTTGTGCTGAAGAAGTGTTTTGCGTAGCTTGCAGCATGCCATGCGATACGTGGCTTAGCACTGAGTTTTGCTTTTGCAGTCGCACAGCATTCTGTCATAGCTTGAACATGGGCAATGCAAAAATTGTAGTATTTGGATTAACATAATGACACAGTTTCCCAGAAGCAAAACCAGATTAAGTTTTAAAATATCAGGAAAACCATCTCCTCGTCTGCCTTTCGAGGGCGTTACAAGAAACATGCATAAAATACCTCAGAAACAAACATTCTTCCGAGGAAATCCGATGCAACTCCAACAACACATTTGTGTACATCGTAGGTTCTACCTTCTACACGTAACTTCCCATCACAAAATGTCTTTTCAGATTGGCGATCCCTGAAACCGTGGCGATGTTTTAATGCTGAAAGGTTTCTACTTGAATTTTACCAATACACACGTAAAGTGCTTTGGACAAAAATCATAATCAACATTAGATATCAAACAGAGATAGAAATATAACTTCATTTATCCCAATTCTTGTATCAAGTTGTCTAATGACTTTAGATTATTCACGATTGATTTCCCACATATTTAACTCTAGCACACATATCTGTAAAACAAGGATAAAAGTTTTACAAGAACCCATGGTTTCGCATAAAATCTAGCTCGTCACATGATAAACACTCAATATCCTTGTGTAGATAAACATGATACATAATCTCTCCTTCTAGCAACATTGCAAGTAAAGCAATCTTACAACCTATTCTGTGATTTAAATGCCCGTAATTACGGGGGGTGCAGGGGGGTTGAGCTCCCCTTGGAAAAATTTTTGCCCACCTGGAAAAATGTGTTGGACGTGGTTTAAAACTATTGGGCACAGTTTAAAAAATTTGGGCCCATCTCAGAATACTCTTCGCCTCCCGTAGTGTCCCAAATTGGTCACAGGCCTGACTGGACATATTGCTTAAACTCATGACTGCACTCACAATTCAAAGCCCGGTTCTACCAGATTTGGGCAAGAACCTTGATTGACAAAATGTTTCATACTCCAGCACAATGTTTCTCTTTGAATTGACCAAATATCATGGTTAGTGGATGATAAGATGTTTAAACATGATTCCAAATGATGAAAAAAGCTGACTGATTTTAGCTTTGAGCACTCCAAGACAGTAACTTTCTGTAGATCAACCAAGATTATTTTGCCCTCCATGCAATGACTACAGATGTTACAATGAGAACATTTCAATAATATGCAAGTTCCTAAAATAGTTCCACTAGTAACTTTTAAAAAGTTTACAAGTTAAACTTTTTACTTCAATCACAATCTTTTAATTTGTCACAAACATATTTTTATCTACAACAGGGGTTCCCAACATTTCTCTGATCATGTACCCCTGTAGTATCTTGACAGATGAGCATGTACCGCTAAAATTTCTTGTGACAAAAAGGCTGAGTAAAATAACAAAAATCCACTGAATTTGTAATAGCACTTTTAGAATTTTAGAGCTATAAAGGTAGATGCTGTTTTTGTCTCAGAGTTAATTTATTGCGGCTGTACAATAAATGCACCCTTTCAGACAGACAAATGTACCCCAGGTTGGGAACCTCTGATCTATGATGTCCAAGGTTAAGCAAATTGTTCAACATTTAAAATTTCACCGAAATAAAAAAATGAAAACCGTAACCCTACACCTACCTGGGCTACATTATTGGCAACAATTGCAGTGCAGTGTCACCATTTATACTTTGAAATAAATGCTCCATAAAAAAATTCATTTCATGTGGTATCTCTTGTTATATGAACAGCACACATTGAAAATGTAAAAATTTTTATAATTACATATGGTGCAGATAAATGTGTTCTATATAAACATCTTTGCCAACCAAACCTTACAGATAAAAACTGAAAATTTATAAACTACCTGTGCACAACAATGCAAGCAGCTTACTTGTTTAGAAGCTTCATAATCGCTACAGCATGCTTCTGATCATACTGGCAAGCATCATCATGTACAGACATATTCATACAATCCTCAATTGCTTGCAACTGTTTCCAAATAGGTTCAAATTCTTAAAACCTGAAAAACATCAGAATTTGTTCCACAATAATCTTTTACGAACTAGTCAGTTTCATTTTAATGACCACCTAGTGATTATACGTCAAAGCAATTTTGAAAATCAGTGCATTATTCCAATTAAATCTCAAGCCACATTTTTGAAGTTAATTTTGGCTTATAGATTTGTTTTTTAGAAACACTTTGTCACATGTTAATTAGTAATTACCATATCAAAATAGGTTAATCACATCAGAATATAAGTTGTTAACATTGCATTCACATATTTAAACTAGGGCATGATGTTAAGTCAGTAGAAGCTCGGTCAGGGAAAAAATTTGCATGTAAGAAAATTGTTGGTTTAACTCTGCATTACAATCAAGAAAAAACATGTAATAGGCCCTTGAATACTTCAGTACAATCAAAATTTCGAACAGCTTTGCAAATATTCAATTTACTGAATGACTAGACCAGGGTTTCTCAACCGGGGTCCTCGGCTCCCCTTGGAGCCACAGAGCAGTTTGTCACAAGCAGAGGCATTTACTGAATAGCTCTGCCGTGATATTGCAAAACCCTATTGATGAGCAAGGGACCACAAGTGTTGACAGTCTCTGGAAGGGGGCCTCCCAAACCATGAAAGGTTGAGAAACACTGGACTAATGTATATACAGGGTGACCCAAAAAGATGCGTACCCATATTTTGTTCGATAAAAACCCCATTTTTTAACGAATGTCTTTTCTGTTGCAGGACGTGATAGGTGAATCTATGGATGATCGTTTGCAGCTATAGTTGCCCCAAAAATGTCTTGGACAAATCAGCAGAAGATATTCTCCCTGGAGACCTATTTTGCAACAAAATCATACCAGAGTGTACAGATTCAGTTTCGAAAACGTTTCCATTGTAATCAACTGTAGCAGGTTTTCAAAATGTATATAAAAGGCAGTGGCCTTAGGACCATCCATGGATCCTCTTATTTCAAACTTTTTTCGACTGGCACCTGCAACATGACAGCAACACATGAGAGTATAGTAGGCTTGGTAGAAACATACTAAACATGAAAAGGTAAACCCTAAACCTAAAGCCTAACCCTAACCTAAACCCTAACCGTAGCTTTAACCCTGACCTAACACTAACCCCTAAACCAAAACTTTGGAAAGTTTTGAAAAAAGTATAAGAAAAACTGGTCTCATGAATTGAAACATGCAAACAGTCACAACTACCAAAATGGAAGTCACCAAGGTGAGAACCGAACCAAAAACCATTGACACAGCAGACCTAAAACACATCCCTTACACCAGTGGTCCCCAACCTTTTTTAGAAGCGACCCCATTTTAAACGAAAATGTAATCAGCGCAAAACTGAATGAAAGCCTCAAAGTGTTGCTGCAATTGTGACGTCATTCTGACTCACAATGAAATTGAAGTGTGCAATAATCAAATGAAAGTTTCAGTGAAAGCAGCGTTTTTGAAGCGCGTGTCTGCAATCGTGACATATTGCAGAGAAAAGAAAATGCCGCGGTTGCGTGTCAAACGCGGGGGAGCTAAGTAGAGAAGTAGATGCTACTCGCTTAACTAACCCACAATAAGAAAATAAATAGATAAAAGTTGAAACCGGTTTAAGCACACCTAACTTGTACTAAAACAGCAAGCATATGGCGAGTTACAGCGACCCCGGAAAAAATTAAGGCGACCCCAAGTGGGGTCGTGACCCACACGTTGGAGACCACTGCCCTACACTACCATAATGCCTCTGCTTGTTTGACAAGCTGAGCGTTTTATTCAAACCACGTCATGCGAGGCGGTGCGGTCGAATAAGGTTTGAAATAAGAAGATCCACATTTGGTTCTGTAGCCACGTCCTACATAAAAATTGTAACAGATGTGTACAGTGTACACTTACACACTGACATCAGAAATTCTGTTCTGGGACAAATGCCAACCAAACAACTGGACAACTGCTAAGACAACAGCCTGCTAGAACATATATCAACCAACACAACTGCAGTCTAGGACAATTGCCAATTGGCACAACTGCCTGCTGAATCAATTAACAAACGGAAAATTGCCCTTGCCTAGCAAAGAATTATCATACGGTTTTTTTTCGTTGAGCAATAATGATAGATGGCCTAAAAACTCTGACGCAAAAAAGCAAAATTGTATGAGGCTTTTGAAACAGATATACTGTTTGAATATTTGTTTGGCCATTGTTAGTTCTGACCACTAATAAGCCTTGATGTTTATTAAAGCACTGCTACTGTAGCCTCGGAACAGTCATGCAGCTTTGGCATAGCTACACACACAACGCAGTTAAAAGAAAGGTGTACTAACTAGAGAAACCATGTACAACCATGTTTCATGGAGGATGTTGTCTGGTTGACAGTAAACGTTGTCTTAGTTGACAATTGTCATAGAATTCGACCCACTTGTCAAGTTAGCACTGGCAATTGTCCTAGTTGGCAATTGTGTTGATATCCAGAAATTCAGCGCACACACCTCGCAGCCAAGGTTGACAGATGCTTGACAAAGAATATGGCAAATGTTGGTTTAGTCATACTTTATGGCCAATTTTTAGGAAAAAATTTTTGACAATGATATTATTATTACCAATACTTATTTTTCAATATGTCATGCTTTTCACAATTAATTCTTTCTATACAAATAATCCAAATTTTTGGTGTTTGACAATTAAAAGTTTTTTTTTTCAATCCGCAATGGGAATGAAGATGTTTATTCGGTGAGAAAAATGTATCCTCTGTTTAGATCAGCAGTCTCAAACTCAAATTGATCCATGGGCCAAATGAGGACTTATAAAGCAACCCAAGGGCAGCATTATGATGCTGACATAACAATGGCGGTACCTGAACCTTATTAAAAACAGATTTTACATCTTATTTCCTGCGAAAGATATCATCAGCTGTAGGCCTGTCATTTCTAGCCATTTCTACGCTTGTTCAAAAGGAACTTGTTCACTCGCAAGCCCTAAACCTAACCCCTAAACCTAAACATAAACTGTAAATCTGAACACAAAAGTTTGGAAACTTTTGAAAAATGTAAAGAAAAACCAGTCCCATGAAACATGCACAAGCATTACTACCAAAAGAAAAGGCACCATGGTGAGACCTGAACTGAAAACCATTTGCAGATGTGTCTGCTTGACTATCACTGCCAGAGCGATAAAATAAGAATTTTATTTGATCATATATTTTTGGAAATAGCTATAGGTCCACTTACATCATTGCCAAAAAAAGTTGGCAATTTTTGGATAACAGTGATTTTTGTAACGTTAAACAAATTTTGCACCATCTGGCAACCCTAGTGCTGCCATAAGCTTACCTGCCAAAATCACTAGATCCACAAAAAAATTTCACTAGATTTGAAAAAATCACCACATTTAAATTTTTTGTGTTGAAGTTCAGGTCAGCTTGAAATTATTTAGTTATTTACTTTATCACCCAAAATCTTTTACAAAATGGCAAGTTTGTTAAAGAAAATCATGTTTAAGCCTAAAAATCTCATCATGGCAACAATCTCTAAGCTTTTCTCAAGAGCTGAAAACGATACCACTCACGTACAGAACCGTCACCAGACGGTCATGAATAAGGAGGCTTTACGTTTGTGCAAGGGCGCTTGGAGCTTTGTTTAGAGGGGTTAAGCCCACCAAAGCCTCTCCCATGGCAATGGGACTGCTCACGTAGTGTTGTAAACCAATCAACCTAACCTTCAAATAATTATTTCCATTGCAGTGTTCCTCCAAAAGAATGAAAATAGCAACATGGCTAACATAACACCAATAAACAGCACGGAAGTGAAAACAAGAAGAAACTCAAATAAGAAATGCTTGTTCCTTCTGTTGGTGTAAAAATACTCAAACAAAACAGGGTTACAAAGACGGGCTGAAAAAGTCAGAAAAAAGACAAGCGATCTTCTGTTAAGCACATATTTTGCAAAAAATCACAAGCTAGGGTGCAGTGAAAAATCACTATATCACTAGGTCAGTCTAAACATCAATAGATCTAGTGAAAAATCACATCACTAGCTTTGCAACCAGTGGGTAATCCAGCCAGGGTTGTCAACCTGTGATCACCAAAAAAGCCAGACCTTGTTCTAAAAAAAAAACAGAAAAAGTCAGGCAGATAGCAGTTTTAAGACATATGCACATAAAACATGCATATACAAACAAAAACATAGATATTAAAACTTGTCAAAAACATAACATATTTCATTTTTTGGAAGCATTTTTCTACCCCGAAATTACACTGTCATACATTTGTTTCGTATTTATAACATCCATCATTTTCAGAACAGCAAAGTCTTTGCAATATTCTGTGCACCCTGTGCATAGTCAGAGACTCTGGTTAGAAAAGATTTGTAATGGATAAAATCAAATGCAGCTCAGGCAATGTTTTGCCAGAGCCAAACCTTTCCGACTGAAAAATAGCCAGACTTTGTCTTCCTTTTTTAATTCCAAAACAAACAAAGACTTTGAAAAAAGCCAGAATTTCAAAACCTGACTTCAAAAAATCCAATTTGGCAACCCTGAATGCAGCTTGCAGTTGCAGATTTGGAATTGATACTGTGAGCAGAGTTGCCAGATTTTTTTAGTAGCTTATGGCCAAAATCCTGATAAAAAATGGCCAAAATGGCTGTTTTTTCAAAAATGTATGGCCAAAATCACAGACTGTTTTAACTATGGTAATTTCTATATTCATAGGTGTCTCAAATTCTTCGGAAATCGGAAGGCAGTATATTGATATATATTGAATATACTGCCTTCCGATTTCCGAAAAATTTGAGACACCTATGAATATAGAAATTACCATGTATTGTTTGCTGAAAAAATGTGGTTTTGCCAAAGAAGCAAGTTTTTACCCTAAAACAGCAATTTCTGCCTTAAACTTAAAATTACCTGTTACAACTTGTCTTTATTTATCTTAATAAAACTGAGAACCATATATTAAACATTATTGCAGATACAATTACATGCTTCATTTCTGACCCATTTCTGGGTTAAACAATCTGAAATTAACTTTCCGATTCAACAACCAGGCTAGTATTCTCTTGATCTTGTGCTCCAATATATGAACAAAGATTAAAAGTCCTGAACTGCATTAAGTTGATGATAATAATGAGTTAACCACACGCTCAAACCATTAAGTTCACATACGAACAAAATGGCAGGACAACTTGAGACCAAACATTGACTCATGACAGGTCCAACTGAAACACTTGCACAAAATCTACAAGATTGCAAGGGCTAAATAATTTCTTTTAACATTACAAGCTTGAAGTTAGTGCAGAGTGTTACTGTAAAAGTGATGATTAACTTCCAACAGTAAAATCTTACCAAAATGCAAAATACTTCTACTATAACATTATCAGGATTATCAGTCACACAGCTGCGTGCAGCTGTCTTCATATACAGTACGAGCGCAGCAGATACCAATGGCAGCCTAACCATTATCACTGACTGAAACATCTGTACAAAATCTACTAACTGCAAGGGCTAAATCATTACTACATACTTCGTTCAAAGCAATAAAAAGGTTGAAGTGCCACAGTGTAAGTGTTACTGTAACAATGAGTGGCATGAAGACCGTCCAAAAAATACGAAATACAATATTTAATGAAAACTTAATTTTACTGACAAATCGAAAAAATGGCCAAAAAACTGGCCAAATTTTACAAAATGGCCAAAGCGAATGTGTTTTTTCATGGCCAGCGCAATAAAAAAATGGCCAAACTTTTCGAAATTGGCCATGAAATGGCCGATCTGGCAACCCTGACTGTGAGTGACAAATGTCCTTAAATTTATCTTAGGGAATTACCCCAATCTGAATCTCCGCGGCTGATCTCGTTCACTCAAGTGTTTTGCATCCGGTTGTATCCCCCAAACCCTCTCTAATAATTGCAACAACCCAGGCTAGCAAACAGGAAACTACACCCGAATGAAAAGCCGAAACTACTTTAATTATTATTTGAAGTATAAAGTGAACCTTGGAAGTTTTTTCCAACCATGAGTTCGTGTCTGGGGCACGTCCAGTCGAAAGAATGCGAGAGACAACAATCAACACAACAGCCAAGTAGCATGAGTTACTGAAAACAGCAACTCACAAACTCCACTGTTTTATTTTAGTTTTTATTTACAGTTTATTTGCACGAATCCAAATTGTGCTTCACAAATTATAACACAACAATTATCAAGAAGTTCGTAAGCTGCACAAGTTACCTCATCTTACCCAGCATATGTTTAGAACAAAGTAAAATTATGTGACAATCGTATTTCGAACCCGCCATTTCGACAATTCGTACATTTTGATGAACATATACTTTTTGCACCAACGACAAAATAAGTTTTATTCTTGGCACAATAATTCATTTATTTTCTGACTCTGTCTTTTCCTCGACTTTGTAATTTTTCTGATGCTTCCTTTTCTCTGCCCTATGAAATGCACACACATACACCCTAATTTTCGCGTTGCGCTTTCCTAGCCCTAAACTATACTAACTAAAATTTCGCATTCCCTATGCGCTAAGCACCCTTATCTCGCATGGTGCGGTCCCTATGCATTATGCAAATCAGCCAAAGTGCGCAAAAAGGTCAGCAGAGCAGATTAGACACATCTATAAAAATCACATCTATATAAAACTTGGTAGGACGTAATACGAAACAGAATAAATGATGAATGTTAAGATTAGATATTCATTATCTTAATGAAACATTTTGGTAAACTGCATTGCCTAACTCCTTAGAAAGCTCACCAAGTTATAGTGTTATTAGTACTAAAAATCAGGAAAAGGACAAGTAACGAGTTTGTGAATAAACATTTGATGTCTTATCTGTATAATTAACGACACTCAACCGTTCACGAAAAACAACAAAAATGGAACGTCAGACAAGATTGATTAACAATTATTGAAGCCAAGAAATAATATTAAAAAAATTGTGAAATTGTATTGTATAACGTCTTCACTCCCACACGCAAAACGCTACATTTTTAACATGCATCGCAGTTAAGAGAAAAGGAAAGTGCAATTGCACAAATGAAGTCGAGGATGTATACATTGCGGTAGTGTAGAGTATACGCTTGATGGCGCTAATGCATTTTCTGCACTTTGATGAAACACAAGCTTTTTAAGACACTTTTAGGATACACGCATGAATGACGCCATCATGA
>Ga0210059_1009108_pt1 | contig 15535 bp, 9 predicted proteins | sample Ectturendosymbi2_FD_188042 | JGI IMG/M metagenome (GOLD analysis project Ga0210059, IMG submission 188042) | Ecteinascidia turbinata endosymbiont from Florida, USA - Sample 2 (SPAdes) (version 2) | ecosystem: Host-associated > Tunicates > Ascidians > Unclassified | place: Key West, Florida... | reverse complement strand
GTTGGACAGGTATTTTAACCACTGAGAGTATACCCCAAATGTCACACCACATTGAAGATGGCGACAACGTAATATGCAACAAGCCTGGTCATGCAAAGCCAGATAGTGAAAGTTGAAGTTTATGTATGGGAAGTGATACTGTATAAGTCATTTCGAAAGTGCTGATTGTGACAAAGAAGGAACCTCGTCGGATGATGCATGTGATGAGGCATGCGTGCAAGATAATTCAAGTTTGGATGAACAAATGATCCTGCTACTTAGAAGCCAGGTGTTATGAGTCGGAATGTTAGGGACTAACCTGGACTATTCAGCCCGAATAGGACCGCCTGCAATCATAATATGATTTCCCCAGAAACGAGAGTGATCAGACACGGTTTTCTAAGTTTCACTGCAAAAGAATACCACCAAATTGCGAAGCGGTAAGTCATCCATGGCCAATGCTCCTGACCTGGAAAAATTTAATCGTTTGCTACTGCTTCAAACTGTTCCGTTCTGGATATGTACTAGCACAGCACTCAGTACCTCTCCTCTCTACAGGTACTACACTCGTACCTCCCTTCTGGACACGGACGCACTCAGCCAGAGAGGAATTATTAACGAGGGTTGTAAGTAGAGGCGTTGCCAACCCATAATTTTGAGGTGGGCAGATGTTTCATTTTAGGCGAGCAATAGTAATTTGTTTGAAATACCGGCACCCAAAGCAGTAAATATCCATATATTCTAAAAATTTGGGCGCCATGGCCCCTTGGCTACGCTTATGGTTGTAATTCTTTGAGTTGTTAGGTTTTATGGCGCTATCCATTGAAGTCTCTGCTGGAGAGGTCTTGGCGTCGCCTTTTTGGGCCTCGCTTTTTCAACATCACCGAATTCTATTGTTATACCCTGATGCATCCCCTCAAACATTTCTCCCCACCATTGAGTGGGGCCCCACAAAAGTGTTCCCATCGGGCCCCGCGCTTGCTAACGCCGCCCCTGCTCACAATCATAATATTCGCTGTGTAGTTGATTTTCCAGCAATGTCCAAGATGTTAATGTAGCTTGTTTGGCTTGTGGGTTATGGCCAAAAGGTTTCAGAGCCGCTATGTTGGCTCGCGCGGTCCCTGAGGGCTTCCGTGATATTCTTTTGCAAATACTTGCGCGGGGCTGAAAAAATTCCGATCAGAAGTTTGACGTTTCTGTCGATTTATTTTCTGGCAGGTCAAGACCTCCGTGACACAAAAGATTTTATCATACATGCGAATCACTGAAAGTTACAATGCCGAATGAGAACTTAAAGAGTGGACACAGAAATAAATGATACCACGACGAAGATTACATACAACACAAATTGCAATTCGATCACCAAGAAAAACTTGCTACACTTCAAGCATCAGAGACTCGTAACTTCCAGCGCATACTCATTTCACACGCAGTATGCAACAGCAAAAGTAAACCAGTAATGTCATCAGGTTCACAGTAAGATTCGCGGTTCATTCGCAACTCAACGAGGCGGAACGCACAACTTTTGTGGACAGCTTTTTTGACAAGATCCAAATCAACAAATTCCGCCTCTGTTCAGTACGTTTATATATTTTTTCTCTCCAGCCCGTTTCTTGCACCGCATTATCAAACCTTTCTATTTCAGTGCTTTACTTTTTTTTAAGCCTTACAACACAGTTCAGGCATTGATCCTGGTGGTGTCAACCTCCGAAAGTCGAACAGTTGACTTGCCCTTTCAAGCAGAAATCCGAGCCTTCGTTACTTCTGGCATGAGATTCAGGATAAACGGTTTATGACGTCATCAGTCTATAGCCTTTGTCGGAATTCAAGACAGCTTCAGTGATGGAGTCCATAAGAGACTCGTCTTGAGACCCATTTCAGTGAGTCTCCGTCTCAAAGTCCGCAGATATTGATCTTAAATCTATCGTCTCGAGACTTTAAATACTATGACAATACATTTTGGTGAAGCTTGTGTAATTTAACTTCTTCACTGACTGTCACATCTTCTGAAAAGAAAAAACAAAAAAGTGGCGAAAATTCGAGAAATTTGAGAGAATTACGGCTCGGATTTTTGTAGGTGTGTTTGTGACGTTTTATTGAGAAATTCGTAAAAAATTATGGTGAAGATAACAGATTTTCAAGTCTTGGGCTTTGGTGTCGAACATTCATGTCTCGGACTTGGTCCCGGATTTTTGACATAGCAAAGCAAACCTCGGGGTTTTAAAGGTCTCGACTGCATGATTTGCTTGCTGTTATCTCCTAACAGCAGCTTGATTTGTTCCCGTGATTCCCACGTGGACTGCAACAAACTTAAAGAACAAAATGATTAGCACTCATATTACTTGTCGGACAAGATTTCCCGGAGGACGACCCACCAGGATAAACGTGCGTTGCAAGCATATGCGAGCAAACTACACGTGTTCCTCTTACTTGTGCATAACAGCTGTGTGTATCCATAAATTGACGTTTGTTATTATGCAGCAGCAATAAACGTTCTGCAAACTCGTGTTAAAAAAGTACATTCTTAAATACGAAAACGCAAAGGAAATCGCTAACATAAAATACTCCCGCGTATGCAAGACATGCCAAAAAGAAATACGCCAGGTCCTGCCGCTCCGATTACAACAAAAGCACTTTAAGAACATTCGTTACGAATACGGCTGTTAAATGAAAATCTTTCGTTTATTAATCTTTCGTTCAAAAATCTTTCGAAAAAAGCATCATGGATTTGACATTGCAGAGCGCGAAATTTTTGTTGACAACTTATAAAAACCACACAATATCTCTTTACTTCTTTTTCTGTGAACAGCTGATTTAGCAATATCCAGCACTCGCCTGTAGTATAACTCAAAAAGGACGTCAATTCGCAAGAATATTATAGGATTTCATGAAAGCAAACGCATAGAAATCATGAACAACAGAAGTCAAGACACACAAAAAGCGCATTATTACTGCAACGCAAAGTAACAATCCCGACGATGTCTGTAAGCGTTTCATCATCAGTTCCACAAAAACCGTTTACTGAGTACATTTGCGCGGCACATCTACGTGCTACATTTTCTACCAAACAAGCATAACCTCTGGTCCGACATTAAGATAAATCCGTTATGGCTTTTCAGGGTCACTATGTGGGGTATCTGCTAGCTTACCGCTTACCTCTTCGTATTGATGCCATTTCTGGCCAGTCTCAGGAATACGGAAGGACATCTGAGCTACTTTTCTTCTCATTGACACATGCTTACAGTACAGTATATCCAACACGTTCCGAATATACGAAGATTTTGGACAGTACATGGGAAATATGGTTTTTAGATTCACGTCGCATGGAACACAGACAACAGATGAAGAATTAGGGGTGACGATCAAATTGAAAGCAACAAAATCTCTAAGGGAAATTATTATCCGCATTGATCAAAACAAAACTGGTGACGTTAGAATTTAGCAATAAAAATGGATGTGAGCAAACCTGTGCAAAAACCTATTTTTGTGCTTTCCATAACAACATTTTATCCCTTATATTCCATGGATGGGGAAGCTATTTACTACCAAGGGCCACATGAATTGCAAAATATCGCTGATGGGCCGCAGAAATTAATTAATTTAATCTTAAAAATCTGCCATTAATTTCCAAAGGAAAATAAGGAAAGAAAACTGTGTCAAGGGGTAAAAGACACTTATTTCGACTTACTCCGTACGTGTCTTCTTATCATGGAGTTTCGTGCTGACGCAATGTTGTGTTCTACACTAACTTGTGTAATGAAAACTCCGCTTCGGGCCATATGAATATTCACGCGGACCGCATTTGGCCCTCGGGGCGCACAACAGGTTCACCACCCCGATCTATTCTCACGTAAATCACACACGCGCCTGCATAAACGAAAAGCATTTGGGGACGCATAGGAACAAACGTGAAACGTTCAGATAAAAGCAAAACTTTTGTGGCGAAAGTCACTGACAAATAGCTCGTAAAGGTCGTTTGAAGGACAAAAACATAACTTTTGCGACGCAGGAATGACCTTTCGCTCGGTATACATGCAAATGTTTTGCTATTTGTTAATCACAAAAAAGAAATGTCCAAACAAACTTGAAAAAAGAGTCTGCAAACTCATCATGATCCACGTTCTTTAGCAACCACTTTGTACCGAAAGGGGAAAAAAGTTTGTCCACTCAATCCATTTTCAATATCAGGTAATTTGTCATCATCAGGATTTGGAAGAAACTCGAACTTTTGAACCATCGAAGTCAAAAACAAGAAGAATTCCATTTTTGCCAATTGCTCCCCGAGACAGTGTCTTGGACCAACAGAGAACGGTATTACATGTTTCGATTTGACAAAGTTCCCGTCGCTGTCTAAATGCCTCTCCGGTTTAAACTCATTTGGTTCATCCCAGATCTTGGGGTCATTGTGAACAGCCCACAAGTTTGGAGCAACCTATAATTGTACAAAAAATAGTGTAAATGTGAAGAAGATTTTGGGTAGCCTAATTTACGACATGCGAAAAATGCAGATTTCAGGACATTGAAATTCCGTTTCACGACGGAGTTGTAGGTTTCTACTTACAATACACATCTCTAGAAAAGCCGTTTGTGCAACGTTTATCTCCATTTACAATCATTTCTGAGAAATTCCGATCATTGTAAAATTCACCACTGCATGTTTCATTCAAATAGCAAGGCCAGCTCAGTTAAGTGCGACCATGACTCTATCCTGCGAAACACGGGTGCGATGTTCTTACTGGCAACAAACTGACTTGCCAGGAAAAGGTGTTACAGAATATATTTCTAATTTACTGACAGTGTAGAACACACACATAGCATATTTTCACCATTGAAAAAGTGTAAAGACAGTTTAAAACTGCGTTTATCTCACCGTAGTCCCTTTGGCAATGCGGTAACCATTAAGCGTGACATCCTCAGTCGTTTTGTGAAACAAACTCATCGGAGCAAGCGTTCGGTATCTTGTCACCTCCTCTATGAATGCTGAGCAGTATGGCATCTCAGCTTTTAGCGGCATTGATGGTCGACCATCATGTCCTGTAAGCGTTCATTTCTCACGGTAAAACCAAACTAAATTTTTTACATTTGAAAAATGCTTAAAATTTGGTCCTTAAGATTAAATCAAGCTGCTGAAAATCTTTGTTTCCAATTGAAGTAAAGAGAGGTAAAGGTAAAACATAGCTACAAATATTATTTTGCTGTGGATATAGCTCACATCGAAAAATTTTGCAAAATATTTTTCCTTAACGAAAAGCCTTGGTACCCTCAGTCATGAAAAGAGGTTGTTAAAAATCACGATTTGATATACAGAAAGGTGGCTATTGACACAAGTTCTTTTTCAAAAGATGGACAAGCGGTGTTGTAAAGAATCTTTAGGTTCAATGTACTGTAATTCGTTTTTCTATTCTTTTTGGAGAGTCACGAGTGGTCTGCGGCGCATATATCCACCTGCTTGCGCCTGGGTCAAGCGACCGGTTTCGTATTGAACGCTACATCGATTGAAACTCTGAATTCCCAATTAACGAATTAAACAAGGCTGTAAGGCTGGAGATACCGTTTTTCAATTCTTCGGTTTGATCCGACCAGGAATAATATTCAACCTACTAACTTTAGTGCTGCATGCTCAACCCCCTCTAACAATCAGTGTCATCGGAAATGTGCCATCGTTTAATCAAATTTTGCATTCTGGAATATTTTCCGCATTGACGAATAAAAATTTACTGTCACTTTGGCATTCAAGCCTTACTTCACACCAAATCAAAATTTTCACAAATTTGGTTACCAGTTTCTGGCAACTTCCGCAGATGCATCAAAAGTACACTGAAAATAAACTGAGGTTGACGTTTCTGCACTTCCCAACCTTTTTGTAAACGCGGACCGGTCAACGCTCAACAATGCTACTGCGCCCCCGGAAGGACCCGATGATGGTTCACTGTTTCGCACGCGAAAAACATGCCTGATTCTCTAAAGCTCCACTTCATCCCTAACATTCTCAATTTATCCCCCACGCTCGCACTCTATGCGCGCAACAGTGCTTCCATGGGAAGAACCAACCAATCACATGCCCAGAAAGCGAGTGGTGTCACCACAAGTATGCAGTTTGTAATTTCGCGGTCCGGTATCAATTGATCCGCCGCCAGGTATCGGCCCGCGGCCCGGGATTTGGAAACCACTGTGTTATAGTGTATCGACTGGTGATTGTCCTCGAACAGTCGCATTGGCTTGGCAGACCTCAAATGAATATGTAATATTCACCTGCTGTTGGCGCAACGATCCCTAATTTCTTTGCTTCTCGGTTATCCGCAACGCTGAAAAGCATTTTCTTAGGACGTGCATCTGTTGCTTGAATCTTACAGATAGACATTCTGCTGTAGAGAGAGTCACTTGTTTTGAGATGTGCATACGGTTTATTTCGATCGGGTGTTTTGGAAATATTGTATAAAATGTTTGCCATATTGACAATGCTATGAAAGGCATTTGATAGTTCTTCACGCATGGTTATCGCACAGTTTCGTTTTGCGCATGGCGATGGAAGTAACAGATATGCTCATGGAAAAATAAGCTCACTCACAAGTTATCTTATCACAATCAAACTGGCTTTGTCTTGGAACCTCTCTCATCACTTGTTACCACTGGTGTGCTCAGTTAACCTAATATCGTGGGAAACTGAATTGCGTTTCAAATACAGATCGTCAATCGCAAACCGCAGATGCAATCCTACTTGAGCATCCCCATGCCGGTTTCCTGGAAACCACTGCGGAAATATGTAATCAAACGGAACGTTTGGATAAGTTAAAAAGAGATTGCCGAGCCTGTGTGCAACACAAACGTACCCAAACCTAGCCGAAACACGTGAGGCTGGATTAAGAGCAGGTGCCCACCATATTATGTGAAGACTGCCGTATGTTGAACAAAATTACATGCGTCATGAGATACAACTAAGACATATTGGCAACATGAGTACTAAATTTGGGGAAAATTAACTGAAAACTGGGAAAAAAATAGGGAGTAATTGGTAGCTCCACTAGATGAAAAATTCAAGTCATGATGAATCAAATGTCCCCTTTCAAGCAATTTTGACTCAAGGAAATTGAACAAGCTTTCATAAGCTAAAAAACTTCCATACCCATCTTTTTTATAACCTCCTCATAAAACTTTCGCTGAACATCTGGATGATGAATGAAACAAAGTATAGACCATCGTAAAGTGTTTGTGGTCGTTTCTGTTCCAGCTTCGAAAAGATCACGAGCATATTGAATGAGCTGAAGTTTCTGAAAGCAAAATTCGTAAACTTTAGTTTTGTCTAGAGTTTATCAAGATGAATTTAAGCAAAAAGTAAGAAGGCATCAATATCCAAGGCTTTGGTTTACTTCGCACAAAGGATACAAATCACATGATAATGAAGCATAATGTGACTTTGTGTCTGCCTGGAGCTATATTAAGACAAAAGTCTACAACTGACAGTCAACCTTGATCTTATACAGTAAAACGATTTAGGAATTTACCCGAGTCATCGTAGAATACCTGACGCTTAATAAAGCAAGCATTGCTTTGAAAATGTAGGAAATTACCCACAAATATTTAAGATAAGCTATCATAGCGCGATTTTCGTAAAAATCACGTTTTTCTCAAACTTAGTTTGCAGTAGCGTTAAACATTTCACCGGCAAATTTTTCGTTTTTTGTAATTATTCCTTTCACGAAGTTTATTCAGAGTTGAAGTACATGTTTGAAAGAGCTGTTTCCATATGTTTTCCTTGAACATAGCAACTGTTTGATAACATATCAAGCCAATGACGTTTCAAAACTTTTTTTAGGGCGTTTTTTGCAAGTTCTGCTCACCGTTTTTACGAGCGCTCGTATCGGTGGTGAAAACCTCTCAGGACTTGCAATGCTTATTTAGAAATATTTTTTTCTGGAAACACTACTTCAACATCTTCTTAGAAAGGCTAAAATCTTTCTTGGAAAAGTGTAAAGCGCTACCTGCTTACTGTTGAGTTCATTCTTGGACAGAAACAAATGTTGGCAAAACTGGATGAAATTTAATTAACGGGGAGATCGATAGTGCCGATGATATTTATTTTTATGTGAGCGGTAATATTGAAAAAAGTCAAATGAAACGCATCGACGGGTCTGGAATTGCGAAAAACACAAACGTAGTCAATAAGCTGAAGCCTGTTCACGTGGAGACAAGAAAAACACTCCAAAGTGTTTTTCTGAAGCACTAGAAAGGAAGACGGGTACCAGTTTCCAATTGGAAAATTTTCAAATCTCAAATATCAACATGAAGAAGTCTATCTTCTGTATTTCAAAAATTTTATTTCTCAGAGGCTAAAGCCTCTACTACATATTTTAGGTTTATTATGTGCTTAGAGGCACATTATATTTGTATGGTAAAGCATGAATTTCAGCATACTGCATTGGTTTCATTTAATGTTTGGTAATCATAAAAATTTATTTTGTCATGCAGTGATAGCGGGTAATTAGAATGTGAAAAAAATGGAGAGGCAGTCAGCAAGTGCCTTTTTACACGGGATATCACGTGAACATTATGCAATGTATGCAACCCAACTTTTTATTGACCGGTCAGGTGTACCCCATGCTCATGTTGAGTGTACCCCATGCATGGGGCACACTCGACAGAAAAAGTACCTTTTTGAAATTGATTGTAATTTTTTTTTCTGAAAGGCGTTGTTTTCATGTTTTGGCATGATATTGTGTATATAGAGTTGCTTTCTTGTGTGACAAATGTTGAGCTTGTTTGGACTTGAAATAAAGCAGCAGTGGTTGAAAATGCAAAAAAGTGTCGACTGTACCCCATCTTCCTTACCTAAATTTTATGGTATTTTTTTCCGATGTTTGCTAAGAACATCCTTAAGCATCATGTCATGTTGAAAATGGAAAAAAGATAAAGTGAAGTTACGATTGCGGAAATGCAAACTGTAGCGCTTTCATTCTATTGGCGCTGTGTTTGTTCTGTTGGCGAAGTGTGAAGTTTCTACGTTTAGTTACGTTCATACTAAAGCACTCAAACGGATTGCTACATTGCTTATAGTAAGTCATGTTAGCAAGTTTTGTTCAGCGAAGTATGATATTGTCAGTTCTTGGTCAGTTTCACGCAAATTCATATTGCTTTAGTAGTCTTTTCTATACGTGCAAACAGTTATGCCACAGATTTTTCTATGACGGTTGCCAAAACACAGACAACAAGTCACAAGAACATGTTGCCATTCAAATTACCGAAAATGATTCTTTGTTGTTTTTCATCTCAAGTAGGAAAGCATCAATAAAATCACGAATGTCTTCTTCTTGAAAATCTTCTTCGTGCTTTTCGACTTGTTTGTTGAATGAATCTAACAAAAAGGTGTGAAAGCGTCTCACTTTTACTTAGTGCAATCTATTCCATCCATCAAATTTTAAGACAGCTGTACAGCTTTAACGTGTGATTCAAAAATACCGTTATCACGTTGATTTTTCTACATCAAAAACGTGACCTAAAACCACATCTTTGAGCCACCAACAGGAAAGTGCATGGTATTTTGTATGAGGAACTTGAAGTTTGTGTAAAATAGCATACTCTTGGTGCTTATACACTGCGTTGCAATGTTTTTGAAGGCCTTCTTTATAATTGTACACCATTTGGTGAAATATTACTCAATGAAATCGCCGAATTGCTTAGCTCTTCACTGTCTATACACTTACGAACTCTGTTTTTTTGGGGAAAAAGGTCCATTTGACCAAAGTTAGGTTAAAATCTGGTAAACCTGAGAATATATTTTTGTCTGTTTTTGAAATACACTCCATGGAATTTCCCACTCTGCAACAGTGTAAATTTTTTCTAGAAAAGATTTAATCATTTGCTTATTGATTTGTATTTCGGGTAATTTGCAAATAAAAGAACAACCAGATTTTAATGAACTGAAAAGCGTTTCAAAATTAAGCATTTGTAAAACGAAGAACGTGCCATTTCAAACACAAAAAACGACACAAAATTATTTTCCAAACAGGGTAGTTTTTCCAAATGTTCTCGCAGGTAGAAAATTCAACGACACCAATGCCAAGTTCCTGGACATCAAACTAACGACAAACGTATTTGAACACCACCTACGAGCAAATTTAGTTAAAAATACTATTTGTTAGATTTGAAAGCGCTTTCACAATTTTAACCTTGCTTTTCTAACATCGCTGAAGTTGAATTTCCATGGCTTCTAGGTGTATATTTTAGTGTGAAAGCCGATGCCACGTATTCTATCGCAGTAAGCCAGCAAAGACATGCTAACAGTCCTGCCTCATTTCATGGTTGTTGCTTTGTTTATGGTTTACGTCAGTGAAAACTCAGGGTTATGACTTTGCTTAATTGTAAAATGCTTTTCTGTGTGCTGGTACAGCTGTTCGCTATGAGGTCACGCTTTCAATTGAAATGTGCGTTTTCCGCATATCTGAATATGCTCTGTGCAAGGAAGGAAGTCAATCCAAGACGAGAAGACTGTTTAAACATTGGTGAGAACTATGTTTCTGCCTTATTTCGGCTTGACAAACACACCTTGTTAGTTTCATCAGTGAAGGGAACGAAACCAGTTTTTCTGCAACATTTACCTGGATTTTCGAAGTTAGAATTCGTTGCGGAAAACTGGCAGATTGCATTATGCTAACACAAATGGAAAATGAAGGAATAGCTCGCATATAAGTTTTCTGCTTTTCACTCTTTGGCTTCGTGAGATTGATGATAGTTTTGCTTTTATATCGCCAAAAATAACGTGTAAAGTCGTATCTTGTAGACAATTTTCCCACATGGATTTGGTAAACTGATAAACGAAACTGCACTTATCATTGTATCAACTCATTTTACAAACTGACAATCACTTTTTTAAATAATCAAGAGAATTGCATGTCAGAGAATATTACGTAATAATAATCATGTCCTTTTCATCAAAACGTTCAAACCACAATGCGACACTAATTTATTCACTAAAATGTTCTGCATTTGGTGTGAATACAACTATAAATATTTTTGAGAATTACTGTCAATCTAGAAACACTTGGTCGCAGGATTTATATATTACGTATGACGCCGCAGGCAGTTACAGTTTCGTAAGAAGTTTGCCTGTTTATGATGGTAATACAACGCCATGCACGTGCATCAATTCAATTACATTTTTGTGAATTAGCCATTTTCATGACACAACAATATCCTTCCCTACAAGAAAATGTATTCCCCATCTTACATCCAACCAATGATATTAATAAAAATAGTTTAGAGAAATATTTTAAATTTTGCGTAAATATTTGCGAAGTTTATTTTTGGTAGGTGAAAATATATGCGTAAACGTAGAAACAAAATTATGTAGACTTTATCTAAAATTTTCGGTGCAAAAAAGCTTTTGTAACAATGTTGAAGATCAACTAAGACCGGGGGGCAGGTTTGTTCATTTATGTCACACTTGTAACTTAAGTTTTTGCCAACTGCAAGTTGACAGTACCTTGTGCGAGGTAGAAAATACCAACCAACAGTGAGCACCCTGGACAATATTTATACACATATTTATTGCTTATGACATGCACAAGGTCTGAATTGTTTGGTTTTCTCTTTGTATGTTCGAGGAACGGACGAATCTCTAGTAGGATTAAGACAACTTTTTCATCACAAAAAGTTACAATTGCCAACAGGACATCGCTGACTACGCTGCACATTTCTGTTATTAAAATTCACTTACAATGCAACATAAAATCTAGTTTTGCCAAAATTAATTATAGCAAAACTTTATGTCTGAGTTGTTTTGCGGTCTGGTTCTAATATAAACTTAAAACAACACCTAGTACTTGAATAACATTTGAACAGTAAATTTTAAGTCGAAAAGGGGTTAAATTGGAAATGATGAGGTTCTCAGGTGGATGTTTAACGGAAGATCGATGTGACAGCAAAAATGTTTTTAAATTGCCTTTAAAGCTATGTCACTCCATGAAAAAGTTGGAAATTGTTTTTACCTACAGTATAGCATCAAATGATTAGAGCAGGGATCTTACATATGCGGTCCGCGATGCTTTTGGAGAATTTGCAAATAATTAACATTTACGTTATTAATTTATTCACGGGTGTTAGAAAGTGCTCGGTTAACTAGTGAACAAGTTACTTTCAAACGAATCTAGAGACGGCTAGAAATGATTTGGCTGTGGCTCATGACATCTTTCTCAGGAAATAAGACTTAAAAACTGTTTCTTGTACGGTTCAGGTACCGCCATTTTTGCCTCCGCGTCATGATGCGGCCCTCGGGTTAATTTATAAGTCCTCATTTGGCCCTCGGAGAAATTTCAGTTTGAGATCCCTGGATTACAGTATGTTACAGAAATGTTAAATATAGCAGGCCCCGCTTAAATCCACGTTGACCTAGCCGTAGTCGGAGGAGTGGCGGTTTTATTGTCTGGTGCACCTAGACCAGCAACAAAATAACGAACCGGGATGGTGAAAATGTCATTAGTCATTTAATAACTCAACTGCTTAAGCTTTTCCGTTGTTGTCCTAACTTTTGAAGATGTCTTCATTGTACACTGCTGCACACTAAAACAAATATCTGGGCTGTAACGTCTGAACGTCTGACCCAAGAAAGTGGAAGAACTTAAACTCGATGACAGGCAAAATGAGATAAAGCAAAACGGAATGATTTTACGTCCGAGAACAGCAAGCTACGTCAGAACAAGCTTTTGTTCATACACAAAACCCTGGAATAAAAATGGGTTTATAAAATGGCGTCTAGATTTATTATGCGGGGATTTTGTAATGTTCTTGAATGGAACAAAGGGTATTGCGAAAAGCGCAGTTAACAGCACATTACACGTATTACCTTTCATGAAGTCGACATCTTTCATGAAATTGTTAAAAATACTTTTAAACGGTGGGATGTGTCGTAACTGCGGTAAGAAAACCAGCAATCCAAATTTAGAAGTTTGCTCCGGATTACCAAACCTGTAGATCAAAAATTGCTTTCAGTGGCTTCAACAGCTTAACTGCATCAACAACACTTTTATAGTTAAATACTCATTACCATTTGTTAAGGATTTCAAGCATTTTGCTGAGCCATGGATGGCCGTATGAAAAGCGTTGACCAAATACGACGGAACAAATAACGTTGGAAACAGTATTGGAAAGTATTTTCTGAAATTAAATAAGATTCAACAAATGAAAGCTTAGAAACAGCCTTCGTAAACACGCCTAAGCTCCTTTTTTACAAACAACTCACAGCGTTCATGTTGCAGAACCAACCAATAGGATAACAATAATAAAAATATTTGCTCAACTGTTGTAAAATTTGAAAACGACCCTGACGTTTTAGCCAACTAGCAGTAAGCTTTCATCAGGGGAATGGCAACTAGGAGTGCAGTAGAATTCACCGAATGCGCGTGATTGCATGACGTAGTGGACAGTGATAACAACGTTGAAAGACAAGGTAAATGACAGAGAGCAGAGTAAAATGTGAAACAAAACAACAGCAATAAAAATCAACTCACGGCATTGTCAAAAGGCTTTCCATTTTGTTTCAGCAATTCATCATTCAAGTATTCTGCTTCTTCTAATATTTTCTCCTCCATGCTTTTTTTCCCCATACCAAATCTGCGGAACATATGATACATCCAATTAAGAAAACATAGTCTTTGTCTAATTTGAGGATTAAAGAATAAACGAATTACACTGCAGTTGTAAGCAATACGGATCTCTACTTTTGTTCGAGTTTGACTCATATTTGCAAAGAAAACTTTTATTGCAAACTTATGTCGGTGTAAAAAATTGGGTAATTGTGGATTGGACTTTTAATATGTTCCTATACAATGTCCGCCAACAATATTCATCCCCTAGTTTTAAATTGCTTAGAAAATCTGCAGTGGCAAAAACATCACATCATTTTGAGAAACCCTGTATTATTTACTTTAGGAAAGTAAACCAGCAGTTCTAAACTATGCATTAAAAGTGTAAAGTTTGCCAAGATCCTGCTCTTCATTGTATATCTCATGCAACAGTGCATGATTGCATGATGATGAAAAAAGTTATAGAGCCAAATATCCAAGCAAGCCACTCTCGAAAGAAAACGACCAGCAAGACAAGAAGGCTGAAAAAAACTCAAAACAGAGCAAATTGTGGGTATCAAAATTAAATTTATGTTTTTTAACTTTCGTCTCCTCTTCCCAAAACATCATTGTCGGCACTTCCAAGACTTATGACTTACGCGTTTACCTTACCTATGACGTCTGCAGTATGTGCCAGCCCTCACTTTTGCATCTACGTAAAATCACTAGGAGAAAGCAAAGGTATATAGCTTGATATGAAGAAATGTCAATTCCAACAGCCGTACACGTTGTGCATTTATTACAAGTACTCTTCTGAAAGCATTTTTTGCTGAAACTTAAAACACCGCATTGAAAAATTTCAACAAATTGTTGCCTTTATAGTATAAATTTCAAGGAAAGGGCTTTAAAATAATCATGTTACAGACTGCCTTACATTTTTATGAACTCTTCATTAAAGAAAGTATTTTTTAAAGCAGAAATAGTAAAACCTGCAATGAGCACAAGGCGCATCTTCAAATACAAAGATTGCAAATACCTGAAGAAACTTTCAAAATTTATCGGGTATCAAAAATGGGAAAAGATTGACTACAGCCTTAAATAGTGGCTCTAAGAAAAACGCAATCCGACAACGTGGTTCAAAAAAGTGCGACCTCTGCCTAACAGAAAAGATTATCTAAGCCCAGGATTCGGCAATCTACGGCCCGCGGGCCGGATCCGGCCCACCAAACAAAATCATCCGGACCGAAGCCCCTTTGCAAATTGTAGTAAAGTAACTGTATGACCCGGCTAGTGGTATTAGGCTATATTATAGTTTAGGAATCTGCCCTGCTTGCAGCTTCTTTTACTGCATACTAGGGGGGACTTCTTTTGAGAAATCGCACTGTGATACAATTGTGCTGTATTTCATATTGTGAGTTTCGCTATGAACTATGAAGATCAGGAGTTTAATTTGATACAAATTCCACAAATTCCCATGTTTTAGCAACATTATAAACAGCAACTGAACGGAATTGTTGGTAAAAAATAAGTACGGCCATACCCTGCAGCGTTTGTTTTTGGCCCGCGACGAGGGAAAGGTTGCCAACCCCTTTCTTAGCCGAACCATACAAAAGCAGGCCTGTAACGGAGGTTTGAAGATTTTGTGGGGAGAAAATACATTTTAGGGGGAAAATATTTTTGCTTTTTTTATGTCTAATGAATGAAACAAAAAATGGGGCACGACAAATTTTGAGGGATACAACAGAATTGAGCGCTGCCCGCGAATGCTCCACCGTAGCAGCGATCTGTGCAAAAGGGTAAACAAAAAAGCGAAACCATATCGACATGCAGACATAGATGTCAATAAGCTACCATTTCGCAGTCTGAGTAAGCAACGCAGTCAAGCCCTTCCTTCCCTGTAGGACATCAAGGAAAGAAATTAGCAGGGTTATCCATGGGACATGTTTATCTGTCCCATTCCCACCCCATAGCACTTTATGCCTGACCCATCTCATGGGACGTTT
>Ga0210059_1009107_pt1 | contig 15535 bp, 8 predicted proteins | sample Ectturendosymbi2_FD_188042 | JGI IMG/M metagenome (GOLD analysis project Ga0210059, IMG submission 188042) | Ecteinascidia turbinata endosymbiont from Florida, USA - Sample 2 (SPAdes) (version 2) | ecosystem: Host-associated > Tunicates > Ascidians > Unclassified | place: Key West, Florida... | reverse complement strand
TCAGGCCATTTTACATGTGGGTGCACCTTATATAAAAAAATGAGGCATTTTTGTGACATTGGGTTACACCCCTTGTTGGATTATAATGATTTGACCCGATGACCGTTTTTTTTGTGTCACCCTGTATGTCAAATATTGGGAAGTTGGCTTTTAATTTTCATCGCAACTTGAAGCACATGCTTTATGTTCTTTTACTGTAGCTTTTCAAATCGACTTTGTTTTAAAATTCAGTAACCATAAAACTTTACCACACAATACTAACAGCAAATTATTTGATAATAACTGCAGCACAAGTTTATATGAAAACTGGGTGGGATTTCAAACACTTAAGTAACTTACAAATACCTTAATTTGCAGATATACTATTTGTTCGCGCAATGAAAGAGAAAAACTTCTTACAATGGTAGCACCACATGATGCAAATAACCTTGATTCTGCACTAAATCTAAGAGTTTGGTATATCATCCTTTTCATTCATATTATTTAAGATTCTTTTTTGGAGAGGAACTCACTCGCATATTCACCAGAGATAAACTTAACCTGTCCACAACCATGTAAGCATGACCTGCATTTTTAAATGCTGTGATTGCTAATGTTTCCAGCATGCAACAATGGGCTGCATAACTGCTTGAACTGTCTTTTCTGGTCTGTAGTACAGTATTCAGCTTCATGAAATGCTTTGCTCAAATTGTAAAATGCACAAGTTCTTTACAGTGATCACATAAAAATTTTCCAGGCAGCAAAGCTATGAAGTCCTAGAGTAGCTATGCCCAACCCAAATAGCTTGCTGAGCCAAAAATTATGTCAATATCGTAACCAGGGCTGCACACTGAATGAGATATTAATGTGGGCCGCACATTCAATGACTTAGTTTGATCTTAACAAACTAAATGTAGTTTAAGCTAAATACTGGACGTGTTCTAATCCCAACTGCAGTGGTGACAGATGTAATGAAGTGGCACTGAGGAGTGAGGACCATCAACATCAAAAATGCGCAATTCAAGATTATCAAAATGAGGACAGGTTGTCAGTATGTAGGATACTTTTACTACAGCAAAAACCTAAACTGGGCCACACAAAACCTTTGACTGGGCCGCTGTGGCCTGTGGGCTAGACATAGCTGTCCTAGAGCAAGATACAGGTGAAAATTCCCATACCATAGTCTAAAGACTAAAAGAATTATCAAAGGTAGAAACTGGATCAATTCAAGATGGTCACGATGACTGGTTCCACACCATTGTTTTCTTTTTGTATTTGCTACTTGCGTGTTTCAACATTAAATGTTGGTAAAATGAGATAAACGGCCTAAATCCCAGAACAACATGCCTGAATGCCCAGTTCATAAAAATTATTTATGCACAACTCAGTATAAAGCACCTAGTATAAAGTGGTGCACAAAGGATACCCATACTTAGCACAAAAGGTGTGTACAAAATACTGTATCTTTAACTAATAACTATAAAATCATTGCTGAATCCTTGCAATAGTGTAAAGTGTACTTTTATCAACAAACCTACATTAGGATCAAGATCTTCCTCATCATTGCTTTGTCGTGTTGGTTGCTCTTTCTTACTTTGAGCTGCTGCTTTTGCTTCTTTTTCAGCAGCTTTCTGCTGAGCCTTCAGAATACGTTTCTGTTCACTGGAACAAAGTGAAAGATTTGTTTAATTCCTTTTCAGCAATGGTACTACTTCAGCAAGCCAAAAAACTAATTAGCCACTGCATGAAGTAGCACAAATGCATACATGCCTTACTGGAAACTTTGTGTCAAACACGCATTATATTTGCTAGTCTGAACGCAAGCCAGAGGAAGTATGTGCAAATTTCAGAATTAAAAATAAAATGCAAAAACCATATTCAAAATTTACATTTCTGCATGTGCCAAGTAAAAATTGAAACATGCTACACAGGCTCTCAAATAAAATCGTCAATTGGAGGTAACTCAACAAAAACACAGCTACCACTACATTAGATAAATTATTTTAATAATACATACAGAAAACGTTTTCTAAACTAGATGTTTTGTTCTGCTTAACTTCATGTTTGATAGCAATATCAATAAAGGTTATGAAAAGCAAGCTGATGGCAACCATGCCTTTGATTTTGCTTTGTTAAATACACTCATCCATACATTGAAAACGATTGTTGTTCATGCATTTTTGCAAAACAAAAAACAGTGATTGATCTATTTGTCTCTGCAGTTACTGAGTGAATTGCCACAGATTCTTTGCACAATAGCATTCACTTCAGATGATTTTGCTTGCCACAAATCACCATATCACCCAACAAACATTTTTAAAAACAGTTTAAAAGTTCTTGGAAAAAGAATATGGAACATGTATATACTGCATATATACTACAGTACCACAGCATCAGTCCTTGTTTTGCTGGTATTGTAGTTTCAAATAAATACAAAAAGGCAGAAAATAAGTAGCAACTGGCCTACTACTTAACACATTTGGTGCCAGTGTACAATGTGTTCGTACTTCGAAATCCAGGATGTGCCACCATTTTCTTGTCACTTTGGAACTCCATAACTAGCCAGGCGATTGAGCTAGTGAGCTGTTTAAACCCTCAAAAGATGCAGCAAGTCTTCTAGTTTGGATTTTAAAAAAATTGGGGGAAGTTTTTCATTTTGTTTTTTTTTGTTGGTGACATCATAAGTGGGTTAGGTTTAGGCATTTTTGTCCAGGTTACCTAGCCCTGGGCCACAACCGCAAGAGCCAATTTTTGACTGAAGTGTTTAGTGGAAACTAGGCTATAATATGAGTCTTTAGAGCCTTTGATGGCTTTCTAGAGTTTCTGGTTCAACAGCTATGGCCAAAACATTGATGATTAATTAAGGGATTAATTAATTAATCCGTTGTTCATATACAATATAAATAATATGCAGTATAACCAAGTTTTAGCAACCTAGGTGAGAGTAAGTCACAAGTCAAAGAGCAGGCAAAAATTTAAGTGGTCAGACTTGATAAGCTTTCACACCATAGTGTGACATAATAGCAAACAGACAACCACACATTTGAATTGAAAAAATACTTATCAAGTGTTTCACTTAACCAAAGTAAAATGTATATAACAACTCTGATTACAACTCATACCAAGTCACATTACTATCCTTTATCCACTTGGAAAGGAATGCTGACGATGACAAACTGCAACGATTTCCGTATGTGATAGTCTCGATATTTTTTATTGCAGCTACAGATCGCATTAAAATGTTCAATGAGTAAGAAATATTTTTGGTAAATACTGGTAAAAAAAACATAGCCATTCACCTGGTAAATATTAAAAAACATAAAATGTCAAAAATCAAGCATTTCAAAAAGATGAAGATTCAAAATATTGAAAGAAAGGACATGTTCAACCTCTGCATAGATTTTTGGAAACAGGAAGCATTTAACAAATTCTAATAAAATGAAAGTTATGGTACCAATACAAAGTGAACGCCTCAGTGCCAATTATTGCTATTGCCATCATCAAGCTCAGCGTAACTGTCATACAAACACTATTTTATAGAACATAAAGCTGCAAGAAGAAAATACTATTGCACACAGTCATCACTTCATCAGCTGTAGACATCCTTTTAAGTAAATTGAATATAAATATTTATGCAGTCAAGGGAAAGGTGTAAATTTCTATAATGCAGTAAGCCTGTGTAGATAATGAAATACGTTTACTGCCAATGCCATTTGCAATTGTTTCTGAAAGCAATTTGCACTACTTATGCATAAGGAGTGCTTGCCAAAATGCTTATTATACTGAGCAAAAAACTTTTTAGGAGCAACACAAACTTCTTTCGCCAACTTTTAAACTTGCCTTACCTTTTCAGTAGATCGGGTGATATAACTAACATTTTTAAATGCTGGAAATACAGGTTTGATTAGTTTTTAAAGACACTTAAAAGCACAAGTGTTTCTGTATGCTTTCGAGGAATCAGTCGACTGCCATCTGCTTTCGTCCTTTTGCGATGATTCAAACTTGCACATATCTCTATTCAAGTGTGAAATCGATTTCCTATTAAAAATTTGCTGATTGATTCCTTGCTTACACCCATCGTGGAAAGTACATACTTGAATAGTTTTTAATGAATGAGTTATTCAAGCAAACAACAAACTTGCTCATCTAACACAAAGCAAGCAATAAATACAATGTTTAGGTTACAAAACATGTTTTCACTTAAGATATAGATTCTTTGTAGATTAGCCAATATGGGAACTACAGTATGTCCAAACTTTTTCTCCCATGCACTGATAGACCACAATGCTTTCAGACCTAGTGTTTTGATAGTTATGCTTTGATAATTTTTTTTAAATATCTAACTATTAAAAGTTAATCCTCTAACAGATTTGTAACACTTCAAATATGTTTGTTTCTATGGTCAATGAAACAGGTTTTTGTGCTACCGTTCATATCAACAGATTTGTTACATTTCGAACTCAAACCTTTCAATTGGAAATTTTGAAAAATTCATCACGCATGAATTTCAAGACACGCTTGAGTTCCTCTTGCCTGAGATTTACGAGTATTCAATGTTGAGTGGTTTAGGGAGGGTGCAGGAAGCAACTTGAGGTTAGATGAATTTTTGAGTTGCCACTGAGTTCAGTGTTTGAATTTGCATAAGCTCTATGGACTTATTTTCTGACACAAGTTATTAGCCTAGGTCCAAATGTAACAAATCTGTGCATGTGGGCATTAACACCTTAGCTGCCAGTGTTTTCAGCTTAGCACAGCAGTTTGCACATGTCTTTCCGAGTCCATAGCTCCTAAGCAGGCTGTAACCATGGGAGCATTCTGGGGCAGGGCCCCCTTTATTATTCCCTTTACTTCAGGTACGTCCGTAGTCTTAGGGGTGTTCAGGGGCAATACGCCCCTATTTTTCTACTATAAAGAATTTTTTTTCAAAATTACAGTAAAACATATTCTTTCGCCTTAAAAATGTATTTTGTGTCCCTCCAACCTTCAAACTTGGCTTCCAGGCTTGATATAAAGCACAGAGATGTCCTAAAATTAACACCTTTATGAACCATTGTAACAAATTCGTAACGTTTCAAAAATTGGGAGTAAACTTTTTTTTCCAAAAACTTTATATCAGTGCAATATTGATTCAGTTTGCAGCAAAAACAAACACCCAGAAATTTTTTAGGCAAAGAAAAAAATTCGGTGCTTTGAGCAGGGTTCCCACACATTTTAAAAAATGATTTTCCATACTTTTTCAATACTAAATTTGATAAGTTCAATACCATTACTTCTCTTCATTTTTCGAAATTCTGAATCATGCAACTCAATTTTACACATTGCACAGCACTGCAGAAATAATGAAGTGCTTTTCACCTTCAGTAAAATTCTGCTCAGATACTTGAGATTTCTTTATAATTTAAACTTTCCATACTTTTTCCATACGGAATGTACATTTTGGCAAAATTCAATACTTTTTCAAGGTCTTGAAAACCAATTTTGAAATTCAGTACTTTCAATACCACGTGGGAACCCTGTTTCAGGGTTAAGTTTTAGATTAAGCATGATCATTAGTGATAAAATGTTTGTTGCAAGTTATGCTTGTGTTAATGAACAAAAAGTTATCCATTTTATTCCATATTTAACTTTTATGAAATATTCACCATTGATTCCATTTAAGTTTTTCCAAACCACCAGTTTAACTTAAAATGTATGTGATTTTTAAAACTATTTCACTATAGGTAATAAGATTGCAAGTTGATCCACTGCTTCTTTCCTTTATCTTTCAAAAGATACCACATTTAAAAAATACATCTGATTGAAGTACTACTGTCACGTGATTTTTCACATTGGTAGATGAACGCCATGCATGATAGGCAAGAAAAAGTTTTTTAACATTTCACCTATTTTCAAAACATATCAACATGTATTAAATATTTATTTGAGGCACTATCTGAGTGATGACTACTAATCATATCATTTGCATACCTCATGGCATCTGATCTATAGAAGAATACCTTGCAATACAGTTGTACTAATGATGCTTAAAATTCAAAGTGTCAGATCCAAAACTCTACAGCAAGTATTACAGGTATGTTACATGTTATATATACATAAACTTAAAATGTTACATTGTTTTGAATAGAAAAAATCTAGTATATATAAACAAATGCACAAAAACAAATCTATGAACACACTTTTTACTGATCTTTGGCTTTTCACCTTCTTGATTAGCAGTATCACCCATTAGGTAGGAGGAAACAGGTTCTCAATTTATAAACTTAGAAAATCTAAACAGGAAGAAACAATAAGTCTGTAACAAACACATTACACTGTTACTTTCAAAACTTTAAACTTAGAATTTGAACATGAAATATGCAAAAAACAAAACTTTTATAACATGCAAGCTCGAAACAAATAGGAAACTCTTTTTAAGATGAAGTCTTTTTAAACAAAATCTTTTTTTAAAACAAATTTAAAAACATCATGTGTAACCTAAGCACAGTGTTGGGTAACTTAAAACATGTGAGATTTTATTCCTCTGAAAAGCCAAAATTTTGTAAGTCTGAAAGGCTAGACTAAAACCAATGAGTGACAAATAAGGTAAAATTTGCAATTACAGTACGCCATCATGCTCCCATCCTAGTGTTAAATGTTTCAAGAATTCTTTAAACCTCTACTTAAATTTCTTAACCTTGGCCTAAGTTTAAATATCAACATTGGCAATAAAAAATGTAAAGCTATGAACTATGATGGTTACAAACTTTGCTAACCAAATCTTCACTTCACCAATGGTGATCTAGCCACAATATATGTAGAACAGTTTCCAATTACCAACCAAGTACTCATACAGATAAAGCTATTATCTGCAAGAAAGATTTTGCCCAAAACAAAAGAAGAAAAGACTTGTTTTTATCCCTCAAATTCTTTTTGATTTTCACTACACAAAAGTTACCATAGTTCTATTATAAGGCTATTGACTCCAAAACACTACAGTTAAAAAATATAGCACACCACAAGATTAGAATTAAGTTAGGATTACTTGATCATGCTGACAAACATCTGCATTTACCTTTGAAGTGCAAAAGTGAATACAATGTAAGCCTCAGTTATAGCAATTGATCATGTCTTAACATTTTGAGAGCCGGTCTACGATATATTCGCACTTAGATTTCGGTCTAAAAAACAGCAGTTTTCGGTTGCCTTGCCAATGCCTTAGCTCCTCTGCCAATCACGCCAAAGAGCTGTTCAAGGAATCAAACGGATCGGCCAGTCTAGTAGATTGCACTCGAAAAAAATTTTTTGGTTGGGGCGTGTGGATTTTTTGTGACTGACATCATAAGTGAAGTAGTTTTAGGTCATTTTGGCTCATGTTGCCCGGCCTAGGGTCCAACTGCTAGGCCAAAGTGTTTCGCTGAAGTTTTCATTGAAAACTAGGCTTGAGTCCGAGTCTTTTGAGCCTTTGATCAACTTTCTAGCGTTTCTGGTTCAAAAGTTATGATCTAAAATAAACAAATTCATTAATTATCTAATTAGTCAAATATTTTTACTAACTTTCATCACAACTTTTGAACCTGAACCCCCAGCAGGTCATCCAAAGTATCAAAAGACTCGGATTGTAGCCTAGTTTCCAGTAAAAACTTTAGCGAAATACTACCACCTAACGGTTGACGCCCAGGGCCAGGCAAAGTGGGCCAAGGTGGCCTAAAAGTCCTCCACTTAAGACGTCACTCACAAAAAACCCGCATCCCCCAAGCAAACATTTTTTTTCGAGTGCAGACTAGAAGACTTGCCACGTCTTTTGAGACTTTTACCGGGTTTGTAGAGCATACCAAACCGGAGAAATTTCCACGCAAAGCCACGTGCATTTAGGCATTTTTTTTAGAAAATCCCCAAATCCTAACGGACACCAAAGTGTTAAATTTCATTTTACTTTGTATTTCAGAGCCTAGTTTAGGCTCCATAACCAATTAAACTTTTTTGCACACATGAGGTTTTTCAAAATATCTTCCACAAGGTCAAAGAAATTTTGCATTCACAAAAACATTTTCTTACATATGCAACGATTTTCTATTTGCTTTAGCAACCAGGACAAGTTTTGTCTTTCATGCAATACTTTAAAAATTGCAAAGAAAGACTGGGTACAATTTTTTGCAATCATGCACTTAATTGTTGCATGTTGCACATGATTACAGTACTGGTCAAAAATGTTTTTAATTGGAAGTGGCTATAGGTTCGCCACGTATGACGCAGTTCGAATAAGATATTGAGGTTCTTTGTCACTTCAGCAGCACCATCGTGGTTGCGTCTGCTTTGTCACTTCAGCAGCACCATCAGATGTGTTTACGTCTGCTGTGCGAATTCTTTTCAGTTCAGCTCTCACCTGGGCAACTTTTGTTTCAGTAGTAGTGCTTGCACGTTTCATTTTATGGGACCAGTTTTTCTTTACTTTTTTGAAAAGTTTCCAAAGTTTAGGTTAAGGGGTTAACATTAGGGTTATTGTTAGCTTTTAGGTTAGCTGTTTTTTAGATGCCTCGGAAGAATTCGATCAAGTATTACGTACATGAAATTTTTGAGAAACTAATTCAAAAAAAGTGCCAATGTGTTTTGTGTGCCTATTGAAACAATGGTACAAGGAACAAACCATGCAAATAAAACGGGGCAAGCATTTGTCTGAACCGTTTCATGTGTCTAATAGGGTTAGACAAAAGTAGTACTGAGTCCATACTGTATAAATACAGCAATAACTATCAATTAACACAAATGATGTGCATGCAATACACGAGACAACAAAACTTACAGAAAATGGCCAAAAAACACATGGTACATACACAATAGACATCAACACAACACAGATAACAGTGGGCAAGCAATGGGTGAAGAGTTGAGGCATGTACAGATGAGCAGGTAAACCAAGCACACAGGTGAAGGTATTACACTGAGTCCATACTTGTTTCCTGTTTATTTACACATCAACATGAAGGTATTATACTGAGTCTATACTTGTTTGCTATTTATATATATTGAGTCCATACTTGTTTGCTATTTATTTAGATAATTTATCCTATGAAGGAAACAACATTAAAGCAGGGTGTTATATTAGTAAAGTCTTATAAAATTACTTTATGTTTGCTGATGATATTTGTGTGTTTTGTCTAAGTGTATGTTGGTTACAAAGAATACTGGATGTGTGTCAGGCTTAGGCAGAATCGCATGGGATTATTTTCAACTGCAACAAAACTGTTTGTATGAATTTTAAGGCTAAGAGTACAAAAAGCACAGACACTCCATTATTGACATTGGGTGGTCAAAATGTAAAATCTGTTAACCAATATAAACATCTGGGGATTGTATCGGATAATGAGCTCTCAGATGACAAAGACATTCAAAGACAACTGCGATATCAATATTGTGCAGCAAAAAATCCGTGAGCCTCTTTTTGAGTTTTTCCCGATGTTCAAATGCAGTTAAATTTTTTTTTTCTTTAAGAAATGCCAGAAAATAATAAAACCCCAGACATACAAAATGGAGAAGTTTCCAAGACAAAAAGAGAATCCCAAGCCCAAACAGATACATGAAGCAAAACTCAAAAGCATACATCAACACAAACATCACAAGTGATGAAAGCAAGAAGGAAGCACATGCACAAAGAAAAAGAACACAGAGAAATACAGCAAAAATAAAATAAAAAACACAATAGACATCAACATAACACAGATGATGGTGGGCAAGTAATGGGTGAAGAGTTGATACATGTACAGATGGGCAAGTAAAGTAAGCACACAGGTGAAGGAAGTGAGCAGCAATAAGGGTTATGAGGCAGAAAGCAATGCATTTTAACACATTTCATGACAAAAACAAGTAGCAAGGGCAGAAAACAATGTTTATACATGCAAATCGTGAAGAAATATAAAATTACCCATACCATAGTGGGGTGGGTTGTGCAGTTTGCAGTTAAAAATGTACCTTAAATATACTTTTTCATTCCTTTTTTTGCAGTTAAAAATGTACTTTTTCGTTGCTTTCCATCCATGTGATGTATGCATCACAATTTATGGTGTAATATCAAGAAGTCATACATCATGCAGAGATTGCGTGTGGCCTCTAATTTTACATGCAGAACTCTATACAACCTACCCTAAAGAGCAGGTGTGAATAGCCATCAGGTTCAATAATTAACATTCCTACCTTTGAGGCCCTGTTAGTGTTACGAAAAAATACATACCTGCTTCTCAAAAGACGCCGAAAGTCTAGCAACATTGAACATATGCCATGCATATGGTTGTGTGCTTTGGATACAGTCAGATAGTTTGTATTCGTCCCTATTCTTTGAGCACTACAATCGCATTTTACTTTGTGAATGAGTGCTTGAACATTGCAGTGTCTGTTTGGTTGATGGGGTGCATGTCACAACGCATTTTTGCATTTGGTAATACTTATTACTTCACTTGGACTCATCAACCAGTTTAGGAACTTCTAAAATTTGACCAGAGTCAAAAAAAACCCAGATTTTCAAAAAATACCCCAGAACCCCAGACAAAACAGAAAAACCCCAGATCTAGTGAAAAAAAAACAACAGTGGCAACAATGAAAGTAATGAATAAGCCTTCAGGCCCCAGAATTACCCAATTAGTGAATTACAACAAACTGTTGCATCAGAAACACCACGCGACCCACCTGCGCCTGCACCACAGGAACACAACTTCATGGTTGAGTGGATACCGGACTGGAGCAGGGCTCTCACATATGCCACCACAAAAATCCTAGAACCATGCACGAGAAAATCCGTAAAATCCCTAAATCTGTGGCGGTGCAGCATAAAATCGGATTCCCATGAAAAATGTTAAAAATAGAACATAATATGATTTGCAAAACAAACTAAATTAGTTCATTTTACACATTTTCATACTTTTCCAAAAATCCCTAGAAATCCCTGAAAAGGGTCAAAAGTTCCAATCTAGGGATAAAATCTCTAAATGAGAGCACTGTACTGGAGAGTAGTGGTAATTCGCAATCTCATGCATTGTTGTGTACCGATTGTGAATTTTCATTATCAAAGTGTTTCAAATTAAGAGTTTTGTAGTTATGCTATGCTAAAATTTTATGGTTTTAATTTTAATTTATTTGTTTGTTAGCAGACACGAAGTCCATAGTATGAACACACACACTCTGCAGAACGCAGGTCGATAAAAACAGACAAAACAGCACGTAGTACAAGACATTGAAGCCGGCGAAATCACAGGGTTACAGACACTTTTTGCAACTGCATTGAAGACAGAACCATAGGGTTACAGACACATTATTAACACTAAAATTAGCTCACACGTAACACTTGTTGCAAAACTACTGCGCGGTAGGGCGCCAGTTTTGAATGTCAAAAAGTTCACTTGAACTTTTCCGTCCGCACACATTGGTATTAACTGCTCTTCTCATTTTGTGTTGACTTTGGATGATTTTTTTGCGGTGATCTAGCAGCATCAGGAAAGATTTAGCTCAGGTGCTTTTGCTTTTGACGATTGGTTCCATTTTAGTTCGGAAAAATCAACATCATCAACAAACTTGAAGCAGTTCGGGCTTGGAAATATAGGCTACTGCTGCTAGCAAAGCTGCGTAAAAGTGAGTTAAATGCTTGGAATAAATGTGGCACTGGATTCAGTTAGTACTTCACTGCATATGTAACTCCAGTTTTTTTTTCTTCGTGTGTGTCAATATGATATTTTTTTAGTTTGGTTCGACTTAAGCGTATTTGGCAGTGTGCATAACCCATTTCAAGTTTTTGTTGAAACTACTGAACAAGATACGTCTTTGACACTCGGAAAAAATAGCACGTGATAATATTATCATCACAATTAAGTTATTCAATTAAAGCAAAAAAAGATTGCGTCAATGACCAATTTTCAGTTTGTGAACGCCAACCAATTGAAAGCTAACATCATGAATACATTGGCGTGATACAATATTGCAGTTCTGAGTAGACTGTACCAAGTTATTCAACACACACCGTCAAATTTATCGGGAACGCAATTAAAACCATTCTTATTTTTATTATGAAACTGTTCCATCTGACATGAACTTACTCGTAGATCAAAGTTATACTAATGATTTCCAATCTTACAAATGTTCTGGTAGCATAACAGAAAATCGACGTTGATAAAAGCAAGTCAAACGTTTACGTAAAATCCGGCTGACAAGTTTTGCAAGTAATTTTTCCAACATGTCCGGATGGGCAAAACAGCATCTGCAAAACGGATCAGAATTATTTTGACAGATTTGAAAATAAATATTAGCTTTTAACATTTTAATCCTGCAGTATAAAGCAACACGCAAATCCAATCACCAATGCGCTGTGATCACTCGCTCGTTTTTGGTGTTCAGGCATATGATGAAAGCCGTGACGGCAGCTCTTACGAAAATAGCCGTCTCAAATTCTAAGGGTCGTTCATTCAGAAGGGCGTTTTCAGGTATTGCTGCTGAAACAAAGTTTTCCTTGCAAGTATCCGGGCATCAGGTGGTGCAGTAGAAAATCAGTGAGTCGGGACCGGAAAAATTACGGCAAAAACAAAGACGATACATTCGCTCATTTGCCATAAAACCACAGGAGTGCTGAGTGTTGCAGCTACCATTTGCTTATGTGCAATTCAATTTTCATTCGTTTGTCGTGCTTCACATAATTTTCAAGAACTTATTGAAAACATGTCGGGTTTGCCAATGTAATTTTACAAAAATTTTTTCTGACGAGTTTTCGAAAAATAAATATGCTGTTTTCGTATCAGGGTAAACATTTTTTTGAAATGATCTCTCACGGCGTCTTCAAAACTTTTTGCGAAAATTTCTTATCCTAGGGTAGAAACAACGAAGTAAATATCATTCCAGCATGTATTTGATATCAGCAGTGTTGTGTTTAAGGGGAGGCGAGCGAGGCACTTGCCTCGAGCCCCCCTTTATGGCGGCCCCCCCTTGAGGTGTTACGAGCGAAATTTTCGTTATTTTTGGTGAAAAACTTATTATCCATTCATATAATGTACTACAAAGCAGATCATAAGTAAGTACTCTGCTTTCAAAAAGCCCCCAAAAGAAACTGTAATATGCAGGTACTTTGCTTTCAAAGGGCCCTCAACAGCAACCGCCGTTTGAAGGTAATCTGCTTTAAAAGGGGCCCCAATAGAAATTGTAGTGTGCAAGTACTCCATTTTCAAAGGGGCCCCAACAGTAATTGCAATGTGTGAGCACCTTGCTTTCACAGGGGCCCCCAGCAGCAACTGTAATGTGAAATTCCTTGCTTTCAAAGGGGCACCCAACATCAACTTTAATATGTAAGTACCTTGCTTTCAAAGAGGCCCCAACAGCAACTTTAATATGTAAGTACCTCGCTTTCAAAGGCCCCCAACAGCAACTTTAATATGTAAGTATCTTGCTTTCAAAGGGGCCCCCAAAAGCAACTTGAATGTGTAAGTATCTTGCTTTCAAAGGGGCCCCAAACTGAAACTTTAATATGTAAGTACCTTGATTTAAAAGGGGCCCCAAACCGCAACTTTATGTATAAGTACTGTGCTTTCAAAGGGGTCCCCAAACAGCAACTCTAATCTGTTTGCAGCCTACCTAGCTTCCAAAGGCACCCACAACAGCAACTGTAATGTGTAAGTACTATGCTTTCAATAGAGCTCCACCACCATCTCCAATGTGCAAATGAAGAAAATCTTCAAACCAACTTCTGTAACTAAAACATTTGTGGGTCAAAACGTCTTCCAAAAAGTTCTGAAAAGACCCTATCAAATAAGAGCAATTATTTATACCAAATGATGACTTTTTGTACCATGATAATTTTTGTTATATCAAATAATGATTTTTAGAGATTAAAGTAGACCTATTTGGCTTATTGATGATTTTATGAAAACACCACAGTTGAACAGAAAGTATCCAAGTGGAGCAGCAAAATCAGGAAAAAGGAAGAAAGAATAATAAGCAAGGCTACATTTATGCTTCTTATCAGGCAGCAGAAATAGCAATTTTTGAGTATTATGAGAACCAATTTTTTCTACAGATATTTCAGGTGGTTTGATTTGAATTTAGCTCATGCTTCAAGTTACAGATTATTTGAAGCTTGACTAGTAAACTGTTGGTTTAAGGTAGACTTGCTAGATGATGTTAAAGTTTTTTACCAGCTCTTAGCCAGTATAACTTGAACCGTTTTTATCAGGACAGATTTAATCAATTGTGTAGGCTAGTTGCTGCAGTAGAAATGTTTGCGAAAAGGTATATGATGCTTTATTTCCTACTTTTGCACATTTTTCAAACAACTAGTGTCAATGCAAGATGAGGGCAGCCTTGACTCATCCAGCCTCAAAGCTTTCCAAAACAAGCCTGAGGTTGGATGCTTTTGTATGCTTTGTTCTTGTAGTTAAATGGATGAGATTTCAATCAAATTTTGTGTTTTAACTTCTTGGTTATTTGTGGTTTCAGGATTCCCATAAAGACATGACTGAACCAGTTCAGAATACCAACTACCAATCATTTTTTCAATGGGGAAACTGTGAAACTTTCAAAGGGGGAATTTTGTAGTTTATTCATGGTGAATGCAGAGAAATGGAGCGCGAAAATAAAGAAGTGGGAGCGATGCAAACTTGCTATCGCCTAACTTTTAAGTGTTGCCAGCTTTGTCTTCCCAATTTTCAGTGTTTTTAAAGTTGTGTATCATGAACACCCTTTTTTATTTTCTCCTTCCGCTATGTCAGTCATGCCATAGTCTCAGGAACAAATCCTTGGGTAGCCGTATCTTAGGCTTGATCAAAATTTCTCATCACGGTTGGCTGAGTATGATTACGTCACCAAAGGGCACCCCTTTTTAGTCTTGCCTCGGGGCCCCCCAACTCTACACCCACCACTGGATATCAGGGCCCTTGAGAGGAAAAAAATGTGCTGGTGCGAGACCTGTTTTGGGCCCCTTTTTACATTATTACTGATTGAGAGCTTCATAAGCTTTTCAGTGCCATGACTAAAAAATTATATGCTTTCTTCATTCTTTTACATTATAACCATTCACCACTGTAATTAGTTAATTTCAAAATGTCTCAGGCTAATATCAAAAAATGCACATAACACAGTTGCTTTCCGAATTTCACAAACATACATCAAATTTAACAAATGGTAAGCTACAGCAATTCTCACTTGCAAGCAATTTTAATAATTCTATCACGCTAATACAGTAACAGAAGGACACGAATTTATTAAAAACTACATCTTGATCACAATTCACACATACTGCATGTCCAACCGGGCAACTATGGACAATGTACAATGGTTTATTGTTTCATATGACTCAGCGAACAAACAGAACCACAACAAGAAGCCATTGCATTGAGCAAACCAACCACGATAGTGAACATTAGAGCAAATGAAAATGCAATGACGCAATGGTTGATCAGTGTAAATAAAGAGGGGTGCTGTGTCATATAGCAGTGGTTCGCAACCGGTGGTCCGCGGACCCCTGGGGGTCCGCGAAACGTTTTCAGAGGGTCCGTGAGAACTTTGAAATTTGAAATATACATTACGAGTTTTGAAATTTTTTGCTGTTTATCAT
>Ga0210059_1009106_pt1 | contig 15536 bp, 12 predicted proteins | sample Ectturendosymbi2_FD_188042 | JGI IMG/M metagenome (GOLD analysis project Ga0210059, IMG submission 188042) | Ecteinascidia turbinata endosymbiont from Florida, USA - Sample 2 (SPAdes) (version 2) | ecosystem: Host-associated > Tunicates > Ascidians > Unclassified | place: Key West, Florida... | reverse complement strand
ATTGACAACATTTTCTTTTCCGCAAAGCATGATTGCGCGACTGGTTCTCAACCTGCTTAAATCTCATGACACCATTGCAGTGCTGAAGCGATCTACAGCTTTTGACGCATTTCCTCTCTGGCATACAAGAATATTTTTGAATGTGTGGAAACAGTAAATGTTTAATTTGATAACTCTAAACCATTTTCTTCTGGTGGCTTGGCTTTGCATGCAATACATTTTACTTCAATTTACTGTATAACCGCATTACCCATATTAGATTTTATACCCAGAGCAAAAGACTTTTACAAACTACTATGCACTGTTCCCTTTACAAAATAAGCAGTTTCGCCCTTGGGAGGTCTGCAGCCTAGATGACCCTTGGTCCTTCGCAGCATCCCACTCCCTCGTGCATTTTATAAATCGATGTACTTGGAAGTCATCGCAGTACTACATTATAATAAGCATGATGACGTCGTTCATGCGTATGTCTCAAAAGCTTGTATTTTATCAAAGTAAATGTATTTGCGCCATCAAGCGTATGCTCTCTACTACCGCCATGTATGTATCCTCGTCTTCCTTCATGTATTTGCGTTTTCCATATTACTGCGATGCATGCTTAAATTCAAGCGACTTGCGTGTGGGATTGAAGCCGTTACTCAATGCAATACAATCAACTCTAAAAATGCCATTTCTGCTGCCTGATAGGAAGCATAAATGTAGCCTTGCTTATCAACAGTCTTTGCAGCACAACAGCAATAATACAAGAATACTTTATAAACTAAGAAAATGTCTTATAAATTTAAAGATGTAATGTGGTCACAGCTATGACAATTGCTTGTTGTCTTATTTTCTGATGGAAATGTTCACAAAATTACATCACAAGAAATGAGAAATTTGTCTAACCTTTTCAACTCAGAGACAAAAGAAATCCTTGGATAAAGATATGAATGTTCTAACTAAAGCATGTGTTTATCAACTTAATTTTTATAAAACTTTAGTTTTTGTGTATGGTACATTTGCTTATGCATTAGAAAAACATTGCTACTATGAACAACTTGGTTGCTTGAAGCAGCACTCTCCTCTGTAGGCTCACCCGTACCACCTGTTACAGCAACCAATCGGTCCAGGAGGCCTTTATATTTTTCATCAGCCTTTATTCTTTCTTCCTTTTTCTGCTCCACTTGGATACTTTCTGTTCAACTGTGGCATTTTCATAAAATTATCATAAAACTAAATACTTAAATCTCTCAAAAACATCATTTGGTATAAAAAGTTATCATCTGGTATAAATATTTGCTCTTATTTGATCGTTTTTTTTCAGAATTTTTGGAAGAAATTTTCACCCACAATTTTTTAGGTGTAGCAGTTGGTTTGAAGTTTTTCTTTATTTGCACATTAAATATGGTTGTGGGCCTCCTTTGAAAGTACTTAGCCTACCCATTACAGTTGCTTTTGGGGGTCCCTTTGAAAGCTAGGTACTTAATTACACATTACAGTTGCTGTTGGACCCGTTTGAAAGCAAGGTATTTGCACATTAAAGTTACTGCTTGGAGCCCCTTTGAAAGCAAGGAACTTACACATTAAAGTTGTTGTTGGGCCCCTTTGAAAGCAAGGTACTTACATTAAATTTACTGTTGGGGGCCCCTGTGAAAGCAACTTGCTTACACATTACAGTTGTTGTTGGGGGTCCCTTTGAAAGCGGAGTACTTACACACTACAATTGCTGTTGGGGGCCCCTTCAGTGAAGTTTAAAAGCAGAGTACTTACGCATTTCAGTGGCTGTTGGGGGTTCTTTGCAAGCAGATTACCTTCAAGTTGCAGTTGTTATTGGGGGCTCCTTTGAGTTGAAAGCAATGTACCTGCTCATTACAGTTTCTGTAGGGGACCCTTTGAAAGCAGAGTACTCACTTATGATCTGCTTTTTAGTACATTATATGAGTGGATGATAAGTTTTTCACCAAAGATAAGGAAAATTTACGCGCGTAGCATCTCGAGGAGGGGCCCCCAAAAAGGTGGGGCCCGAGGCAAGTGCCTCGCTCGCCTTCCCTTAAACACACCACTGGTCATTGCACAAGGATTTTTCTGTGAACTTACTTTTCTCTGCTATTTTGTGCTTGCAAAGGATTGCACAAGTGTTTTACTAAGCATTCCCAAACGGTTAGATATTCCTCACCACAATTAGATCTATCTAATCTTTTAGTCGTAGACAGGCTCCCCTCGATTAACTTGTAACTATCTAAACTGTAGAACTTAAAAACGGAACAGTAAACTAATATTCGGCAAAAACTCTCATATCTTTTAAATAGTTACTTCTGTCTTCGAGAGGATGTTGTACAAACATAAATCAGTTTGATTTATCACTTGAGCGAAGTATCGACATTTCATAAAAAAATGTTGAAGTTTAAACTTTTCAAAATACTGAAGTAACAAAATATAAAATTCAAGAAGTAAATTCGATACCAAATAACAAAAAGAAGTACTAAACGAAAACATGCCGGCGCATTTTGAGACGAATTAAGCTTGAAGTCGTTTTCTTGGTTGAACCAAAGTTTTGGAAACAAGTGTTTTACAGTTGTTGATGACTGCCAGCAGGATAGTTATAAATAGATTCCGTGCTACATTTTGTTGCAGCGGCCAAACTTCAAACATTCTTGAGCTTTTCGTTCATATACGCCGTGAATAGATAATGCTTTATTTCGAGCACTTGCTCAAAAGCAACAAAAAAAACAGCAGCTTATTTGCTGAAGCTACCAATTCTGTGGAACATAGTCAGTATGGAAGTCGTGCAAAGACGCATGAGAAACTCTAGTGTGACAACCAATGGGGACTCAAATGAAAGCGTGTTGGTGGTTTCGAAAACAGTTGTGCTCATTATTTATCAGCAAGCTTTAAAAGGAATCCAACAAATTCATCACAACGAGATCACTGCTCAGAAAATGTTACGTTCGGTGCGGATCAATGGGCTTGGTCGTTCCACCGCAGGCTCATAAAACAAGCGCAAGCGATACGTTTGTTTAACCAACACTTCATCAATAACCACAAGTAACGTCATGCTATGCCGTGTTTATCATCTCTTGCCTTTTGTTGTGTGATCGAAAATAGGTGTTTGGAAAGACGCCTTTGATTTACAGTAACTTGGGGAAATCCAAATATCCGAACAGGAGCATTAAAGCGACATAACAGTCATTGTCACAGACCTTAAGCAAACTCATCAGCATTGCCATATAAAAGTTTACCTTCGTCTGAATTTGGTCTGTCCGTAATTCATAAGCTCAAAAAATATCAAAGCCTGCTCAAGACAAGAATGTGCGCAAACAACAATAATATTTCAGAATTATTGTCGTGCATTTTACGATAAAATCGTAATTTTTTTTCGATTACACCGCAGGGACTACAGCTTGCGATTTACGAAAGAGAAACTGTTGGTACAGTTTGTCTTCAAATATCTTTTTTATACATTAGCATTTGGGCAGATGAGGCCGATTTGTGTGTATGCAAACGACGACTTTCTGAAGCACCATTCTTGCAAGCCGTAATGTGACGCTGTTGCACGTAAAGGGCAAATTTGGTACCGCTAGCAAAAAACAAGCTTCTGCTTTATGATTCTGTTTTGCACAGACGCGTCTTAAGCAACCCTGCTTGTCTCCGCAAGTAAGCATGGGATAATGAGCATCTATCAGCGTACCACATTGCAAAAAGTGAAAGTGTGAACTTGCTGGCTGTAAACTACATAAAGCAATTCATAAACAGTAATAAAAATTTGCCTTTGCAAGCTGTTATCACGTATTGCTGGTTAGTACATATCACAAATCTCGCAAAGAAGTGGTGTCAGTTGTTCCCGCTCTTTCCACGTTGATGCAATCTGTGTGTAAGTGAAATGAAGAGTCCGCATTTCTGTCAACAACGATAAAATTTTTGCCAGAATCTGTTTTCTGTGCGTCTTCCTCGTTTTGCAGTATCTCGATAAAAAAGAAAGATACAGGTTTCGGTATTGGTCGATTTTTTCTTTTTCCTGCGTGTTAGGATGGTCTGCAAAGGTAAAATGTTTTTCACTTAAAACTGGTTTATTTCTTTTTCCTGGTTCCTAATAACATGAAACATCTAAATGCGAAAATATGAGCAAAAAAACAAGGGTGTCTGTTCAAAACAGCCCTGTTCACAACAGACCTCTCATAACAGGCCGCTCGAAACCAGGCCCCACGAGAAGGGGTGCGGCCGGTGCGCCGCACCGGGGCCCATAAGAGTCTAGGAGGCCCATTAACCTCAAAGTTCAAAACTGAAACGGGCCATTGTGCACAAAGTTTTTTGTTGTTATAACTTTAACCATACAGTCTTATGCAAATTAATTGACTAAAGTTGTACAAGCAGGAGCGGAAACGTCCGACACGGTTAAGCCGGACTCAGGCTGTTCTTGGGATGGTCATTCCGAGGGCGTGAAAGTGTGGAGTCTTGTAGGGTTGTCTGCCCACTCCGCACTCCACTGGTGATGCGTCCTGTGCGCCGCACGTATGTTGTTGTCAGATAAACTGATGAGTTGTCATGCGGCGGGTACAAATGGGTGTCTCGATTTGAGGCGTCGCGCATTTGCACTCGATGGGCAGGTAAGCGCTGTGTGGAGCAGGTGTCTGGGCTCCTTGGCACGGCGTGCTAGAGACAGTGTGGCTCCATTGCGAAGCTCAGCAGGTTGGATGCCTGCGTGGATGGTAAGGTTGTGCGCTAGTGTAGGACGCAGGCATCCAGTCATAATTCGCAAGGCGTTGTTGATGGCGGGGTCAATGAGGCGGGTATGAGCACTGCAGCACCAGACAGGAGCGCAGTATTCTGCGGTTCAATTCACCAGGGATTGGGTGGCTGCTCGCAACTTTGTTACTCCAGCACCCCAAGCTGGCAAGCCTCCCCAAGAGCGGGAGGCGTGATGTCAGCTTCTTGCGAATTGACTCAAGGTGTCGGCGATATGTGAGCGACCTGTCCGACGTTACTCCGGGGTATTTCGGCTCGGGGCAGAAAGACAGGATTCCATTATTATAGTTGACTTTTAGCTCACGTTTAGCTCCCTTGTTGTTAAGATGGAAGGCTGCCGACACCGTTTTTGTAGTGCTGAGCTGTAGCTTCCAGGTCTGAAGGTATTCACCTAGCGTTGCCATGTCCTTGCTCAGCACCCACTTCATGCCAATCTTCATTAGCATGCATGATTGCTAGATCGACAGCATATGCATACTTTCTGGAGACGATGGTTGGCAAGTCAGAGATGCAGATGTTGAAGAGAAGGAGTGCCAGGACAGATCCCTGTGGGACGCCGCTCTTTAGGTGTCGTAACCTGCTCCTTTTGCCATTTCCGGTGGTAACGGTGATTACCGGTGGTAAAGGTGATTTCCTTTGGTAAGGGTGTTCAGTTGTGCAGTGGACCTCCTGTACGACGATGATGAATGCCTTGTTCTTATAGGTTAGCTGCTCAATAACGCTGATCTTGTTTGCAGTTAGCCTCTCGGTGTTCAGCTGGAGTATGCTGGGTCGTGGGTCATCTTCGGCAGCAGCAGAGCTGCTACAGCGCTTTGCGCCAGGCGTTTCCCTACCCAGCCAACGCTGAACGCATCCAACACGGGTAGCAGTGATTGCTCTCTTAGTGACAGGTTTAGTTGACATTTCAAGCAATGTCGTACAGGGCAGGCCACGTGCAGGCACCTGTTATCCTCCTTGTCTGGTCTGATTACTTTGGAGTCGCTCATGGCATCAGTGCGAAATTTAGATTGTGTAGGCTACGTTTCATATACTGTAAAAGCAGAAACTTTTTGACTTTATTGACTTTTGGTTGCCTTAGTTATAATGTAAAACAAGAAATAAAGCATATCATTTTCTAGTCACAGCATTGAAAAGCTAATGAATTCTTGATCGGTTATCATGGGCGTCGGAAGGGGGGGATGGGGGCCCTTGACCACCTGGATTTTGAAATCTTTAGCAAAAAAAGGTTATTTTCTTAGTTTTGAGTGGGAAAAAACAAATTTCACTACTTTTAACCCCCCCTGGAAGAATTTTTGAAAATACCCTAGTGTCCCCCCTTGGAAAAAATCCTCCCGACGCCCATGCCAGATATGATTTATAATTTTTAAGGAGGCCCGGAACAGGTCTCGCACCAGCACACATTTTTCCTCTCAAGGGCCCTGCTCGAAACAGACTACGTTCATAACAGACCACGTTCGTAACAGAACCGTACCGTTATGAACGGGTCTGTTATGAATGTGAACCGTTATGAACGTTGTCTGTTATGAACGGGTCTGTTATGAACGTGGTCTGTTTCGAGTGGTCCGTTACAAATGGGTCTGTTTTGAATGAGAACCCAAAACAGGTGCTCTAATCTGAAAAAATACTTGGCAAGAGTGTTAACAAACCCTTAAAAGCCTTGCTTGGTCACATCTTAGGGTGTAATCTACTGCCAGTGCTGCTTTTAGGTTACAAAAATATAAGTTGTCCAAACCAGTGTTTCCCGACCGGGTTGCCGCGGCACCCTAGGGTGCCGTTTGCAATGCTCAGGGGAGCCGCGAGCTAATGTTTTTCAATGCATCATCAAAAAATGCATTTTCCCAATGTCATCACGCCTTAAAGCAAATTGCTTTGAGTTCGCCACTGGGAGCCGCAAATTATATTTCTCTTCTGTAGGGTACCGCAAGCCAAAAAAGGTTAGGAAACAATACAATACACTAACCTATTTGATATGGACCTTGAGTCTGAAATAAACAAATGAATAAGTCATACCACGTTTTACGATGAATCAACCATAAAAAAGCTCGTGTTTCAGGACATGGCCATTGTAAAAAAAACTTTTTACATGCATACAGTTCTCGCAACCAGCTTTACTTACTTCTAAACATAATGTATAACTATTTATGATATACTGTCAGATTGAATGTCAAGTTACGTATTTTGATGTGAAATTTTTTAAGTGTAGGTACTATTCACTTGCAAACGTACATTGCTGCGACTGTGAATGCACGCTTTTGTCTTGTCTTCAAGTTTTCCACGTTCAGAAGCAGGGCTTTCCACGTACAGAAACCTGATTTTTCTGTCTTCGTCTTCAAGCACTTTGAGCTCAGAATTTATCTCAGCTTGGACTTGTTCCGCACAGATTTAAATGTCAAGCGGAAACATCACTTTTTTAAAAACAATTAGACCAGTGATTCTCAACGTAGTCCAGGTGGACCACCGGTGTTCCATCTGAATTTTCTAGTGATCCACAGAGAGTTCCATAAATCCTTGATAACACATTCACTGACCTATGTGCAATACAGTTTCGACTAGTTGCTCATGAGGTGTCAGCATAGCAAAGTGGCCCACCGGATATTTTTCACAAAGACGGTTCACGGGCCAAAAAAGGTTGAGAACCACTGCATTAGATCCAAAAAAGATTTTTACCTTATGAATCCAAGCAAAGGCCATGTAAGCAAAATCTATTAGTACCTGAATCGAACATAAGAACGGCAATAAGTAGACCATATTCCCTGTCATCCATTTCCAACTTTTCTGTAGTTGTGAAAAACTTCACTAAGATTTTCATGCTTGATTCTTTGAGACCTGAGTGCAACCAATGCACGCACATAGTGATACCAGCAAAGCCTATTAAATAGCAGTTAAACAAAAACGATAATAGAAGATCGCTAACAAGATTTTGTTTCGAGCTAGTTTACCAACCCAGTAGTCCATTCTGATAAAAATATCATTTCAGTTTTTTACCAAAATGCAGTGTACTGCATTTTCAACACGCATCTCAAGTTTTAGTTTTCTTTGCAGTGTTAATTTTCAGTTAGGCTTATACGAGAAATAGCAAATTTCGTTCTCAAGATCCTGCAGAAAAAAAAACTTTTTCGTCTTTCATGTTGACGGATACTGTAGATTGTTACACAACGGCAAAGGCAAAATGTGAGTCAAACACAATCTTGAACAGACGTCAGAAATATCCATACGTTATGTGCCTCCAGCCATACATTTGCTCTTTACCTGGAAGCGTTGCCGCTTTAGCATATTCCTTCTATTGTTGCAACCTCTCCGCTGCATGGCATTGCGTTGAATGTGTGATTCACCACGAACGGGATGTGCGCGAAGAATAACACCCATATATTCGTGGCGCGAACAAGCAATACTACAGTGATCTCGTCGGGTGATCTCTATTGTTGGTTGTTGCCACAGTGTGAAGCTTTGCGCACATGCCGCTCGGACTTTCCGATCACAACACTGTGTCTGCACTCAACTTCCTATCTCCTGAGCACTGTACAGCTTGTCTTTTCAAGTAAAAGTTTGGAAAGTCTACTTATTTGCATGTACGACTCTCACCAACTGAAGAAACAAAACCATTGGAAAGTGGGTTGCTTGGATGTTTTATGTGATGAAAATTGGGGGGCTATCGCACAAGGAGGAAGCCCTTTTTAAATCCTTATGCTGTACAAAAAATTAGTCAAAATTGTATAATGATTACAGTTTTTTGGGACACCCTCAAATACCGTCGTCCAGAAAATTTCAAATAATTTGATGCCAGTTTTCTCGCACTCTGTGAACAATTCCTCATGTAGACTGGTGGTTTCACATCAAACAACGCACTATGCGATTATTTGGTTGTGGATGAGTATGAGTCTCGAGTTTGATAAATTGTACATAATGCGTGTGTTTGAACTTAAAAAGTTTGAACTTGTTTAAAAACTTCATAGTCTGCCTGTTCAAGATCAGAGGTCTAATTACTTTTGCAAGGTTGAATGATTGGCAATGAAAAATCTCAAGCTCAAGATTATGAGAAAAAGCTAAATTGACCAGCATCAAAACCTCACTGAAAATGTGCCCACTGTCTGTCGCAAGACAATGCTAGTCCATCTAATCCAGGGGTTTCCAACCTTTCTCTGACTATGTATCCCCTTAGCATTTCGACAAATGAGCATGTACCACTAAAATTTCTTATGACAAAATATTTTATCATGCGTAATCATAGATATATTGAACAATAAAAATATAATGATTTTTAAAAATAAAATTGACTGATATTTGTTTAAATATTTGGAAACAAATAATATAGAAATATCTGTTTCCCTTCTCTTGCTAACCTTAAATGTACCCCTTCAGATAAGCAAATGTACACCAGGTTGGGAGCCTCTGATCTCATCGAATAAACAAACCCAACATGTCAGTCAGCAAAACAAAACTTTGCAGACTTGATTACCATAGAAAGCCTACAAAGTCTTTTAAATTACTGCACATCACAAAGTGTCTAAAAAAGGTTATTCATCGCACCTGTATCCTTGGCAACAGTCGCTATGTTGAATGATGCCTTCAAGTAGTTGTACCCGCAGCAATTACGAAGAAGCATAACTTCTACAAAACTTCCTTTCAACAACGCGATCTGGTCTTCCGATTTCAAATGTTCGAATCCTGCATTGGTTAAACGATCAATGGATAGAGGAAGCCCAACATCAACAAGAAAATCTTTTACAACCATTTGGATGCTGTTCACCTATAGACAATTTACTTTTGTCTTTAAAAACTGAGACAACCAGATTCAAACTCAGGGAATGCAAACGCAGAAACAGCGATTAACGCTATACTGCAGTGTGCAACAGAAAGAAAAGTTGCGATTAATCATCAAAACAGCAACCAATATATACTTGACCTCCTTCCCAATTGTTTGGTAAAAACAGTATGTTTACTGGAGAACACGTGTTATAGCAGTGCTCTTCAATCTTTTTTGTTATGGTGCACTCTTAAAGATGTTTTGACGAACTCGTGCACCTTATTTACTTTAAAGGTAAACCGAGGTGAAAAGAGATATGAAAATCATCCTGTAAAGAGACTATTACACTACAATATTACATAAAACACAACAAATCGATGAAATAATATTTAATGGCTTTTTTGTTGTTGCATGTTATTAATAAACAACTCAAACCGAGGAATAATCTCCTTTTTGATTGCTCCCCTCCTCAATGGATCGATGTGTGTGATTGAATTTCTCTTTCCAGATTTGATTTCACACAAACAAGAAAAACCACTTCGCATAAATACGTTGCTGGTATTTGCATAAGCATAGAAATTGCCGTTTCTACTATGCTTCTGTATTCTGGCACATTTAACAGGTGCACCCAAAATTCAGTGTGTGGTGTCTCTTTAAATAATGTTTTCATGCCAAAGTCGTAGTGGTGTACCCCACGCATATTTTCGATGCACCCTGGAGTGCATCGTGAACACCTGTTGAAGAGCGGGGTGTTATAGCACAAATGAGCTAACCAAATCAGTTAAAGAACTTTTTACTACAAGAAACCAAGAACATTTCATGTGGAAGGCGATCACAATTATTTTCACAAAAAAATCCACACCGAGTTGCAGACTCCAGTTTGCTGTGAGGTGTAAGCTTGAGGCAGTTTCTACCGATGCGCAAACAGAGCGAATGGGAAGACTGTGAAAAAAGAGGTAAAGAGTAGAGATCGATCGATATGGCTTTTTTGAGGCCGATACCGATATGTCCAAAAATTTTAAATATTGTTTTCTGCTTCATTATCAAAATGTGATGTATTTTATGCCTTACCTGTTTTCAAAACCTTAAAAATCAGGATTTATAAGCTAGAATTTTTGAAATTGCAGCATTTTCAATACTTGATTAGCCTAACTTGTTAGCATAGTATACACTGTTTACAATGAATAAACACAGTGCCATGAATAAAAAAAAGAATGTTAAAAAACAAAGCAATAAGAACAGAACACTGAATGTAAGAGAACTGCCTACAGTGTTTAAACCCAAAAAAGCAAAAACCGTGCTTGAAAGTTGAAAGATGCTGAACAATGAAAAGGAAGTACGAAATGGAGCATCAAGTTAAGGAGGTTAAAATTAGTACAACACTGTATTTAATTAACCATTTCCATAAATGAAAATATTTCCAAAACAGCAGTAACTTTTTTGGTCTTTGATAGTAGTTTGTTAACAGTTACTGTACCACATAAATCTTGTAAAATTTTGTTTTTGTATATATTTCGCAAATCAACCTTTCAGACTCTCCTGCAACTCAGTGGGTTATCAATTTGAAAAGTCAATCCAAGTCCTAAAGAACCAAATTTGGAATTTTGATGTAATGTAACATTAAATAACTGCATGTCCTTAAAAAAGAAAAACTAGTTCCATTAGTTACTGCAACTGAAGTACTGGCATTGGTATGAAATGAAATACCTCAACTGATTTGTCTATTCTCAGTACTTCCGTATCAACAGTGTAAGTTTGTCATGCAGAAAGCAAAGTTTATCTGCATTTTCACCAAGGAGCCTACAGTGAGTTAGCCGGTCATCTACAACCTAGACTAAACAAAAGCAGCACTACGCTATAACCGATTACCGTCCTCCGCCAGAAGTAAATTCCATAAGAACAAGTCGCCATAACAATAGCTAAGGTGCACATGTGCGCATTACGCATCCGATGATAGTGCAATAATGCCGCGCTAGTTCTGATCCAGTTACAAACAATGCGCTTTTAGCTTGCGTTGTTGCAAACACTGCTTTTGCTGATTGTGTTTAACAAACGGACAACAGCAATAGTGTTGCAACAATGAACACTGACTACCGCCCTGCCATCGGATCATCACTTCAATGTATTTGTGAAATGTTGGAGTAGCGCTTCCGTAAATTGTGTTCCACATCCACAAACGCTGGTGTCACGTTTGCAACAGCTTGGATTGTGGGATCACAGTTATCATTATCATGCCTCGTGGAAAATGTCGATTAAGTTAACCCACGAACACGATGTTTTAGCTTGCGTACAGTATAAACCAGCGCGCTTATAGCCTAATATATCATGTTAAGAAAAGTAGAATCGTTTTAAGATGCTACGTGCAACTGCTTCATAGCGACAGTTGTCGTCACTAACGAGTAACGATTGCATTTGTAATCATGTTCATAACGCCATAAATGTTGCTTAATATAACGCAATTCATTTTTCATGCAAGCTTTTTTAAATTAATCTGCGCTAAACTAGGCATCGCTTGGACTTCTGCACCTTAAGTTACAGTCAAACTTTTCGTGCTGCGAAAACTTCCGGAAGTATAACGGGAGTTTATTCGTACACAACACCTGCACGTGGTGGATTCGAGCATTGCGAAACCTGCCGTTGATGCTTTTGTTTCGGTTGTGACGGCCGACGCACGCTCCACGGTTAATCTTATCTGTTTGTTTATGAAACCGCACCTGATAGCGTTGTTGTAAGATAACTGTCTCGACTTGCTTCGTTGTGCTTTCTTGCGCAAGTTGCCTGGATGCGTGAGGAATATACAGCGTTTTGTCAACTCCTATTGAGACCGATAATATCGGCCGTTTTGGCCGATACCGATATATCGGTAAAACCCAAATATCGGTCGATCTCTAGTAAAGAGAAAAGCAAAACGGCATACATGCTTGAGGCAATTACAAGTGCAGACTCCCCTCAAATTCTCAAGCTCTTTACTAAATAATATTGGATCTGGGGCCTATGTTTAGAGAGCTGACAGTAAAGTAAGAATACAACTTTGCTATACACGATTGGCTTGAAGTTACTACAAAAAATGAATTCAGAATATCTGCCAGTGCTAAGGTCATTTTGCCATGCCTCCCTTTAAATGTATAGAGAATGGAGATCACATTTTTTGAGAACCAACAAGGATTGAAATTGCATATGGGGACGACTTCGGACTGCTGGATATCTTGACGTTATTGTAGTGTGGACCGAAGTAATCAATGCCATCAAACCCGTATACCGAGCCCACACATCACAACAGTGTATTACTGGCAGCAGTGTAGTGGGGCGGGAACTCGTGGGAACGGCATTCCCACACCTTTTTCACGTTTTGTTTTAAAACAAGTTTGAAGCTGCTTTAAACTGGCTAGTTTTTTGGGTGCGTTCCCACACCTCTACATTCCTGATTACAGGCATAATAACCTTTTACCGTTTTCACTAAATAGCGTTAAGTTAACACTTTTCCAAACAAACTACCATTTTACGCCTTCCACTGAAAGCACTATCATCAAGAAATATGATATCTTAATATATGTACGTCCGTTTTACATATGCATTCTTAATAATTAAGAATGTATATGTTTCAGAATTTCTGATAATCGTAAGGCCATTTTTGGTGATATAGAAGAAATCGTTTGTATATGGAGTATGCGCTCCAAAAAGAGAGCAAATGAACTTTATTAGGTATGCCTTGGCCATGAATATTAATTTAAGTCGTGCTGGTTGGCGGAATAGAAACCATGTTTTGGGAACAATCAGCGCTGTTCTTAGCTCCTTTGCAGTTGCGGGTGCAAAACATGTTGTTTCTTTGTCTACTGAAGGTTGTTCTTGAGTGTCTTTAATAAAACATTGCTCGTGACAACTTCATTTATACGTATTTTGTATCCCTGGCTTAAGGCTTTGGTCTAGTCTTGGTGCTGCTGTAAAAATGTTATCTGACAAGATCGTGGGCTGCAAAACCAAATCAAATGAAACAACTTTAACACTGGTTTCGTAAATTATCCCAGCGTTCCATCGCACCTAAAATCTATTATTTGAAAGACAACGTTTATTGGAAATCTGCTGTTTGCTCTTTAAGGCTAGCTATTGTTCAATCACCTATTCACATGGCAGGGATTGCCGGACCATTAATGCCATACCCTCTCAGCAAACAGCGGAAGAACGTTATTGCGAAACAGACAAAACCCTAACTCTTTTGTGACGCGTGGATACCATTCTTATGTTCTGATTCAGCATTTAGGTTTCATTTGTGGTCTTGTGTGGTGCGTTATACAGGTCTTGTTGTTAAGCTACATTATGGCGTATAGTATTTAGATTAAATGCGAACGTTTGTTTTCCATCTAATGTTTTTTGTTCAAGCAACAGTAACTTTACTGAAATGAAGTACCTTTTTGACAGCAATAGCGTTCAAGCCCGAAATGAGAATTAACATTGAAAGATCTTTGTAGTACCACATACGTAGCGCAAACACTGACTTGCAACATAAAAGTTGATGAATCACCTCGAGCGTTGCCAAACGAAATCAATCAAAACAGGCTACACGAAATTGTGGCGGATATTTTCCATCACTGGCCGTTTTATCCCACCCTGGATGTAGTGTTTGATGTTCGAGTCAAGTGAAATGACTTCCTTTGAGGACATTGAATATCTTAATTTCACTTGACTCGAACTTAATTGTGAACTGTAAACGTTGCCTTACCTGTAACGTTCCACTATTTACTGGAACTGTGGCAAACAGCATTACTTTTCTACTCAACATATTTCCTACATGCTATACGGAAAAGCAATCACGAAGTTTACATTACCTGGAAGTTTTTTGGTGAATTGAACAAGCACTTGTACATGAATTGTAGCAATGTCACACAAGTGAAAAGAACTTGAATCTTTTAGATAAGTTTCCTGCCAAGAAAAGAAAGTGGCATTTCATCGTGAGTAGTTAAACCGCTTTGTCAGCTGTAAAAATATAGCAACATTCTCTGCGCAAAAATATTGCTTCAATTTCTCTTAAATAAGTTTTATTTTCAAAATGTTTTTGACTGCCTGTCACAAGTGAAATATTTTTCTTGCTTCTACAGAACAAAGACAATGCACCTAATATTTTGTGCTTCTCGGAGCATTTTAATAATTTATATAGTTTATCAAACTTCTTTCAAAGAATCAAATGGCTTTGTACAAGCCACAGTTATGAAAATATACACGTAAGCAACTGACATAGCATAAGCAGCAAAATTTGCGCTAGACTGTAAACACATGTGAAGACATAAATCCTTCAAAACAATCCCTGAGGATTTCATTGTTTGACTCCTGAACAAATTAAAATAAGTTGTTGTCAAGGTTCATCGGAGTTACTTTAGTGTCTTGGTAATATACGTATTAAAATGCTGAAAAGGAAGGTCAGTTCACGTCAGACATAAAAATTTATCCCTACATTTTTGCACCGTACATTTTAACATTTATTCCATTTGGTAAAAAAAACTAAGATTGAGTGGTTTTTGCGATTGAAGCTTTCTTCATTGTCACACCCGCTTTCCTGCTAGGGAGTGTCGCGGGGTCGCAGCCCAGATAGTCCTGCTGGTTCCGCACTGACGGGACCAAGCAAGGTCAGAGTTGTAGTCACTCCACCTGGTCCTTGGACTATCTATGGGCGGCTTTCCTTTGGGTCTAGCCAGCACTACTTGTTCTCACCAATCTTTCTTGGGGCCTTTTGGACACATGACCAAACCAATGTGACTAGGATCTCTCGATTCGGGAAAAAGTGGTTCGACATTCGGGGCTTTACGAATTTCACAGTTGTGCACTTTGTCGTGAAGTGTCACATCGTGAACTTTTCACAAAAATCCCATTTCTGCCGCTTGCACTTGAGATAGCAACCTTTCAGTCATTACCCAAGATTCGTGACGATAGGTGAGCAGTGCCGTGGCAAGGGTAAGTGAGGCCCCCCCCGAAATTTCACGTGGGGCCCCCCATACGCTATTGGCCTATTATTATGAATTGCAGTAAAAAGTCGTAACCTCTCTGGCAGTCATTTTCTCCTCAACAATATGATTCTTTC
>Ga0210059_1009105_pt1 | contig 15541 bp, 12 predicted proteins | sample Ectturendosymbi2_FD_188042 | JGI IMG/M metagenome (GOLD analysis project Ga0210059, IMG submission 188042) | Ecteinascidia turbinata endosymbiont from Florida, USA - Sample 2 (SPAdes) (version 2) | ecosystem: Host-associated > Tunicates > Ascidians > Unclassified | place: Key West, Florida... | reverse complement strand
AAAACTTCAGCGGAACACTTTGGCCTAGTGGTTGGGCCCTAGGCCAGGCAACATGTGCCAAAATGACCCTAAAACTACTTCACTTATGACGTCAGTCACAAACAATCCGCACCCCCCAACAAAAAAAATTTTTTTCGAGTGCAATCTACTAGACTGGCTGATGCATTTGAGCCCTTGAACAGCTCTCTAGCGCAATTGGCAGAGGAGCTAGGGCGTTGGCAAGGCAACTGAAAACTGCTGTTTTTTAGGCCGAAATCGAAGTATGAATATATCGTAGACCGGTTCTCAAAGTGTTGATTCATTTGGTCCGCGAAGGGTTTCTGAAAGACAAATGTGGCCCACGAGCCAATTTGAGCACCACTGGTCTAGCGGTTGGGTCCTAGGCCATGTAACATGGAGCCAAAATGGCCAAAAAACTACTTCACTTATGACGTCACTCCCAAAAAATCAGCAACCCTCAACCAAAAAATTTTTGTGAATGACATTATAAGTGGGGTAGGTTGTTTGCTATTTTGGCTCAGGTTACGTAGCCCTCAGCCCAAACGGCTTGAAAGTATTTTGCTCAAGTTTGTATTGGAAACTAGGCTAGAATCTGAGTCTTTTGAGGCTTTGACTGACTTTCTGAGGATACGAGTTCAAAAGTTATGGTCGGGAAACAATGAAATAATTAGCCTAGCGCAACTAACTATTTGGAATAGATAGTGGTATTGATCTCGTTGTCAAAACACATAAGAAAGATTCCAAACTATCGTTGCTTTTGGTCACAGCGCATTTATTACATCACATCGATGTTTGTTCTTACGAACTGTGTAGCACTGTAGCGATTGTGTAGCGCTGTCTATCAAGGATGGCGATGTTATAAATATACTTGCGAAATCACTGTGGAGAAGAACGATTGAGTTGCAATTGCTCTAATGATTTTACATCGTATGAAAAAGTGACTTACTCGAAATCAATGTAGGGCTTTTTGTGCAGCAAACAACATCGTCAACTGCTCAATTCTAAAAAACATTTTTGAAATACAACGCTTGACCGATATTTTGTTAAGATAATCTGACCACAATTTCTGAGGCTAGCTGTCACGCCTTTCATTATGAGAAATTCCTTGTAAAAATATAGCTTGAGTTGAAATGAACCCGCATTACTTGGCATGACGCTGAGGAAGATCTAAACTTATTTGATTTAGTGATAGCCTAGTAGGTGTAAAGAGCAGATTAAATTTAGGTCCAAACTGCAAAACATATCGATCGCGATTGGAGACTGTGTCCTCTCGCCATGAAGCGAAATATTACAAAACAGCTCTGCGAGTGCATGGCAGTGCACGAGCTTCTGACAGCTTTGCTTGCATTGGAGTTGGCACTGCCAGGAGGAGATTCCGGAACACATGCGTTCGACGCAATATCAATTTAAAGTGTTTGAAAACGTGAATTGTTTCATGTTATTGCGCAGGCGCCGTTTAGACAAGATAGGGACGTTGTTGTTTCGTAATAGTATTATGCAACATTAGAAGGGAAATGTAGGCTATTGCCTGTTCCAAACCATTCACATTGGAGACCTGCATGCAATGACAGCCTTTGCTATTTATCGGCTTTAATGCTGATTACCTGCAGTACAAAGGGGCCTGTCATGGCAGCCAAACAGACCCACTGGATGCAACCCTGCATCAGTAGGAAACTAAAAATGATACTGAAATCTAGTAAGAACTCTTATACTAAGATGCCTTGAATTTAAAACCTGGTTAGAAACTTTTGCCAGATCTTTTGATTCTAAATGAGTTAAGATTTAGTGAGAATGATTTTTAGACATTCACTATCACCCCTACATTATTAGAGGTGGTGCATAGAAATAGAAATTTTTAATACTAAAACCTAAGTTTCAGATCCCTAAATGTGGTATTTGGCTAACAAAACCTGTAATTTCTGTTTTTGAAGCTTACCATTCACAACCTTGTGGAAGAGCACCTTATTTATGGCCAAATTTTTTGCTATCCTTGATTGCACCCAAATGGCTAATGCTGTTCAGAGCCACATGGCTCAGCTGCAGTTAAACCTTGGGTCTGTTGGAAAAATGGGCAGTAGGTGTATTTTTTCTATCAAGCAAATGTGTCTGTAATTGAACATTGGCACTGTATTCTTTTTATTTCATCTTCTTAATGTGTTTGTTGTGAACTGTGATTAGTGCTCTCAAACAAAACGTTGCATCAATTCTATTCTGATAGTAGCATGAACTTGTTGCAATTATGTTAGTAGATCATGGCTTTCAAACTGATTGTTTAAAGTTTTATTTGTTGAGTTTATTGGTGCAAGCAATGAAATAGTTGGAATTAAGTTCAAAACACCAAGGTCTGTACTGAATTAAGTTCAAAACACCAAGGCTCTGTAAAAAAACATGTTGACCAAAGTTGTTGATTTCTGTAGGCATATGTTATTAACATCAAGTGTTTCCTATGAAGCATGCATATCATATTTATAAATTTTTTTTATCAGGTGTGATGTGGTTGATGATGAGTGAACCACTGTGTCTGGTGGTCAGTGTCAATGCTGCATACTGTGCACTTGCACTAGTTGTTCAAATCATACAAAGCATTGTTTTTGGTCGATTACGCCCAGTAGAAAGGCAGCATATGAAGGTATGTATTATTGTCGATTTTGCAATACTGCATTCTGTGAGAAAGCATGCAAATGATTCCTTTCATATATATGATATAATGAGTTTTGTTTTACACATCACAACGAACTGTTCTCTGAAAGTGTAGTGGAAGAGATTTGTGAGGACATAAAACAAGAGATTTAACATGTTACTACTTTTTACATGTGAGTAAATCAATTACGGATATATACCAGGTGAATATCTCAGTGTTAAGAACTTATAAAAACCTTATGTGGTTAAGTTCTGAACAAAAGTTTAGTGTTGAAGATTTCACTTTATGCAATCATAAGTTTTTTTTCCATTGGTGTTTTTTTGCCCAGATAAACAGTTCACCTTATCTTTTTACCTGGTTGCCATTTACACATTTTTGGTCATTAATTTAAGTTGTGTTTTTTGTGTAGTTGCCAGACTTTCCAGACTCACCTGATGCAAGCTCATATAGCTTATAGACTGATTTCATACTACAGTGTTGTTATGCCTATTTTTGATTACACCAGGTTTGAAATTGAAATATTACCATTTGAATGGTTACATTGATTGATATGCACATTTGTTAACATTTTAACAATGAAACTTCCCAGGACAGATTAGCTTGTTCAAGAGAAAATTTTTGCATAACTGTTAATTAATTCTGGTGTTCAGGTCAGTTTCATTACACTCTGTTTCGTATTCCTTTTGGAGTGTCGTGAGTGGTCTTATGCACCCATCTCTGCTTAACCGCAACATGGGCCACACGGCTGCTTTTGCAATGAATGCTATGCTGGCGGTGAGTCAATGAAGCACCATGCATGAATTGTCCTTGCACCCTCACATTAATGCTGAGCACGAGGCTGGACATACTGCAAGTACTGTTTCAAGTCTTTGGTATGATCCCACCGGGAATTGAACCCAGTCTATCAGCTTATACATAATTGAGACTTTTTGTTTTTCTGTCTTGTAAAATTTGTAACCTACTTATGTAATGGTACTCATCACCAGTGCAGCATTAACTGCAAAGGCTGTTGTGTGGCCCACAGGACAAGCAAGCGAAGATGGGCACTGCAGATCACTCATGGCATTCCATAATGAGTAAAAAAACAAGTATAATGAAACTCAACTAATGATACATTTGACCATTAGCAGAGAAAAACAGTCAAAAGTTTGATGTTACAATTCAGGATATGCAGTGTTATGAGTTATTTTGATGCAACTGCCTTCTGATTGTGTTTTGTAAGTTACCATAATTTGTGTAAACTCATCTTTAAAAAACTTTTTTGTGTCGTAAAAACACTATTTTGCTCTTTTGTTGTTTTGGCAGTAGTTGCGCTACAACCTGGTGTTTTAAAGCTGTAAAAGCAGTTCATGTGCAAATGTCTTTGTTTTTTGCAGGACAAATTTTGGAACTTGGTCTTTTATAAGTTCATCTTTGTTTTTGGAGTAATGGATGTCCAATCGTTGAATGAGGCATTGATATGGGTGTCCTGGTTTACTGTAATTGCATTTCTTCTGCTCTTAACCAAACTCTGCAAAGATCGTTTTGAGTTTCTGTCATTTTCTCCTAACACTCCCATGTTTTATCACTGGAAGGTTAGTGACAGTTTTACAAGTTTTCATTGAAATGGAAACAGAAATGCAACGATTACTGTTTTTTGTTTTAGTGTGGGTTTCAGTTTAATTTTCAACTATCACGAAATCAGTGTAAATAACCTTAAGCTCTGAATGGAGTCATAATATTACACATAGAATACGCTCAGCTAAAAATAAGAGATTATACGGTGGTTCACGGTGGTTCGAAAAACGGTTCCCTCAACATGTCAACATACTAGTGGAATGCCACGTACTGTCACTGAAGAAGCAAATGTGAACCAATTAAGTGTTGGGATTTATGCAGGACAGACACGCCGTATCATATGCGTTGCAGCAATCGTGTTCCCTGACGATCGATGAAGCAAACAATGGCCCATCAAAGTTGTTGCGTTACCCTATCGTTTCCGTGTTAGTGGGTGATCGCGAGCCTGCAAGCTACCGGCCACAGATTAAGAGAATAGGATTGCAGTCGATAAGACGCGGGCACATGTTCGTACCGTACTCCAGAAATGTATATCCAGCGCTTCAGACATGGTTTTCAAATTTTTTAAAGCTAGGTTTGGGTCTGAAACCTACGATGTATCTGCTTGGCTACAAAATTATGGAAGTATCAAACATTTTTGATGTACTTCTGATTTTACCCACACAGTCGATTGTTTCGAATGGTGGCTGAAAATGGTTGTTTTACCGTTTGCAGATTGCGTCAGTCACAAGCACACCATTGTTTGTTGCAGGTCATCGGACTCCTGGTGTTCTTGCTAACCTGTTGTGTAGTACTTGCTGTCATTTCGGTAACTGTCATTTTTCCATACCCGTTTTCCACTGAAGATGGTGGCAAGTCTGACTTTCACTCTGTATTGTTTATGTTAACCGAATGCGTCATAATCTCGGTCAAAACGATTCATGTTTTGATAAGGTAAGACAGTCGTCCATATTCAGCACCAAATGTACTCTTGAATTGTTGGTGACTTCTGTGTGAAACCAGAGATATAATCAGCTCTAAATTTCTTAAGAAGCTTCGAGGATCATTTTTGACAAAAGTCTCATATTTTCATGTAATTAATCACCTAATAAACTTTAATGTACAATTTTATAAGGTACTTGCTGATAAGTGCACTGTTCTACAACAGGAGTCATGATAATGATTGCTATTGGTTTTCTATAAATTTGGTTTTGCTGTAAGGGTGAGTATCTAATTAATATATTCTTTTCGAGTCCTGTTACTTGTCTGTTTCTAAAGCCTTTTTAGAGTCAGCGTTTGGAAATTTCATTTTTATCACCCGCAGCGTGTAAGACGTAAAAATGTATCTTACTGCTGAAGAACCGCAGACAAAGGAAGTATGTTCAATTAACGGCTACTGAAAACTCTCGCGAATTTTGAAAGTACTTTTGAGACCGTTAGTGCATTTTTTGCTTCATTATTCCGTTGCATGTTAGTCGCATATGCGGGACGAGATGTTGTTTAGTTAGAGTCTCCTTGCCGAATGCGGAATCTAGCAGTGTTGCTAGCAAAGCGGGTTATGTTTGCAGAAAAATCGGTAGATTTTACAAAAATTCAACGTTATGTTCTTTTGCAGTGGGTTAACTCTACGAGTCCAAATCTTTTAATTAATCCATGTGTTTTATCCTAATGTCAGATTTATAACTTACCCGTGGCGTGTGGTTTCCAGTTTAGTTGAAACATGCATATAGTGTAGTTTGCTGCAGGTATGTGCATGACTATTTCCCCCATATTGTTGTGCTAAGAAGCTGTTTTGTTGACTATTTAGATATGCAATACATCTCTATGACATTCAGTACAACGACCTGTGGGAACGCAAGGCTACCCTTGTTTATCATGTTGATCTTGGAATGGAGTTGATGTCACTCTCAACCAACTTTGTGCACCATCTTCACATGTTGTTCTTTGGCAATATATGGTTGTCAATGGCAAGCTTGGTGATATGTATGCAGGTTAGGAGATTTTTAATGATTCATACAACTACTTTACATAGTGTCAACTTCCAAGCTATGGTTTGCCGAAGATTTTTGTTTTTGCGATTAACGTTTATGGAGACCTAATGCATTGTTATATTTGGAAGTAAGTGCAGCCATGCTCTATATACTTTTTAAAATTTTTACCGCGTATTCGTCTTGGTTAAAGCTGAGGTATATCTTTTCGGAAATACAAAAACGACTGCTTCGTCACAAGAATTATCGTCGCGTTGTTGCCAACATGAAAGCACAGTTCCCTGAAGCAACAAAAGAAGAATTGGAAGCGCACGGTATGTTTTATTCCTTACCATCGTTGGTCTATTCTGTAGTGCATTGCTGTACTTCTTGTTCAACGTGAACATGCAAGGTTGACATGGATGCCGCTCACTAGTATTTCTGGCCGTCAAGCTCCATCCCACAAAGTGCTAAATTTTTCTCTTCCTGTCCATGGCATTTTTCTGTGCAATTCGTCTGTTGGGTGGAGTTTAGATTTTTGCATCTGCTGGTCGCCTTGCGTTGCCTTCTCTATGCGAAGACATTCGAGAGGCCATTTAAAAATGCAGTTTGACCATGCTTACCGCAAATGGTGGCTGGGTGCTGAAGTGGATAAAAAATCCTCAAAAGATACCCGTGAAGCTACACTCGGACGTCACCTTTATTCTCTACAAATATTTCATGTGTCTTTCTGTGTGATTGGCTTCAATAAAAGAAACTGATCCTTCGTAAGATCATCTTAAGTTTAAGGTGTGACCCGGGACTGTTTGTTACTTTTTTTTTGTAGAAGATCAGTGTGCTATTTGCTGGGACGAAATGGAAAGCGCAAGAAAGCTCCCATGCGGACACTTATTCCACTCACCCTGCTTAAGGTCATGGCTGGAGCAAGACACTTCGTGTCCCACTTGCAGGTATCGCTTCAGGAGCTTCGTGTTTGAATCTTGCCATGTGCGATTGGTCGAGCGATGCGTCTTCTTCGCCAACGTAATTTGCAAGAGCGAGAAGACACACTGCACTCGTGCTACCCGTGTTCAATTTCTATATACACACAAAATCGGTACTGAGGATCAAAAGAAAGCCCCGATGGCGTCCGCCACAGCTTCCGAGCCAAACACCGCACGGCTCTTCAAGCAGGTTGTGTTTGCATTGGTGACGAGTCACTGGCAAGACCAAACGTTAAACAGTGTTCTATTCAGCCGTGCTCAAAACGATCCTAGAAAGGCAGCGAATGTTTTGCAAGTTTTCCACCTGGCCTGCCAGAAGTCGAGCCCAGTATATTAGCTCAGAAGGCGGACCCTTGTATCATTGGTCAGTGTTTTTTAAACAATCTCTCAGAATACAGCAGAACCTCGCATTACGACCACCACCAAAATACACTTAAACCTCGCTTCTTGACTATCTCTGTATTCAGTTGAAATAGTTGAGGTCACTCAAAATGTCTTGACGGTCACCAGGGTCAAACTTAAAAAAAATGTCTTTGGTCAAGCTCAGTTACTTGACAGAAGTGCCCCCGCGCCTGCAATTCATTGATCGGTGAGGCCGGTGCAGTAACACAGGGCCACGTTTTCTGTCTTAAGCACAGTCACTTGTATAGAACGTGGTCAACTTCACAGATGTCGTCTCTCTGACGAGCAGCGATCCATCCGCAGCGGCAACCTAAATTAGTCTTATCGCAAAGCAAGAGTTTTAAGTTCAGCTGGTGCGAAAACAAGAAGTGCCAGGTAGACAAGCCGACGTTACGGTTAGTAGCAACCACGTCCACTGCTGTTTTTGCTGCTTGAGCTGCATTTAAATAGAAGAGTGCGGTCAAGCACGAGAAAAATGAAACGCAAACGCTCCAGTCGGAAGCAATCGAAGATGTGAGAACAGAACGCGACAAATTTACACATTAAAAGCAAAATCCATAGGCGGAACTTTTTGCAGAGCAAAGGAGGAACCATCTCCCTTCAAGAACAGTTTAGAGGAGAGACATGTGGGTGTTTTCCATTTGTAGGTTGTATGGATGATGTTGTTGATATTACCCGTTTTGGGGTAAACGGCGAGTATAAAAACTTGTTTCGAGATCTAGTTCTTCTGCAGGTTTTATAGCCATGGTGCATCAAAATATTTGTTGTTGCTTTCCGATTTATGTTGTTCCCAGCTTGTTTCAAGGCTTCCTCTGTGTTCGCCAAACAGTTTGTTGAAAAGTGTTGCTACAAAGTATAACCGGTTAAAGTCTGCGTGTAGATTTTTATCTTGTTGGGTTTCGCGTGAGTCCAAGTGTTAACTTGTTCAAGTTTTAGTAACACTTTGCAGCAGACGTCCTTTCTTGGTGAAGGTCTGGGAAATAGGGTCTTTGAATTTTGACCATTTATTTTGTTACTTTTGTTGCACTGAATTAATTGTATGTCTTAACTTTTTCTCTACTTTCATCCTCTTCCTTGCACAAAGTGCAGGCGCGGCGAAGCAGGTTGTCAAGCACCAAAAGTTTTAATTCGTTCTCGCGAGTGCTTTGCAATAAAAAGTATTGGCCGGTGTGCATCAGTTTTCTTGTCCCAAGCAGGCCACTGTCCAAGCGCCCTGTCGATGTTTCCAAGAAGGCGATGAGGTTTAGTGCCTCCTTTCCGTTGCGAAGTGAATGCGATGCTCTTAACTACGTAGTGGTGATTTCATTGCGCTCGATGCTTGAACCGCAAATTTCAGACGAACCCTCCTGAACCCAAGACGTATCACGCAGTTTTGCCCGAAACTTGCGAATGCACACAATTTCTTTACACAGGTTATGCAAGACAATACGCTGCGTGGAGGGACATATGTCTATTCTCTACAGGAGCCGTACGTTGTTTATAAAATCTAACAACGATAGCGACAGCTCTTCATTGTTAATGACTCGCCGATTTGTTTTGTTACCCTCTATCTATGACATGGAAATTAGCGTGTTCACGTTTCGTGTGTATCTTGGCTCACGCATTTATTCGCTGTTAAAAGTGCGTGTCGTTTCTTTAAATCGCGGTAGAAACCATTCCTGTCAATATGCCACTTTTCTTCATCAACCCTCGCCGTTACGGTTGGCGATGATTTACCAACAGTTGAATTTGCTTCGTTTGGGACGAAGATTTTTGAGGCATTTCGCAAAGGCTGCTTTTCAACGATTGCCATAATTCATGAAACTGTTTCATGCGGGGCTCAGGCAGAATCACCTCCGAGCTTTAAAGTTCTTGCAATTCAGTTTGAACTATGTTCTTTTGCGCTTGTCTGTTCTAAGATCCCTTCAAGCCTTTGAAACATATTGTTTTTTAGTTTTCTGTGCTTGGTGTAACATAGTGCCTTGTTTTGGCTCTAAGCCAGTGGTTTTCAACCTGGGGGCGCGAGTAGATATTTTATGTACACAGCTGTATTACATTTGGTTTATTCGAGTTTTAGATGGGGGGTCGTTGGGTTGACTTATAGTAGGTTACTATAATGGGTCTCGGTACAAAAAAGGTCGAAACCACTGCTCTAAGTGTTCTTCCATCTTTGCTTACATCCTTGCACGCATATTTGGCACTAAGAAAGGGTGAAGGCTTTGCATCCTGCGTTTGTGCAAGGAGCGAATTTAGGTTCATATTTCTGACAGGCGTTTTTCATACGCAGCTTCTTGCCAACTAGCGTCCTGAAAAATATTTTGACGCAGAGGCTCGTCGTCGCAGCTCTTGGTTTCATTCGCAGCCGATTGTTAATTACTTCAGTTGACGTTGAGCTGCATGCTCAATTCCAGTTGTCCAAATGGCGAATTCGAACGTGGCGCGATTCAAAACTTTTGAGTGACGTGTTATTTGACGTAAAAGCCAGTGCTGTTCGGCTCAAAAAAGATGCACTACTAAGGTTTTATTAAACTCAGCCATAAGCGAGGTGGTGATGGCGTTTGTAGAAATATCTTTCAAGCTGTTTTTTTCCTACTCTGTCTGATCAAGTTTCAATAACGGCTGTTCTGCTTCTTCCTGCCTGAAATGATGATGTTTACAATCCTTTTTAGTGTGCTACTGCACGCAACCATTTTATTTGATCGATTATGAGGCATGCAGCTGTGCTGTCGGATATTTTGATTGATCGTGCACACTCTTGTGTTGCAGAAAACAGCTGGGCATACCTGGCGGTCGGCGCCGAAACGGAGAAAACGTAATCAACCCGGAAGTTCTTGCTGAAGCCGGTGAGTGCCGAGTTTCTCATTCACCGACCTAACCTTGATGAATTGAAGGTTTTCAAGGAAGCCTTCTCAGGACAGTGGATTCGAATCTTTCCGGAATTGCTGCAAGTTGTTTATCGACGCACGTTTTCTTTTAACACAGAGTTGTGTAATCAATGAGCGTCTGTCAAATGCAACACCGCAGCTTAGCCTCTGGAATTTGGATGTTCGCTGTAAGCAGATTATGGCATAAGGGTATTTTTGTAGATGGAGCTGCTCCGAATCCGGGCACCGGTGCCATGAACCAGGGCGCTGGTCCCATTCCTCGACGCAACTTCTGGCATTTTGATGGTTCACGCATTGCCAGCTGGTTTCCCAGCTTTTCGGTCGAAGTCACGCACACAGCGCATGGTGCGCAAGCCATGGGTACGTTTGCCCACGAGAGTTTTCGCTTCTCGCTTTTCTACAATGAGTGTCTATTGTCTGAGGGCTTCGCCCCCCTGTCATTTAGTTTGTGTAAGCAGGTGTTTATACCCAGGCGACTCCGGCACTCGGTCTCCACGGGCTTAATGCATTGTAGAATACGAGCTTGCTTGGTAAAGCCACCAAGCACTTCACTAATTAAGGTTGTCGATGACTACACCGCTGTTTATTACTCCCTTCCCTGAGAATAAAGATTTGAGCCTCATCATGAACTGCAAACTAAATCATGATGCGATTTTGGTGATACTAGTGAGTTCGCTTGTTTAAAGACACTGATTCTAAACCGTGTTTGAGCCTTTCTAAACCACAGAGTAGCTCACTGCACTCTTGGTGTTCGGTCGAATCCAGGTTAAGAACCACTGCTTTAGTATATTGAAGATAAACTATTAGTTGATCAATGTCGTTCCAATCTCTGTGTTAACGTTCGTTTCACTCTCTTACCATGTACGTCGACCTCTTGATGGCACGATTCTTCGACATGTTATGGCGGCCATGCCGCCTGCGCAGACAGATGCGATTAAGTCACTCACTAACAACATCTGTTCTTCAGTTACAACAGGAGCAAATCTGGGCGAGAACCAAATCTCCAACTCACAGCTTGATGCTATGCTCCGAGAAGTTCAGGAGATTTTTCCGCAGGTAAGGCAATTGCTCTGTGACCATTTACTAAGTCTTGCCCGTGCCTAGACCCCCTCCCCCTCTGCGACAGCACTATGAACCATGCGGATGCTTCCCAGACTCAGGTTAACGTTACTCGCGTTCATGCTTGGCATCGTTGCGTTCAGATACCAAGTCAGATTATACGAAATGACTTGCTTGTGACCGGGTCCGTGGAGGCGACCACGGAAAGAATTCTGGACGGCCGGAGCGTTGGTCCTGGAAATCAGATTCTCCGTGATTTGCCTCAAACTGGTCTTCCTCAGATGCCCCGGTCACCAGGCGGAGTCAGCATACGAACTTTTCCTACAGCACCAGGTAGGCGGTTCGCTTCTGATGCGACATATCGACCGCTATGTTTGTTTCGGTTTATGTTCGTTTGCCCCTCGTTGCTGTGCAGGTCGAAGTAATGTTGACCGACTGTTGAATAGCAGCGCTTTGTTTGAATGCATGCATCTTAATCGCGGCGTAGACTTTCCGGCTGCGTTTGTGAGGCAGGAGTGATTTTTTTAAAGTCGCTGCTGAAATTGCCTCCGTTATAAGGAAGTGACGTAGTGTAAGGTGCCGCCTCTTACACGCCCCAATCGCTCACAGGCAGTGATCGTCTTGCAATGAACCACATGTCTTGCGCACAGTCATACCGTTGCCGCTTCAGCAACTGGGGAATGCTTGGGTTTGGCGGGTCGTTGCGTAGCTAGAAAGCAATACTGTTGCGCCATTTCTTTGATGTGCAAGATGCAAGCCCTTTGAGCAGGACTGCAAAATTTCCATAGAAAGTCTCCTTTCGCTGTCGGTTTCTGCGATATTATATCATCAGCTTTCTGAGAGAACCATCCTGAACTAAACGCTGGCAAAGGCCACGCATGCTTAAAATCGCTTGCGCAACGCAGCCAGTCTGCCTAAAACGGCCGTCGTCATATTAGACACATTTTTGTCTTGAAAAAAAAATGTTGTAGGCATGTGCTTGGACTCTGGCCGAAACGCGATACTTACAAACATATATTTGTGCAAACAGCTGATGAAGTAGTAAAGGCTGTTAACCTTGAGATTTCCGAGAATATTCGTGAAAACGCAATTACGCCTTTGTTTACTCATCGCGCTTGTATTGCGTGTGACTTACGTGCGCAAGGCCACGTCATTCGTTCTGTTCCTTGCACGCTACAGGCGCGACCTTGCGAAGAAGGCACAGAGCGAGTGTGCCGGACGACAGCGAAAACATGCAAGTTGCATCCGCAAACGGTAAGTTACCTCAGCTACGCTGATCAGCTTGCTGATGTGCAAGCCATCAATGACACGCGCTATTCGTTTGACAGTGCGCTGAGTCACGTGGTCGCTGCATTGTGTTTGTTTCTGTCAAAGCTTGTGCGAAGCATGACGCAGCTATTATGACTGTTGCGAGAGCTTGCTACGTATTTGCCACACGTGGCTAGAGCAGTCATGTTATGTTCGTTTCATTAATGGCCGGTTGATTTTTTTAATATTTTTCCACCAGTCTTACTTTCAGCAGTGAGCCGCTTGTAAATTTGAGAACGTCAAAAGTTTCCTTTCTCTCTGGAATGACGTGATGCTGAAGCAAACTAACTTAACCGTGGTTTCGTCGGAACTCTCAGTTCACGAGTGCATCATTTAATCGCAGCTTGGGCCGATCTAGCGAGATGTCTCGGTGTCACGCGAAGTTTCTGACCTATTGTATGTCATTTATTTTCCTCAAGAGTAAGGGAATCCACGTTGGTGATTCATTTTTTGATGTCTTTTGCGAAAATAAAAACTTTTGGTTAGGTGTCAAATAGTCCACAATAAGCGACAGGTTGGGAGTATCTAACCAGTGAAAAATATTTGACTTAGTCTTAGACATCAATTTATTCTTCTTCTAACCCTAAACCGTAATACGTAACCCTAGCCCTTAACTGTAAAATCTAATAAGTTCTCGCAGCATATTTAACATCTTAATGAACAGTCACCGCTTGCGAAGTGCGTGTCCTGGAATATCGCTCTGCGCATGCGCAGATTGCGTGAAGTCATAAATTTCGCTTGACAACGGATCACATGACAACGTCGATTGCTTGAACTCCCCGTCCTCGGGTAATTGCTAACAGTCGAGCGTTCGTGTCTTAGATCAACAGGCTCCGTCGCAGAACTCACCAGCAGCGCCCGCCAGAGACAATTCCCCCCCTCCGGTAGAGCGAGCTAACTCCTCCGCTTCACCCAGCGATCCGGGTCGGTTCGCTTCGGCGCCGGAAGAACGAGTCTCGGCGCTTCAAAGCAGGCGGGAGTCGCTGATGCGCACTGCGCGTATGCGTTACTTGGAAAGAAGTAGGAAGAGGCTTCAAAACCAGCCTTCTTCAACCGACGTCATTGCGCAAGTCGTTGGCGCCCAAGAAGAAAACAGCCTCAACGATGTTCCATCTACTTCCCGCTCTCGCAGCGGTCATCTGGAGGATGACTCCCTGCTGAGCTCCGGTCTCGGGCACAGCGTTACGTCACAAGACGATTTAACTGCCGGTCATTCGGACTCTGAATTCTCAGAAGAGTCGCTTGGTTGAATACCTTTTTATTTTCTCACGCGAAGACGTCCGGGCATATTGCAACAGCGCTTGAAATTCGCTCCTCGTTCCAAAGCGTTCGCTGTACATACATACGTTTGTTAGAGGTTGGTGTATGTTCGCTGCAACAACATCGCGATTAATAATTTCTGGCAACGCTCAGCATAAAAAGATGCGCAGTGCCAGGCTTGCGACAGCGTGTAGAGCAGTGGTGCTCAAGCTTTTTGGCTCGTGGGCCAGATTTGTCTTTCAGAAACCCTTCGCGGGCCACAAGAATTAATAATCTCAATAAAAATTCTCTCAAATGATTAAAGTGTTAAGTTTTCTTTCCAATGAAAATTGCTTCGCGGGCCACTCCAGAGGGCCTTGTTGGCCACGGTTTGAGCACCACTGGTGTAGAGACTGCCAGCTTCTTCATTGGTACCTACGCGCTAGTCGATTATCGCTTAGGCAGAAAACATATTTTTCAAACAAATGAAGTCTTTCTCCTGGTGATTACTTTTATTTCGTTATTGGCGACGTTAACAAACGAAATAAAAGCAGTCACCGGAAGAAAGACTATTTGTTTGAAATGAGACCTGGTGGCGATAGTTACGAAAAACAATATTTTTCCTGTGATTCCGAGTTGTAAGGAAATCGCGTTTGTGTTTCTCCGCATGTTCAATCACACCAGTTCATCTGCATATGTGCTGTTTGTGTTTTGTGGTGAGTAAACACAGCCGGAAGGCTTGGTCGTCGCTCTTCATGCTTAAATGTTGGAGCCGTGCGGTCGCGATGGCGCCGCCCATAAAAGAGAACGTGAATTTATTTTGATTGGTCCATGCAGTTGGTTGCGACAGGTTGGTGATTGCGAATGCACGATACGTTGAATTGTGCTTCAATTTGTTGCCATTAACGGCGCGAAATCGGCGAAACTGGACCCGCGAGATGACCGTTGATCGTGCGCGTGTGTGTTCTGGTGTTCATGCGCTTGATCGCACAGCAGTTGCTTTTTGCGCAATCGTCTCATTTCGTACGCTTTGCGTGTCGCTTCACTCCCCTGTACGGAAACGGAAATCAAACTTTTTCTACTTTTCCCGGCAAATGTTGCATCATCGATTTAAACCTTTATAGCTGCGCACCCGATTCTGTGCAGCCAGCAACAACCTCGGTTTATATATACAGTACGTGGATGTTTGGCATTCTACGGTATGTTACCTTGGGTACCGGAGTTGCGTTTGGTCCTGAGACAGACTGGATCGAAAGAACGGTTTAACGGACGACGGAGCATTCGAAACATACCAAGAAATCCTTTGGCGTCGATTTGCAATAAAAGAAACGATGTTGATGCGCCAACATGAGGCTGGCATGGTTGCGTCAATGTGCATTGCAAGGCGTTTGATTTCGTGTTGTCTCAAAAAATGCCCTAGTTTATAAGCGTTGCGCCCTTTGTGAAAAAGGAACTCTGCCTTAGTGCCTATGAGTTCATTGCTTACTTATAGGTTGATTAAACTAGTAATGTTCACTACGCGTCTGGCACCCCCCCCCCCCC
>Ga0210059_1009104_pt1 | contig 15542 bp, 8 predicted proteins | sample Ectturendosymbi2_FD_188042 | JGI IMG/M metagenome (GOLD analysis project Ga0210059, IMG submission 188042) | Ecteinascidia turbinata endosymbiont from Florida, USA - Sample 2 (SPAdes) (version 2) | ecosystem: Host-associated > Tunicates > Ascidians > Unclassified | place: Key West, Florida... | reverse complement strand
TCAAGACGTCAGGTTGCTTAGTTGGGAGACCGACCTGTGCTCCTGCAACAACTAGGTTGACCCCTCAACTAGTAGGGACCTCTACAATAACCTACAACCACAGTCCCTACAGCTTCAAGAAAAATTTTCTGTTTAAACTGGTTTAGCGCAAATAGATCCGGGCAATGCATGCTTTTCTTGGGATGTAAACCACGTTATGCTGTAACTTGATAAAAAAGTCAATATTTGGCTTTTTATTTTCATAATAAGAGGCAGTTTTGGTGCATAAAAATGAATAGATTTTTTGCTGAAACGATACCAATTTCAGTGTTAGCTTTACTGCTCAAATCATTTTATGGATGTCGTCAATATTACATATTTTCTCTGTAAAACGCAAGTACACCAAAGTGACAATTTTTAGAAAGGCCTTGCTTTTTGCGAACCCTTACACGAGCTATTTTAAATTCCACATCGGTCAGGCTGCTTTCTACGCCACGTTTTGATGTTTTCAGACTGTGCAAAAATACAAACTTCGCTTTTCGCTATCAATCAAGATAATTTGAGCTCATTCGTGAAAAGCTACAGCGCTTGGCAGCAGCCATTCCTTCACTCATTACATAATATGCTGTCTTGGTATGGCTTCAGGCTTTGCAACTTTTCATTGCTTTGCTGGAATGCTGGCCGCCTGGTACTGACCTGCAAAAAGCACTTTCTTCAGCTGTGGTGTAGTGCGAGTTGCGTTTTGGGTTACGACGTATGTAGCTTAGCAATGAATTAGCAAGTTTGCCAAATAGTGATGCCTGAAAAACAAAAAGTTCAAAATTTATGCAATAAGTTACGTATTTTGCAAATTCAAACTTTTTCACGAAACCATCCCATTATTCAAGAAGTTAGAGGTAGTCAATTCAATTGAGATTTGCACCAAAATTGTACTCAGTAACCCTTGTTAAAGCAGCTCTGACCTATACAATTGTATTTGAGTTCTGGATCTCAACTCCATACTTCTTTCGATGGACACAGGGGTTGCCGGGATGACAGCAAAAAGGTGGAGCGAAATTTTGAGATCCATCGACGTCCTAGAAAAACGTAACCTCGCTATCATGTTTGATGAAAACATGCAGCACTGTAAGGGAATGCCCACCTTTCCTTTGCAAAAAACTTACAATTATCTTTCTGTTTAGGTGCGATTCGCACTCAAGTAAGGGACTGAATATGCCATCAAATAGTGTGGTTAAATTGAGCAGAGGATATCTGATTTTGTTCACGATAAGATCATGTTTTCACGTTTGCGTGTTAAGTGATCATGATGTATGAAAGCAATATCAGCTATTAAACAACTCTGTTACACAAGACACTCACTTAACCACAAAAGTAGAAGTTCGTTAACTTTATCCACACAAACTAGTGAAAATGGCAGCGTTGCTTAACTGCGCGAGTAAATAAGATAATAAACAAATAAGAGAACGCCGTAAAATATGTCAAAAAAAATACATTTATCTGCGTCTTGGTTACTATTCTCAATGTGAAGTTATAGGTTAAACCCATTCAAGTTCACAACCATTGACTGATGTATTGTTTGTTTTTCCAAGGGTGATAATTTCTTAAAAGCACTTGATTTTTTAGATTTTGTTTGGCAACACTTCTGCACTGAGCAAATCATATAAGCAGATAACAGTACATTTCGTAGTCATAAAAAAGTGTTGTGTAATTTAACTTTAGATACACTGTTTTTTACTTAAAAAGAATACAAGCAACTAATAGAAAGTGTCGATACTTTTTGAGTAATAGTTAATGTGGTAAGTGCCTCACAATCAGATTAGTAGGTTCAAACGCAGTGGTGCAAAGGAATTCAATCATGTTTGTGATAGACATGGGTAAAAATATCGATGAAATGATTATAAAACCAGACATCTGCAGAATTTCCTAACAAACACAAGTTTCATCATACTTTCTTTATTACATTGCTGCTCTAAGCAAAGATTTGGTATGATGTAAACAGTTTTTTTTAGGGAAAATGTTAGGTACCCGGTATGGACCTGTAGGGACCCGAAAAATTTCCGACTAAATTTCATAGATATTTCCCTTGATAATTTTCTCTGATTCTAGGGGCACGATTTTCAATTCCAGGGACCCTAATCGGGTCCCTAAAACGCTTTGACAAAAGTCTGATGTTAATGTTGTACGAAAAAGCGAAATAAATAACGTATGCAATTTGCTGCCTGAAATACGTTTTTCTATTAGAACAAAAAAATCAAAAATTAAAAATTATCCGAATGCGAATTATTTCACAAACCGCAGCTATTTGCAGTTGCAATACATCTAAAGCCAACAGAAAGACTGCACACGTAGTTGAAAAACAAATGCCACAAAATAAATAAAATCCAAAATGTGCTATGAAATTTCAGGAGATATTTTGTAAAATATGTTTCACACAAGCCAGAATCACATACTCTGGACGTTAATTTTAAACTCCAAGAGATACATTGAACTTCAGGTAAACTTTAAAAAATATGCATTCAACAAAGTTACAATCCGGCAAATTTTTGTTGAAAAAAGGAAAGCAGCGCGATTAGCGTAGGTTTTGCCTCTTCATTCTTTTGATTTGAGTTTTGCATATCAGTATAAAAAGCATATTACCAGATAATGGCATCAGACCCTGGCATCATTCATAGCAAAATGCCAGCACCACAAGTGGTTTCCTTTACATATTGTCGATTACGTATCTTAGCATCAATGATTCTTTTCATAAGGGTATTGTCAGTAATTCGCGATAGGCTTCTCAATTCTTTATCGTGAAAAATACTCAGTCTAGCCAAGGAACATCTTTCGATGCGGCTTAGTCAGTCCTTGGCGTATAATCTGCGAAATTATCATAGGTTTCTGAAAACCGTGAACTGTTACGATATCACATTCAGTACTTGCCTCCACGACCCTCCCGAAAGGATATGCAGGTCAGAACTACGTATTTGAATGACTGATTGAATGAATGATCTTGAAGCTGTATCAAACGTTCATCTATGTGGAGTGAATCTTTCATGGTCCTACGCGTTGTAAATGACCCTAGATTCGACGTTTCTTCATCTGATTAACAGTTTTAGTGGAGTTTTTGAATTCCTTTTTCCAGGGCATCACGCCACGCCATCCGGTGGAAAAATGTTACCTCCCAAAAGTGTAGTGAAATACAGATCCTCGCTGAGTCGCACTCGACTACGTTTTTGCAAAGATGTTTCGGATCAGAAAATCCCAGAATAAGACAAAACAAACGTTGATTAAACGTGTTCGCTCTAAAGTTGGTTTTTGTTAAATAATAATCTGAACGAGGTCAGTTCGATGCATGCGATTCGCAACGTGGCCCGCCAAACGGTGTTTTGTACGCGTTAACTACAATTGCTTGGGATCGGGCGAGCGTGTGTGTTATCGCTTAACAAAGTTGATCTTTGACAGTTCAACATTAATATAAACCCAAACATTTTTGAATGACTGTTTTGTACAACATTCGCGCGAGGTTTTCTTTTTATATAATGGTCGATATTGCAAGACATAGAGAAGACAGTTGAAGCCTCTAAGACAGTGGTTCTTAACCGGGGGTACACGTACCACTTGGGGGTACAAGGAGCCAAAGCAGGGGGTACGAAGCACCAAAGAATTTGTGACACCATGTGAACTACGTTGGTAACAGTTACTACTTGCCTTCAGACAAGGGGTACGAGAGAATTTTATGAAAGCTCAGGGGGTGCGAGTGCGTAGAAAGGTTAAGAACCACTGCTCTAAGACTGCTACAAGCGTTCTAGAAATCCGCCGACTGGTTTCTGATTTCACAGCTTTGCGATGATTCAGTCTTGCACGTACCTGTGTTTAAGTAAGTAATCGCTACCAAGGTGATGCAGCCGAGTTAACCGGCAATCCTTTTAATGGAAATTCGATTCTTTTAACTCCACGCATCGGCAGTCCAAAAATCTGCTAACAAGTGCTAACGGTTGAAATGCTGCAGGCTGCAACAGCTTTCCACCAGCACGCAACTGCTTAAATTTCAGGAGTGAGCATGCTTAGAGTTACATGAAATCGATTTCCACCAACTGCTGCTTGGTTCGGCTGCATTACTGTGGTGGAGACTGAACAATCTCCATACAAATATACACTTGGAGTATTACACGTTTGACGTTTGTAATTTTTAACTCACAGCTGTCCTTCAATGGTCACGTTCTTTCACAAATGTTCTTAAATTATTAATGACAAGCATCACAATTGGAGACGTTTCTCTGCATTGTATAATTTGAAAATAGATGTAAACCTTTAACTGTGATCCAGACCATGTTCTGTACGGGCGAGATAAGCACATGTTTTTTTCTGAATGATGGGAACGCTGTAAGCAAAAAGGCATAGATCTATTTTGTAGAGAAACTAGGCCTACTTGTTTTTGACTGACGTTCAACTTGCAAAAAAAACATATACTGCACCAAGTAGACGAAGTGAGTTTAAAATTATGACAGTCTCTACTTTTACTAATTTCTAAAAATATATTCATAATGCATCACTTTAGTATCATTTAGAATAACCGTTACGTAGCGTTTCTCCTAATGGGAAAGCCAGCGGGAGAAAATCTAACCAGAACAATGTGATTTAGCAACGCAAATAAAGACCCTCTGTGTTATTTTAAATAAACGAAGCTGTCCACTTTTAAATATCAGGAGTCAGCATTCAGCAATCATTTTGAATTGCTAGGCCATCTCAGAGGTTCAAGAAGACACACTAGGCCGAAAGTAAGAAGTCTAAGGAATAGTTGTTTTATTTAAAAACATATAAAAATGCTATTAGCCAAACCGCAAAAATTGTTAGGCCGAGCTGTAATGCTAAGCCGTATTGGGTTGAAAGACCGGATATTGCCGGTACCTGTGACCTTTTAAAAGTATGAAGGTTAATTTCCTAGTTTGCTACACAAGCAAGGATCATACCACCCTTACAACAAGCAAAGGAGATGGCCATCTTGTTCAAGATTAAGCGAAGATCATCACATTGGTCAGAATGAAACATTTTTGAGAAAATTTCGATTACAACCAGAAAACGTTGTTTCCAACCAAGACATTAACATTTCAAGCAACACAAAATAACTTCATCTCTGTGTCGGGTTAACATGTGTTTGACAAACAGATATACTAATTATTCCGGTACATGTGCTCCTGAGGTGTTGCTGTGGGAATGTGAAGGAACACTATTCTCCGAAGTCTTTGAATTTGACGAATAGCTTCCTTACATTTGACGTGACAGCAAAATATCATCGCTTTTTAAGTGGTCTTTTTGTTCAAGCATTCCAACCAAAAGGTTTAAAACTCTTTTGGCTTCAGAAGGACGTGTCTCATTTTAAAGGAACTTTACACCAATTTTCATCACTTCATAACCGTCTAATCCAGGCGTTCCTAAACTGGGGTACATGTACCCCTAGGGGTACATTTGCCTATCTGAAGGGGTACATTTAAAGGTAGCAATAAAAGAGAAAAAAATATGTTTATACATTATTCATTTCGAACTATTTATACATATATCAGTGAATATTATAATAATAACTCATTAATTATAGAGCCGTGGTATTATAATAATAATTCATTAATAATAGAGCCGTGGTATTATAATAATAATAATTCATTTATCACAGAGCAGTAGTCCGTATCACAGGCACAATCAAACAACGCAAGAACACAAGAAATGGTTAGCCTTAGCGCATTGTAGAATACGTGTTTGCATACGACCAACACAGATAGAAGCAAAACACCTTAACAGTCAACTGCAGCGTCATTCACGCATCTTAATGCACGGATCCAGTAGTGGCAGATAAATGAAGGCATTCTAACATCAAAATTTTGAGGTAAACAGCTAACCGAGAAAAAGAAAAAAGTAAAAGGTAAGTCAAATGAGAATGAACATTGGCGCTCAGACGCACGTAAACTGTTTCGATCCAGGTTTCACATGCTGTGCAACACATTTATCATGAAATCGACAGCCAGTTGATTTTCCTGAATTTCAAAGCAGGATTTGGCGATTAAAATTTTACGAGTTGTATGTCTTACTTTTTGTATACTTGGTTTACACGAATTGTCTGATATTTGAACAAGTAAATAAAAAAATCCTAGGACGCCACGAAGCGCGCGGAGGATTTTGTTGTTATGCAACTGATGAGATGTGTACGCTGGTACAACGCATCAACAACTATATCAGTTAGTCACCGTCATACACGTGCGTTAAATAAGCGAGAAAAAACGAAGATTTGTGAAAAGCACCGACATTTGAAGAGATCGGATGAAAAAGTTAAATGAAGATGCACAACGTAAAAAGCGGTAGAAATGATCAATTAGGCAACAAAAGTCGTGACACGATGGCTAACTTGGTGTGGGCGAACACGTACATTTCTGGCTTATGCAATGCATGTTTCGGTAGGCATTAGTATACACAGCTCGTAAGCGTTTCATATTAGTCTGTGTGTATTTGCTCCACAATTGGCAAGCATACATTGGCATGCAATAGGCCCAAAGTAAAGTATTTTTTACTGCAGGAGAAAACTGATCAAAAGTGCCTCGGAGCTTGTTTGCTGTACAGTATAGCGATTTCGCTTGTCTCTGAACATCATCATCATCCTTCAGTAGGCATTTAGCAACACACCAAAGAATTTCACTTGGTCAAAAAATTGTGCACGTACACCGTTCAGAAACACATCTGATGGAGCAGGTTGTTTGTAATGTTTGGGGCAAAAAAGAACACCAATTCAACACCAGTGTTAGTTTCAAAAATCATATGCTTATTGGTAAACATATTTTTGTTATTTTCCTCAGCCTTTTGTCATAGGAAATTTTGCTCATCTATCGAAATGCTGGTGGGGTACTTGGTCAGATAAAGTTTGGGAACTCCTGGTCTAATCCTTTGTCAAATTGCAGACAGAGTCGTATTGGTTAGCCTATAAAGATTAGCTGTTTGCTTTCTCAAGAACAAGATCATCATGGAGCATAACATTGGCTAGACTTAACAGTTTCATCAACACTAAAACAGCTTTCAAACCACTATACATGTTTTATTTTGAGACATTTCGGATTATTCTTCAGTTAAAAATCTTCAAATCATCTTCATCTTCTTCAAATCATCTTCAGTCAAAAAATAAAGCAACACTTGGCAATGCTAGCAATTCAAAACCTAAAGACTATGTGACGCAAAAAATAACAGAATGACGCAAAAGACGTCAAAAGCAAAGCCAAGACCGCCAACCCTGTCGAATTCCCTAAAAGTAAAAGCAGGAACAGCAGCTATGCAGAAAGTGTTATAACAAATCCTACGTAAGATCGTAATCTACGAAAACAAGCCAAGACCAGCAGCAAGAGACCGTTCACAGAGCATTGCAAGCGAAGGATGCAAAATTTCTACCAATTACCAGTACTACAACCAGCACGATATGTTAACGTCCGCACCAACAGCAATGCACGAAACATATATCAACATAAGAACTGAGCATCAGCCAATTATTTGACATAACAATCTACGTATTGATTGAAGAGGTATAAAGGGGTAGAAAAATTGTCTACACATTAATCTCGGGTTCCTGTTCTTGTATGAGAAGTGTCTCTTTAATTAATAATTCGCGGAAGTTAAAAGAGTTTTTTATTATTAGTTGAAAAAGCGGTAGTTAAGAGTTTTTTTTAATTAATAATTCGCGGTAGTTGAAAGATAATCATGCCTACAAAATATATGATCTAACCAATAAAACCAAGTGGCTCAATAAGAAACAAGCAAAACCAAACTAACTAGTTCTTAAATTCAGGGGGTATAGATGTATATCACGCTGCACTTACTCATTTTATTGTACAGTACTTTTCGCTATTTTTACAAGGTTAATAATAAATGCATTTCTACCTCTCCAAGATCTAATATACTATTGGGCGTTCTAGTAGAAAGCTTAAAGCAAATACTTTTATGGTTGCTTTGAATCTTGAAACGCAAGTGAGGTTGAGAAATACTTTGATTGAGTTCAAACTCTCCGTTCATACCGCCGAGTAACGATAAGTAAATTTCGCCATCTGCTTACATATACTGATAGCACTTGGACATGATGAGTCATGCAAAATTACAGGATAGAGATGTATCGTTCGTCTTATAGCTCAATGGCAAAACGCTCTCCTGGCACAGATGTAGTCGTGATTTTGATTTTCACTGAAGTTAGAACTACAGGTATCAGCGCAATTGCTCTCTCAAATATCGATGACGTTGTGTTCCTGTTTTTGTGGCTTTGTACCACATTTAAGAGTGCAGTGATCACAAGAAGTCCAACGTGATCGTTTTATGCGATGATTTAATTTACGAAATTCAAGAAAACATTTCATTTTTCAAGTTTCATTCTACAAATAGTTCAGAAAATGTGAAAGAATGACAAACTCTACGATATGTTTTATACGCGCAATTAGATACTTTTTATACAAACTATTTTCAGACAAAGAAATACTCTTCTCCACCTACACGTTAAAGGAAGCCAGAGAAGATGGATCATGATTCAGAGAGCTATCGGAAGCTGAAACTCTCTTTGACGGTTAGGAGTTTCAGCGAACAGAGCACCATGCACGGCTTGCGTTATATTTTTTCTAAAAATAGCCACTGGCTTAGAAGGTATGTTATTCTGTATGGTCTATAACAGATGTAATTCAACAAGGGTCGATTTTATAGATGCGTCTTGCAGAATGAGTTCTTTAACCCTCAAACGGTTGACAGGTATTTAGTGTTTTATCTTTTGCGTAAGTAAGCACTGCAGAATTTGGCCAAATCTTCAAAAATATATTTAGCCAAGTGACGGACAAAATACGTGGTACAAAGATACTTAGTATCTCTTTTTTATGTTTTCGAGTCAAAAATGCAAAATATATTTTGGGTGGCTGATAATGCAAATTCAGCGGCTTGAACTTGTTCTAGAAACGATACAAAATTTTGACTATAGTTCAGTACGCCATTGCCACTAGATTCATCTATTGAAGATCCTAATCAGGAAATTTAATCGATTTATTTGATTTCCACGCTGTTGCCACAAAAAATCGATGCAGTGCTGCGCACACCAGTAATTTTGTGCAGGTCAAATGACTCAACAAGGAATTCTATTTTTCTCAACAAATACGTTTACACTTCGACAAATACTCCTATACACGTTTGGAACTGCGTTCATTTGGTTCGATTTTTCGGAAAGTCTATTGAAATCTTTTGGATTGAGCCAAACGTCTACTGCTTTTGCGGACATTATTTTTCACTATTTGCACAGCTTTTTAGCGCAGAGTTAAAGCACACAGGCATCTGTTGCTTACTGTTCGATTGCTTGCCATGCACACAATTGCGTGAAACATTAACTCCATCCAAATACAAAATGCATTTTTTCTCCAGCAAAAATTTCCGACTATAACAATAACACTAAGACTCAAGTTTGAATGGTGTTTCATTTCACTTACCTTAGATCGGTGGTTCTCAACGTGGGGCGTGGCAAAATTTTGGTGGGCGTGGAGGTTGAAGACATTATGAACCAATTTTGGTGGGAATACATAATGAAAATACACTTGCTCACAATTAGACTGATTGGTAAAGCTGGTTCACTTGTTTACTCCTCTAGGACGACAATCAAAGCATGTTAGTTGAGCATTGTGTTATCCACACTCCACAGGGAAAATTTAGTTGCAAAAATGTTGCTCCTAAACTGAACGAAATACTATATTCTGTGATGAAATGTATGAATTTAATGAAAGCAAATCCCAAAACAGAACGTCTGTTCTAGAGGATTTGCGAGACTAATCATGTAGATCATAGGTAGTGGCGTAACTAGAGATTTGAGCCAGGGGGGAAATCATAGCTGAATGGGAGTCTACCAGCTAACACTCAACAAAATTGAGAAATGATAGTGAATCCAGATGTGGACGATGTCTACACTAAAACCAAAAATCAGCGGAAACACTCCGAAAAACTTCCAAAAATAAAAAAAATACAACCATCTACTTAAAACCAAAAAAACACTAAGTACCGAAATATAAGATAAGTAGACTTTTTTTGACGGGGAACGGTTAACATCCCAGACCCGGTCAGTTACGCCACTAATCGTAGGAGATTGTTCTTCTGCACCTTGGCTAACAAAGGGAAACTGCCTAAAAAGATTTATGAAGTACTTGCACCACTCAGTGAGCTTTGAAGGATAAATCTGAAACGATTTTGCTGATGAGCACAATGGCAAAGTTTATGTGAGCTACTTAGCGAATATTTTTGAGAAAGTTTGTTCTTTGAAGCACAGCCCATCTTAGGTAGGCCGTGCTTTGCTCAAAGGAGCCAATGCAACTCTTGGCGATGCAAAAGCAAAGACATTTGGATTTGTGACATTTCTCAGTTTGTGCAAAAGCAATATTTTGTCAAAAAGCTATGTCCGATTTTCTTGGTTAAAAGAATGTGATGTCACTAAATACAGTTATTGCTGCACACGTGGAAATGCTCATAACTTCAGTAAAAGATTTTATGAATTGGAAGCAGTGGAGCTCTATTTTTGGTTGACTCAACTACTTTTAACAGATTTATCTGTAGTATCAGAACAATGCCAACAGGAATTATGTGAGTTGCAACGTGAAAACTCTTTTCAAGATCAAAGGAGCCACATAATGGCTGTCTGAGGAATGCGAAAAAAATACCCTCACTCGAATACTTTGGTAAGGCAAAAACTGATCAGTAGGGCCATTTAAAACTTTAAAAATCAATTTTTTTTCTGTGCTTCAGGAAACTTAGAAACGAATCTTAAAACAAAAATAGCACCCCTACAAATGTATAACAAAAGTTATAAAGTCATAAAAAGTCACATTTTCTATTTTAGGTCATGAAGTCATATTTCGCTAATTTTCAACCTATTACAATAAGGAAACCATTGAAACAATTTCAAAATAGCAGGTGAAACTATTATATTGCTGGGTCTAAGCTGCATCCTGCAAACTGAACCCACTTGGGCACCTTGTGAATGTTGGCAAAGACATAGGTGAACCAAGTTATTTGGATGAAATGTAATACACCGCTTAAAAATACCTGTTCTTGCTGCCCAAAAGAAATAAACTAATGTCCATGCATGATTTCGATTTGCTTACAAAAAACGTTTTGCTCATGTTTTGAGCTCTTTATTTTAGTGGGGCTTCAACAAAACGTAGGATGCCATCTCTAACGTGTATTTTTGCTGGTAATGCGTCTTGTACAGTAGATGTATGTTCTAGCTTAGTAATTTTTGTTTGGTCATATAAAGTCATATTTCTGAAAAATAAATTCATACTATCAAGTGTTTTTGCGTCATTAAAAATGTCCCTACTGATAAGATTTCCGTCATCTTGTTTGGTCGAATCTGGGTTTAGTGTTATTGTGGAGTTGCTGCGTGCTAAGGGAAATCGACCGGAAATCAGCAAACGTGGTCATTTGAGATTGAAACTGACTAAACTAGAACCTCGAATCAAACAGACATGCGACCAGCATCAAACGCCGAACTCCCATTCACAATATTATTGAGCATCGCAATAAATTTGAGTATATTTTATGCATTTGTAATTCATATCAGATAGTAAGCATGGGCGTCAGAAGCGGGGGCAGGGTGGGCCGGTCCTTGAATTTTTAAAATACTAGCAAAAAAAGATTGGTTTTTTTTTGGAGTAGGAAAAAACAAATTTTGCCACTTTTGGCCCCCCCCCTAGAAAATTTTTGGAAAAATCGCCTAGTGGCCCTCTCCAGGAAAAGATCCTTTCGACGCCCATAATAGTAAGCAGTGTAGTGACGAAGAAAAAACAAATAGTTTTGACATGTAGCAGTTCTGGTGGGGCCTGAGATGTTTTGAAGCCAAAAGTGGGGCCTGCTTCAGAAAAGGTTGAGAACCGCTGCCTTAGATCAATAGTGCCAATAATCTGTTTAAGCCAATTCAGAGTTGCTTTTCATAAAGTAGTTTTTCCTACAAATCCTGTCTGTCAGGTTTGCCTGGGCTATGCTTGTGATAAGCGGCATGGCTTATTGCACGTACATTATCTGCGTCAGCTTCATGTCGTATTTCACCTATCCGAGCATTTTTAAAAGAGAGGAGGTCTTCGAAGCAAGATCAGCTTTTCCGGCAGTGACGATATGCGACTACAACATGTTTCAGTGAGTATCGTGATTAATTGTAATATCTGCCATAAGCTGGCGTCGTTGTTGTGATACGTTTGAGTAGCATCTCAAAAAATGTACGTATGAGACGAGAGGCTACTGGTCCAACTCCCCTTCCCCGTTTCCCTTCTAGGACCGAATGTTTTTGGTGGGGCCCTGTGGGCGTGTATAACTCTACAATGTCAAGAGTAACTGTGTGCTTACAAACATTTCGTGCATCAGAAATTTTGTCAGGATCTTGTCGCCATGCGTTTCCAAACACGATCTTTTCTTGCACATAGGAACCTATGTTTTTAAGAAACAACAAACAAAATAACATACAACCAAAGGACATGCAAAAAATCAGGAAGCTGTAAGCAGTGATCTGATTCAGGGTAATGCATGTTTGCGAGCAACTGTGAAACTGCGTCGAGACTTAAATGGTTTTAATTGTTTTATATTGCGCTTTTGCTAGAATAAGTCGATGTGCTTACTTCGGAGAGTTAACATGAATGACAAGTCCGTATAAAATATGCGAATAAATAAACTTTAAAAGCAACAACATAAAGAACAAAGGAGAGTCTGCCTCACAGCACACATTGATATTGAAAAACTACGTGCCTTTTTATGCTAACACAGCAAATTATATCAAACAGACGCACCAAACTTGATGCCCACGAACTTCAGGCATTGAAGACTTTGTATGGTGGTTTCGCATCAGACTCGATCAGCGACTATATCAACGAGACGAGTGGAAGTGATACCATACACTACGCTAATCTGTCTGATTATGATCATGTGAACATAACACGGCTTTTGCTAAAAGCTGGACAGCGTTTCAGCGACTCTTTGTAAGTTTTGTATAATCTTACCTCTAAGAATGCATCTACTGTATGACCAACCGTTAACTTTTTGCTTGCAAATGAAACTGTCTGGTTTTCGAAAACATGCTCCGGCGTTGTTAAAACTGCTTAACTGCTTCACACCAATTTGGTAAAGGTCATATCAGCTTTCACAATGCTCATTTTCCTGGCATGAGTGTAAAGACCAATGGTCAATGGTCTGAAGCTCTTTCAAGCAATTATTGATGCTAAGCAGGAAAGTCTGTTAAGATCACGTTCAGCTAAGAATGTTCATTAAGGAACAATGTTCCATTTAGCTGGTGAACCTCAAAAGTGTCAGACTCTTCAATCAAACATGAAATAAACACAATATGTCACGATGAAAAGCCGCACCGCGCGGTTTTTCTGTCAGCACGTCAAACTCAATTCTTTGACCATTTGGCCTGCTCTGCTATAACGAAAGACACAGCCTTGATCACGAAAATATGCCTTTCACCGATTTCTCTCCTTTGACTTGAAAAAAAAACACCTCACTTGTTCGCAGTGGCATTGGCGTAGTGTGAAATACCTTTCTTGCCTTTTTTCAGTATGACGTAGCTTTCACAGATACTGCAATTGGGCAAATGGTGTCACGTTCTTGACACCGCGCTGATTTAACTACCGGTAGCATAATTTTCGTCAACAGGTTACAACATATTTAGTGCCACACCTGAGCTGCTTGCTTACATTGTCAACAAAAGCATGGCATTTTCGCTTTTGATAGACTCATCTGTCAAGCTTTTTTATAGTTAGATTTAGTGGAATGTTTCTGAATTTGCTTATGAGTTCTATAAACCAACCATAAAAATATTTGCTCAACGTTAAATGCGAATATTTTCTAATGACTATAAATATGCCTGTTTTCTTTGCCATGTACTACCAATCGTTTTAATTCATCAATTTTGGATAAGTGCATCGGCAGAAACATTCGGGTTTTTGCATTGGCTGCCGACATCCATGGTTCGGGTATTTTCCCATTATTTAATGTGCCGTTTATGAAGCAGATGCATTTGAGATAGATTTTCGCAGATATTAGCATTCGGCTGTAAACACGTGACTGCGAAAAGATTATTTCACAAAGTTTGCAGAGGCTGAGTTTTGCAACGACCAACGGGATATAGTTTGATTATAATTTGATGGCTAAGACTCATGTTTCCAACTTAACAATATTATGGAATTTGGATTAGAAGGATATCTCATAGTATATTTGGCAATTTATTGACAACCAAGGAAATTTTTAGCTGGTGTATTTTTCTAAACCTATCATTTTTTGCTGTAGTATGGAAGTCTTTTCAAAATTTAAAGAATATTGTCTTCTGGCAGACAAAGATCATGCCTATTGCAGGCTGGTTAACACTTTCGTATTTACTGTATGTAGTGCTATAGACTGATTGTTTTTGGATTCAAAGTAACGTTTGCTTTCAGTTGCTTTTTCAAAAACAAACCATGCCCTTCCAAACTTTTTACCGATGTGATCACTGATTTTGGTTTATGCCGGATTTTCGATCCCAGCAACGCAAAACAGTACGAGTACCAAGACAAAGCAGGTATGCACTTGTTTTGATGTTCTCTTGCAAACTTTTCTGTGAACATACATTTCAAGTAAACCTGACCAATGACTACAGACGCTACAGGTTTTTAGAAACATCCAAACATGAAATGAAATCAAAACAATGGCTTCAGAAGTGAAACGTGAAGAAAACGTGTTCATTATGAGATCCAGGAGCAAAGTTCAAACTTAGGATTAGTCTCGTGAAACGGTAGTTATAATTGAGCGACGCCATTTCTTAAATTGATTTATTGTGCAAATTCACTCAAAAAGTTAAATGGCTTCCTTAGTTTAAATATTGAAATTTAATGCAATGTAAGGTATCAAACACTACAGTAGTCAAACAAATAAACAGAACATAATCCAATTGACAGTGGTTATCACACGTAAAGTCCTGTTGAGTTGTATCCAGTTGTTCATGTTCTATCATCAGGTTTTGCTTTTTACTTACGATTGTTTAAAACATTTTATTACTAAGCAATCCATCTCGACTCGCAAGAAAAATCTCAGGCTTACTGTTTGCTGCACCCTAAAAGTTGACGCCCATATTGGTTAAGGGCAAGGCAAAAATTATTGCATGAATTTCTGAATGAATAAGTAAAGTAAATCGCATGCCTGCGATACAGAGGCAAACGTAACAATGGGACGAACCATTTGTGATGGTCCGTTGCGTTCTCTGCCTCGTACAGTTTGCAGAGAAAGTTTCGAAAGCAAGCGCCAAGCAGTGCTGGAACACTTTCCTTCAACAGCACATGCTTGATATTTTTCGAAATCGTCACGCTTGATTTACTGAGAGCTCGCGAAGTCACATGATGCAAAAGAGATAGTTAAAGGCCACAAAGATGGCGGCAAGCAAATCAGTCACAGTTTATTGACAGGGAAACTACTTTCGCGTTTTCCAACGCATCATCAGTCCTGTAAATGTAAGACAAATCTTACAGGCGAAATGTTGGCACTTGAAAACAAGTAAAGAAAAACACACGAACTGTGGCTAGTTGCAA
>Ga0210059_1009103_pt1 | contig 15544 bp, 9 predicted proteins | sample Ectturendosymbi2_FD_188042 | JGI IMG/M metagenome (GOLD analysis project Ga0210059, IMG submission 188042) | Ecteinascidia turbinata endosymbiont from Florida, USA - Sample 2 (SPAdes) (version 2) | ecosystem: Host-associated > Tunicates > Ascidians > Unclassified | place: Key West, Florida... | reverse complement strand
TGCGTGGCACGTGTGCGGGTGCGTCGTCAGAGAGCGCAGGGAAGCAAAGTAAATCGTTTGATTTTTAACCTCACGACAATGGAGCATCATCGTATGGTATTTATGAATAAAGTGGACGAAATCGGGCTGATTTTGGTTTCTAACACCACTCATCATCACTGTTCCGCTTGTATGCAGAGAACAACACGTCAGTCGTACTAAAAGGTCACTTAGCATGGCACGGGGAAGCTTAGAGAGGCTTGTGAGAAAAAATGTGTTGCAACTACAGGATCGCAAGAACGGTAATTTCATTTGGCGCTCTTGCTGTCAATGTGACATTCTATTTCAACTTAGCTAATTAAAGTCGCAAGTTGACTTGTTTTAATACCACCGGTAGTTCTACATTTGGCTTAAAAGGTTGCAATTAAGCAACTGGTGATAGTAGCACGAGCAAAAGATAACATCGTAGATATTTTTGTCTTAGCATCCTTGGATTATCTACTTTGTTGGAGGTGGTGTTGCTTTTTCAAACAAGGCGGGTCGTCGAACCCGTCCTCTTAAGCTTTCCATTACAATCGAAATTTTTTAAAGCGAAAAGTTTTATCTGCACAATTGAAATACAAAGAAGCTGACCACGAGAAACCGCACTATTATTTCTCTTGCCTATTTAGTTGATTTTCCCAAAAAATACTTTTAGCACGGGAGATGACCGGGTCTTCTGAGAGAAACATTACCAGAGGGTACGCAGACCGACACCAGAACTCGCTTTGGGGACCCTCGTCGAAACTTGTACAGTTTTTTGTATTGTAATGAGAATGTAGTAAAATAGTTACCATGCTAAGATTTAGAAATAGGTGAATTGGTATGCTGGGAACTGGCTTAGACTAGTAATGTTAGGTTTGTTTACAGAAAAACGTAGCGTGCGCACTTTCATCCTCCTGGGCTCGGGTACAGTGTACCCCCTCTCGCAGGCCCTGGAGATGACATACTTTTCCAGCCTTTCTTTACCGTCCTGAGATTTGTATAGCCGCTCCTCACCTTGGTTGTGCAGCAGGCAATAAATCTTGATAAGGCTTGACGCTCGTAAACAATGCGTTCTGGGGGAAAAAAAACTACATCTTCCTTTAGCTTGGCATTTTGTCAGGTTTGAACAACAGTCTTGTCGAGGCGTGTTAGCTCATGTTCCTTGCGTCAGACGCGCTGACAGCACACCCGCTTCATTTTTGGTGAGTGCCTCTTCGCTTGTTTACTTTGTACGCACACTCTGCTGGAACCAATAAATAGACTCAGGATAACAGTCGGCGAGTCGCTGATTTCGAAGTTGTGAAGCATAGTGAGTTCATTTATGGCGGTGGTCTTAAGTACATTTGGTGTTGGTGGACATGTCGGCCAAGTGCTTGGTTGGTACGTCTCAAAGCAGATAGACAAAGAGCAATTTGCGCTTCTGTTCAACTTGGCAGTCTTATCAAAAGCAGGTGGTATTTTCGCTGATGAAAAGGCATACGAAGTAGCAGCTGTTTTCGGGCACAGTGGGCCAAGCGCTCAAGTTAAACTCTGACTTGAAAAGCGTTAAAGAAGTTTCGCCATTTTTTGTGCTTTAGAGCGATTATACTGCAATCTGAAAGATGGTTTGTACAAAATAAGCTTCCGATCGACAAAACAGCGGCTATCCACTACGGACAGAGTTTTTGGGCGGGCTTTCCCTAATCTAAAGGGATGTAAGTAAATGCTTGGCCGCGGGATGTGAAGTCTTGCCAGCAGTTGTTCAGCATTGTTGTCGAAAAAGGATGATTTAACGAAGAAAGCAATTGTGATTCTCAGCGTATTTTCGATAAAAAGATAAAGCAATGTGGCCAAGGTGATCCGTATGATGCATTCGTAATCACAAAATAAAATAAAAAATTCGATTTTTTATTTTCTTTACGATGCTTTGATTAGACGGCATGTAATAGCAGCTATGGTAATCACTAGTAGAATTTTAAAATTAGCCTACTGGGCGTTAATTTGCCATGAATACTGAAACTCATTTTCTTGGGCGTGGTGAGTGTATAATTTCGTGAGTAATTTTGCAATTGACATTGTTTTTCAATTAACATAAGACAAAGTGAGGTCAGAGCAAGTTCTCAAAATGTCTATCCAGCTGTTGTCTGTTTAAAACTCACTTCGTACCAGCACCATTCCATACGCAAAGACTGAACAAGAAAGCAGTGTGTTTGAACCGTGCTTGCGCAACGGTCTGCCTCAGAAACAACCACTTGCCACCGGGTAAGTTGCAACCATGTTCTGAACAGTGAAAAGCGTGAGAGGCAACCTCCAAAATAACGATTGACGTCATCCGTTTGTCAAGTGAGAGTGCGACTATTCACGTAGTCGTAGGGCCTTTACACACCCATGTTGTAAATATCTGTTTCAAATACGTTCATTCAATCCATTCATTTTCAATACACGTATACTGCCGAGGGCTAACGAGGGTAGCAGCCCCAGGAGGTTTCAAAAAATATTATGGTTTTCAGCAATCTTCTACAGTTCTGCAGGTTCCACACTAAAGTGCGATCAAATCAGGTAGATGTAATCACGTCGCCTGGTCCTTGGCTAAAAATACGCCACTAATGTAGTGAGTGTTGAAATAAATTTCAGCTTCAACTGCAGCAGCAATGTATCCATTGCGTCTGATAGACCTGGTGGGCACGTGCGTAACGATCTTGACATAATGTAGGACGAAGCGGCGTTCTAAAATCAACAGAACGACTGCGCTGCCATGAAAGTTTTCAAGACGTGTTTGCTCAACTTTTTACAGCGCTCTGCTGGAGTTGAAGTGGCAGGTTTTTCGTCGTCAGAACCTTGTCAATATTTCGCGACGTACGCAGCTTTGATCGTCAAGGAGTCGTCACGGGTAACAGGTCAAACAAGCACTATTCGCGGTCGTGGCAGGTCTCAAAATAAGCAGATTCAGGCCCGACGTCCTGCGCTTCTCACTTGGCACAGACGCACGTGGTATTTGTACGTTTTTATGTTTGCTTTTCACTGAATCGCCTGGGAGAGTGCTTGGGTGCTTCCGTTTGTTTATTGGTTGCACTTGCACACAAGAATATGGCAGTAGCTATGGTCAAGAGAGCATAGGCTGTTTTATTCCTTCAGTTGGATAATTATTCTCCTGCTGGATAATTATCCAATGGGATAATTATTTATTCGACTGAATTTCTAAATGCACTAGAAGCTTTGAATGTGGTGCGCCTTGAGATAACCAAATGTTTTCCTTTCAAACGTGAACCGAGCGGTCAAGTTCATGCGAGGGCCTGCAAGGGAGTTTTACAGCCCGTAGCAATTACAGGAGTTGACGTTTTTGAGCATCTTTTATTTGGTTGAACAACGTCTTCTACAGCGATGTTCTCATTTTACAATACGTTAAGGAATAATTAGCACTCTCCCAGGCGATTCGGTGATAAGCAGCGGGCAAAGCGACAAATCGGCCCAGGGAAAACTCAAAAGTGTGAAATTCGGCTGTGGAGTAATGTAATTTGGTAAAACGAACTATCACAGTACAGTAGGTTCGACGTTGCTCTTTTGTCAAATGTTGTCGACCTGCCGGGCTCCCAGGTTACCGGTCCAATTATCCTTTCGCTACGTGGGCACTTGCCTCGTCTTCTAATTGTCCTGACGCTGTTCGATTACGGCCTTGCGAAAAAGGGTTTCGCCGACCCAACCAAGAAAGGCTCTCAGCCCAAGCTGAGAGACTTAAGTTTGGCACGGCAGTTCAAAATCAGCCTTCACGTGATAAATGGCAGAACGGAAGCTTCCATGTGAATATGAAAATAAAGATTAAAGTCACAAATGCTTAAGTAGGTACTTGGATTAGTAGGCAAATCACAGAGCATGACAATTTCCACAAGGACAGAGCAGCAGCTTGCGAGCCTGACTACATACGAGATGGAAAGCTGAATTTGCAAAAGAGGCTTTAGCTTAATTGAATACATTTTAAAGGTAGTTCGAGGAATTTTATCTAGCCGATATTATTGTTGATTTAATGACTGTTAATGTCACAGCTGAACCGCCGATTAAACTGATGAAAAAGTTAACTTTCCAACACCTTGTTGAGGTTTATTCGTTTACTTCCGGAAACTTAGTTGCTGCACAAAAGGCGCAGAAGATTCGTGAAGTGATTGGAAACGGGTTGAAAAAGCAAGACTGCCGCGCAAAAGGCTCACCGGTAGTAGTCTATCGGTACAGCACGTGCGGCACATTCAAGTACTGCAGATTAGTTTATGCTACAGTATTTGCCTGACTATGGGAATGTTTGTGGCACATTGGCGTCTCGTGGCAACGCCAAGATCCAGGTGTTTCAGCTCTATTGTACGCTTTATGTTACTCATGTCTTCACAACGTGCGTACGTCTCGGCAGATTCGTAGAAACTGACGCGTTTGAGTTCTTAACGCTTATCAAAAAAGCTTCTTACACGTACCAAGATTTAAATTCATAGTGCCATGAAGATTTAAACCTTGGTTGTACTGAAAATTTAAACTTTTCTTACAAATATCGTGTGTGTGTGTTCGCTAAAGGCAAGAGCTTCAATTTTCAAATAATTTTGCAGTGCGTTTCCCGGTAGGAGCATTTCTGCAGCTTCACACAACCCGAAACATTCTAGCTGAAGTCCACAAAGTTTCTTTTGTCGATAATTTACCTCGTAGAAATGGGCTGCTCCAATACGAAACAAGTGCAAACGAAAGAACCGAAGCCAAGCGGCGAGGAGGTTGCGAAAACGTCGCCTGAAGGCAACGGTGATGTCACGGGATCAGAAAACGCGGCCACAGAGAAAAGTGCCGAAGCAAAACCAGCAGACGATGCCGCGAACGGCACAACCGACAACGCAGTCCAGCAAGCAGACTCTGGAGCAGACACGGAGTAAACGCTAACTGGCCAGGGAACTGGAAAATAAAACTTTTCTGCTTGATGTGCTTTGTCGTTTTTTTTCCTTGCACAAAAACGCTCTTTTGTTTCCATCGCGAAGTGCTTCACTTTTACGCCATTCCGGGGTCTTATATTTCCCGTAGCTGTCTGGTTTCGCGGGCACTTGTCGGGTATTCTCGGCTTTGTGTATTCAGCATCAGCGAACAAGCTTTCTTGTTTATTTTGTCCCTAGTAACAAGGGGCCTGTGAAGAGCGTTGCATAGACGCTCGCGGAGGTCTACTTTCGATCCCGACACAAGGGAGGGAGAAGCCTGTTTTATAGAAACCGTTATCTGCGTCCTATCAACATGAACCATGACATATGGTTTGCGACGTATGGATCGAACTGCACGACAGTAGCCTGTGCACCTCAGCCAGTTCTGGTCTTGGATTTTGTTAACTGCAGTTTCACATTTGGTTCCCTTTCCGTGCGAGTAAAAAATTTTGTAAGGCACTGATGTGAAATGTCTAACTTTGATATCAAAAGTAAGATAACGTCAAGTCCTGAAAAATTGACAGTAAGAAAAACAGCACGAAATTCAGCTCCGAAAACTCTTGCGTGGTGGCTAGCGAACACTGTGTGATCAATTGTTATGGTACCGCAAATATACACTTTCGCCCACTAAGACCTTTACTTCGTTGTACGTAAGGTCAGGGACTGATGCCGTAAATTTATATAGTGCTTGACCCACATGGCCACATCCTTCTCACCGATCCGGTATTTTGCACTGAAGATAAGCCTTTGCAAGACCGACTTAGCAGAAGTTCGATTCAAAAAAATGCCACACATATATTTATCTTTCATCTGAAAACAGAAAAACAGGTCAAGCGATTATGCACGGCGGACATTTTTGGCATGGAATGTTTACAAGGCTTGGAAATGGCAGTGGAAGGTAATGGTTTTTCACGTTCTGCGGCATGTGATATTTGAGACCACCATGCCGAAAACGCGTCTACGGAAGAGACAGTGGCAGACAATAGCTCGAAGATACAACTTAAAAGCGGTATTTACCAGTGCTTGCATTTTGAATATTACGTAGTTTATACGCTGAAACAAATATGTTCATGAATCAAGACCAAAGTTGAAAGTTCTAGGAAATATTTTTCAAGCAGTGATCTACAGCTACATTTCAGAATGTTAACTGTCTAATGTTTCACGTTTTAAAAATACAACGTTGTGTTTTGGGTCATGTTTCTGCTGAAAGATATCATCTACAGCAAGAGTTCACAAACTTTCTCTGACCAGGTACCCCTTAAACAATTCGACAGATGAGCATGCATCTCTAAAATTTCTTATGGCGAAAAGGCTTAGCAAAATAGCAAAAATCCACTGAATTTAAAAAAATATTAGAGATTTTTAGAAGTATAAAGGTAACGATTTTTGAAAATATTATTCACTGATATGTGTATAAAAATTTGAAAAAAATAATATACGAATATATTTTCCCCTTCTATTGCTAACCTTAAGTGTACTCCTTCAGACAAGCAAATGTACCCCTAGGGGTACATGTGCCCCAAGTTGGAAACCCCTGATCAGGGACCGAGTTTGCCAGAAAACTTTGGGGAGGGCAAACTTTGTGTGATGCGCATATTATTGCGCATGTCACACAAAGAAATACAATATAATTGTTTGCGTTTCGATGACGTCAACATGTTTACTCAACTGTAGTAAATGGGAGGCAAATACTGGAAATGATTTATTTTGGGGACCATGGCCCAAGTTCCCCTGGCTATGCCCATGGGGTTATGGTAGTTGCAAAATACTGTGCTTGACAATGATTACTAGGTATTTGTTGAGTTCTTTGTCAAAGTAGATAAAATAAAAACAACACTTCAATTATTCTTTAAAAAACAAACAATACATTAAAAGTAGAATTTATGAGCATGCATCCCTGAGATTCAAATAACTGGCAGTCAGTGGCGTACCTAGGGTTTCCTGCGCCCGGGACAAAGTCAGTTTGGCGCCGTCGCCCAGCCCATTCGTGCCAGCATAGATGCGAAGAGTGAGTTGGGTGTAAAGGGGCGTCCAAAGCTGACTCGGGCCCCGCGTATAGTTGTTTTTAGATCCGTCTGAAAACGTCATGTGACTGTGACGTCACGGAATTGACGTCAGGACCTTTGAATCTTGGAAATCATAAACTATTGCAGAGTTAAGAATCTAATCGTTTCGCGTGAAGCAATCACCACCTTGAAATTTCGGTCACGATTCAACATTCAAACTGTTTCATTGCGACATTTCAAATTACGGAAATACATTTGAATTGTAGCAACTAGTGAAAGAAAATGCAAAAGCTGGGCAAAAAGTTCCCTGATCAAATGCAAAAATCTGCATGCATTTTAATGACAGAATTTTATGGGCACAAAATCTTCTGATGGCACAGCGTAAAATTGGCCAGAGTTGCACCTTGTTTTCTAAAATACGGGTTTGTCAGAGCCTTTTAGTAGGGATTCCAGTTTTAGAAACGTCCTAAAGAACTGACTGACGGCAGACTCATGAATGCACAAAAGAGAAGGACAGACAGAAGAATGTATATGAAAAGCTGATGGCAAATTATTTTATACAAAACTACTAAGCAAACATAAAATTGCAAACTCCCAAAAATTTCTTTGGATATAATACCCTGCAAAGTTAACAGAAAATGAAAGGAATACTGCCATGTAATGACCTACTTTTATTTTATCTAACTTCAAAGTAAAAGTTTTCTTGTCTTTGCTACAAATTTATCGATTATGTCATATTTTAAATGTGTGGCATGTATTAACATGGGAAATATCCAAGGCCAGTGACGCTCCGTGAGAAGCTCTCAGTTAGCAATTTTGTGACCTGAATTTTGATAATCATGTCCATATAGATGTTCAGAGTATAGTTCGAATTAACACAACTGAAAAGTGCACAATTATATTGCAACTAGGCCTACTCAACGCGAGGGCCTACGAGAGGGGTCCCGGGGGATGAAAGTACGCAAACTTTTTTTCTGTAATCGAGGTCAAAATGACTAGTGGAATTCAGTTGCCAGTGTAACAATTGATAAACAGTATTTCTAAATCTTGGCGTGGTAGCTGTTTCATCTATATTCTGACTACCATACATACAACTTTCGACGAGGACCCAGAAGTTAGGGGTCCAGGCAGGCCCGTAGCCACGGGGGGAATTCGGGGGCAGCGTCCCCCAAAATTGTGTTGAGCCCAGAACATTTTATATTAAATATAATTAAAACAAAAATCTCGCCCCTCTAAAAATGTATTTTTCCCCCTCAAACCCTAAACTGTGGCTACGGGTCTGGCATTAAATCCATCTCAACATGAAGTTTGTCAAACCATCAAAGCTCAAAAATTTTCCTAAACATCAGATCTTGCAAGTTTCATCGCAACTCTGAAAGCATGAGCAGTAGCATACTGCACGCACTGTGAACGCTGGATTCCCGTTCGATTGTGACGCAACTATCGAATGAGAACCAAGTCGAAAGTTCGCAACCCTGGCTAACTGACAGCATTGTGATGCAGCCTTGAAACAAACTACATGCGGATCCTGATTGGTGCAGAAAGAAGCTCCGCCGTAAAAAGTCATTTAAGGTTCGTAACTGCTACCTTTTCGAACCTAGGTGATTTTGATAAGGTTTCGCAGTTGGATAGCAGCCGCTGGCATTCGATATTTTGTAAATATTACGTAATATTCCGACCTCAATTTGGCGCCCCCAAAACGCTGCGCCCGGGGGCAGATGCCCCCCCTTGCACCCCTAGTTACGCCACTGCTGGCAGTTACATGATGCAATTCCAATTAATAAACGTGCACATTATTTTATCACAAAATAATGGGGTGGACAAAATATATTGTGTCCACCCTTGTCCAAAAGTTGGGGTGGACATGTCCCGCGCTGAAACTCGGTCCCTGCCCCTGACCTACAGTCAACCAATGCGCTATGATAAAAGCAATTTCCGAAAAGTTACCGTCACTGGTACTGTAGAAGCAGGAGCGTTTTTCGCAAGTTATGAAAGCAGTGCATGGCAAGCTGATTCCTCTGGCTTAACAGTCAAATCTGGTGAAAAAGTATGTCACTTTTGCAAAAGCTGGATCATGAAAAAATGGAGGGCGAATAACAACCACTTATCGTTGATCAAATTTTCGACAGAAAGCCTTTAGTCGTTTGGTGCCATTGCAATCGGAGAGCCCGAACGGTAAGCGCGCGGAGCTTCACAGCACACTATGGCATGGAAGCAAGCAACAATAAAGATTACACGCGGTACCCCTCTACAATTGCCTGTTCGCGCCACTTACATATGGGTACTATTCTTCGCCACTCATTTGTGGGTACTAGCCTTAAAAATATCTTTTGGCTTTTCTTCGGCTGTTTTATGCTGAAAAAGTTTCTTCCGACAAAAAATACTTACTATTCCATTTTTAGGCAACACTTTTGGAAAGTTTTTGTGATAAATTCCATATTAGACCAACACCCACGTTCTGATGTTGATAAGATTTGAGAGCTGCAAGATTCGAAGTAAACTTTTGCGTAATCACTGGAAATGCGTCTGCTGCGTAGTGTGTTGTAACTAAGGCTAAGCACTATGCAGGCTCAACGCTGGCAGCTAGCTAGGTCTTCGTCTTTGCGATAGAAATGTGATAATGACGTCGAGGAAGTGGAGGAGCTCTTATGATTTTGGTCGTAAGTACAGGAGTGAATGCGAAATGACTTTCGTATGAGTGCAGAAAGCTGCCGATGGATCAGTATGCAAACTGTGGCACCATTGTATCCAAAGTGTGCAATCTCACAAACCATGAAAAGTCAAAGAAGCATCAGGTTTGAGTTCCAATGCAAAGCCAAGCAAGACTCAGTTTCGTAGAAACTTTCTAGTGATCTTGTAATTTTGGTGTTTTTTTGTGACAAAGGAATAGCACTACTGCAAACAAAGTTGTTTTTTTTTTCTAACCTTTTTTAAGCACTGTTTGGCATTCTATTGAAATTTTCATCTGGCAACTATGGCAGCAAGCAACAATAGAGACCACACGCCGTGATCGCTCTATTGTTGCTTGTTCGCGCCACTTACACACGGGTGCTATTCTTCGCGCACATCCCGTTCGTGGTGAATCACGCATTCAACACCGCGCCGACCGAGCGTCTGTAACACGACCAAGTCTCACAAAAAACAGTAGAAGTTACCTCATCAGGTCCAAAAGAAAAAAACTACTTAAGTGCGGTTTCAGCATATTCATTTCAGGTAATTCTGGCAAGCCGTGAAGTAGAATCTTTTCCAGGCAGAAGTAGGAAACAGCACGATGAGCGAATGATACTATGGGCACCTTGTTCATCGCAGTATTACTGTTGAAAAAAGATCTATTTTCTAATCTCCTTGGTTTCTTTCCGAAAAGGAAGATTTTTTAATATCTGTGCATAAAATGTCGGGATCTGTTCGCCGCAACCTCGTCGTCTTCCTCACCACATAGATGGCTACTCCTGGCTTGATGTCAGTAGAGCAGATGTCAAAAAAAGGATCTTTCCGAATAACCTGGGTGCTTGCCAATCATTAGGTGTCGGGGTCGTTCACGAGGTAATGGTCAAAGTGCTGTTACGTTTTCACGTAGTAGTTAACTAAATATGACCTGGAAAGGTGGCGTGCTGCCTCGCCACCAAGACACCTAATATCGCAAAAGCAACGTGTTTCTAAACGCAGACGCTGTGAGCATTCTATAGCTGCAAATACAATGTGATAGTGAACCTAAACGAAAAAAGCATTGTTTCAGAATGGCGAAACTATTCAATTCATTTTGTTTTTCTGCGCTACAGTAATCGGTCAAACACCACCATGGGTCGGTTATAGATTCGCACTGTTTCTTATGAAAAGGTGTTTCTACGAAGATCAGTTTCTTAAAACTGAGGCACGGTATAAAAATGTCAGCAAACACACTTTTCTTAGTGTCTTTATTAAGAAATCTAGGAACGGTTTCACTTATATCATGACGCAACCAAAAAAAGCTTTGGTAGATCCATTAATCACGGTGTTTAGGGGCACGCATTTTCTGAAAATGTGTGTTGCTTTTAAGATGTTTTTTCGTCAGAAATAGCGACGCAGGCTATTCGAAAGACGACGTTTTGTAGGTTTCGTGGCGATAATGCTCTCATGAGCGACTTAGAAATTGCAACAACAGCGCACGTGGCATAAGAATAATCGCTTCGGAACTCCTGACAGTGACAAACCGTGCAATGCTATCCTGTTGAGAACAAGTTAACAGAAAAGTTATTTCCAGAAGACCTGACTTAGTTCCAGCTGTGCAGATGCGCAACACGTGGCACGTGTAGTTACAAGCGAAGGACAGCTTAAAGATTTGTATGCTTAGCTTCTGGAGTTAAAGCAGCAGAGCAGTATCAATCTTGCTTGAAATAACCACTTATCAACGACAGAGTGCACACTGTTGGGAAGGCAGGCAATCTTTGGGGAAGAAACAAAGGTTTTGTTTGCATTGAACATACAGAAAGCACTTTGGTATGGAGCTGCGTTAATGATATTGTGGCCAATATGATCGGCCACAATGCGATGACTTTGTTTCTGCGTAAAAGCAGAACTTGATCTTTAAAGAATCAGCGGCAACAGGCTCTTCTTTCCACAGAAACTCGTATCATGTGCTTCGAAAGAGCAAATAAATCAAAAAATCTCAGCGAAATTGGTCAAAAGGGATACAATTGCACCAGAGGCGTAACGAGGGGGGGCAAGGGGACGTAATTCACCAGGGGCCGAATCACTGTGGGGGCGCCGAATGAGTGCGAGGGGCGCCGAAAAGGCTCAACAATGTCACATGTACTTTTTTCAACAGCACATTTGCTTCCGAAAGACTTCAGGTTCGAACATGGAGGCGCCAAACTTGCTTCTTGCCCCGGGCTCCATGTAACCTCGTTACGACCCTGAATTGCACATTTTTTTAATGAAACGCAATTATTTCAAAGCAAATCGGTCTGCCGTCAAACACTTTGCATCTTTGATGAAATTGTTGCACACGCGCTGTTACACTGAATGCAGAAACGACAGTGAATCCATGAAACGACGTAAGAGGTGTTAAGTGAATAGAGTTCCAGGCTAGAGTTTCAATAGTATTAAAGCTTATAAGCAAATTATTAATAAAGTACAAAGAAAATAAGCTTTATACAAAAGAATGACCAGCAAGAGCTGAGAAACAAGCTGCTCCCGAACATATCAGCAATATGTCTTAAGAAAAGGAGCTGCTTATAACTGCAGGTCGTAACAGAAGAAGTTTTGAGTGTATGTTTCCCAAATATGTAATGTAATATGTAATTGACATGCAATTGCTGTTCACTTTCTTGACAAAACTGAACCCAAAAACAGTTTTAAACAAGCACAAAACGTTGGAAGAAGCAAAAATTCATCATCAGCAAAGCATCACTCAACTACGGGCATCGGAAGGGAGGAGGGTCAGGGGAGGGCCTTGGCCCCGCCCTGGATTTTGAAATTTGACATTTTCCTATACATTTCGGCAAAGAAGGTTGTTTTCTTAGTTTCGAGTGAGTAAAATGAAATTCACCACTTTTGGTCCCCTTGGAACAATCCACTATTGTCCCTACCCTGGAAAAATACATCCGACGCCCATGCACGCAACCTCTCAAAAGTCTTCGACAAAGCCACAAGGCAGAGCGCCGACATTTGTTCCACCTTCTACAAACATCTGCAAACATATTTTACCTCTTTTATGAAACCACAGCCAAACACAGCTTTTGGAGTTACGTTTAAGCTACAGGACCACTGCTGGAAGAAGTGAGGTTTTCGCATAATTCAACGGTTTTGAAAGAAAATTTATTTGGGTTAAGCGCCCTGCATGATTTCATGCAATTATACATCATCAAAAATGTTTAATTTGACTGATGCTTTTTTCAAGTTGTAAACAACAATCCAGGCCATTTTCGCGACAAAATCCATTTGATTACAAAACCAAGTCGAGTATTTTTCTTTTCCGTGCTCTCGAAGCAGCAGGTACGCAACAGTTCCAAGCACTGTGGTCCGGTAATGTACACATCTACAAAACTGAAAGTCTTTGCAGCGTCCGTGAGACAACTACGTTGCAGCAAGTAGACAAGAAAGGAATTGACAAACGTCCCCGTTATGTCCACAACTGAAAAGGAAATAATAAAAAATCACGCTTGGCTTGTAATGGTTCCTGGGAAAACTGCAGATAAAATTAATATTTCCATCCACACAATGGTTTGTTGGATTGGTGAGCAACGTGCGAATAGCTGACACACACGAGCTTTATGAATTTCAAATCAATTGAACAAATTTTTTGATCATTTTCTCAATTACATGTTGGTGAAAATTTACCTTTTCGAAAAAAAGAAAAAAAAGAAAGAAGTGTGCTAATTATGTTTTGTCTAAACAGCAAATTTAAGATTGGAAATTTTACAAAGCGACAAAAATTGTCGAAAAATCTTTCAAAATCGTTCACCCACCAAAACAGATAGTCACAGAAAACAGCATTTGTTACATTGCACTAAGGCAAACTGCATCCTAAATTGTTTAGGTTGTAACAAACAAAAAGTGTTTGCATTAAGGCGAAAATTGATGACATGTATCTTACTTAAAGTAAATTCATATGCATCGCACGCGGGTTTGATTCAAGCTTAAGGAACAATATTCACATAGCTGAAATCTTTAGGCGTAAGCGGCGCAAAGGTAAGCAAAAGACATAACCTCCTTTTTCATCTTTTAACAACAATTTTTGTCACTTTTTTACCATTTACTTACAATTTTCATGTGAAAAAAGAAATGGCAATAGCTCAACCATTTTTTAACAGTTTTTTTAGGACCCAAGATTGTTGTTAGCGTTTACACATTACATACTCCTGCCAAATGAAAAAGACAAGTTGTTTCTAAATGTTGTTTCAGCTTTTCTTAATTGAGTATTTACATCCCATTCTCTTTTCAGTGGAAATCTTTAATTTGCCAACAAACTACAAAATAACGTGCAAAAATATGTAACTGGAACAGTCGTTAGGTCTTCAAAATTTTTCGTGTTAATTTTGCAGAACACGGAACCTTGCTGCCACCTTGCGGAGGCATCAGCTTATCTGCTCATGAGAAATACATCAAGCAGCAAACGATGAGTTTGGCTTCCAACAATAGTTCCTGCTAACACAAATCACGATTGGTAATTGGATGTTGGTTCTACACGGGTGTTATAACCACGGGACATACCAGAAAATGATTAGTATTTAAGCAGTTAATACGTTGATGAAAGAGAGGGAGGTGGGCTGCTGGTTTCTCAACAACGGGCTACTCCAGAAAACCTCAACCAGCGCAAACGAAGTTGGATATCGACAGACTGCAACAAATAAATATAATTAATTTCTGAAACAGTCAAAACTGAGCTGCCTGATTTTAACATAACTATTTGTTTGTTCGAGTTTGTTTAAACTCAGCAGAAATATCACAGTTCACACAAAAATACATTTGCTCCGACATTACCAGACTGTAATTTCCAAAAATACAAACAACAACAATGAATGAAAAACTAGAAAAATGTTTTAACACTAGTGACATCAGCTCACCTTTTCAGCAATTTTGCTGAAGTATTTGAAACATCTTGTTAGTTTCTTGTACTGGAAAGTTGCGGCTTCTCCAGAAAGTATCGCTACCGTCTCCAGGAAGTAGGCATAAGCTGACGATCTAGCAAACATGTATGGCACTGATTCAAGTATGGTAGGGGATCCGAAAATGATCAGTGGTTGTTCACATCTAGCAGACTCGATGCCAAACGGCGGTTAAATGCTGTTTAAAAATAGAGGCCATATTCGGTACTAATGTGCTTGCATATGAAGTTTTGTGAACAACTACGAAGTAAAATAAAAATGATTCGTTTTTGATCTTATATTCGTTGCTTGTTTCAATTAATTGCACAAGGGTGTAGAATAGTCAAATCATTTTATCGGTCGACGGTCAATGCCATAGGTTTCATTGTCCACACTTTGCCCCAGGGGCGCAGCCAGGAATTTTGTTCGGGAGGGGCCAGTCACTGATATCGTCAGATTTCAAACTTTATAGTTATTTTGCAAAAAGATCATTTTGATGTCACTGGTCAATTGCAACAGGATATGACGTCAAATATCTTCTACCAGTCGGCATCGATAAATTTTAACAAAGACAAGAAAACGTTTGCTTTCGAAGTGATCATTATAAAGCAGTTGTTTACCAAACAGTTTTCAATGAACATTAAGAGTAGCGGAAAGCGAAGCGCCGTTTAATGTTGTCCTCGAGAATATCACTGATTATGCCTATTGAATAAGTCAAAATCAACTAAAAGTATGTAAGTGGATTCATAGTAACAAATCAGAGGATGCCAATAGCCAAATTTTGACTTTATAAAATACTTGGGAGCACAATTAAAAGAAAAAATTCAGTCTGCGTTTCTTTTTGAACAACTCGTCGATAACCATCCCAGGATCAACTGTCACATCGCGATTGTACGTCAAAAAAGCCAATCCATCAGACGGTTTTGCCCAGGCCCGTAACCAGCTTGGAACACCAGGTGGGGCGAAGAGTTTTCTGAGAGCACAGCTTTTTTAACGATGTCCAATAGTTTTTAACTTTGTCCAGCACATTTTTCCAGGACAAAAATTTTTTAGG
>Ga0210059_1009102_pt1 | contig 15545 bp, 11 predicted proteins | sample Ectturendosymbi2_FD_188042 | JGI IMG/M metagenome (GOLD analysis project Ga0210059, IMG submission 188042) | Ecteinascidia turbinata endosymbiont from Florida, USA - Sample 2 (SPAdes) (version 2) | ecosystem: Host-associated > Tunicates > Ascidians > Unclassified | place: Key West, Florida... | reverse complement strand
CGTCAAACCATTTATTGCCAAAAACGTCCTCTGAGACAAGAAATACTTGTTTCAAACAAATGCATCAAACTGTCAGTGTTGCGCCTTTTCCCGGTCCAGCAGCACCAGATGTTTTACAACATGCACCGGCGAATCCACAAATGAAACCATCTCCAGTTGATCAAATTAGTCATTTCAAATACGTCTGCTATGAAGGAATGACCGGTAACTCACAGCAAGGACGTTTCTCCTCTCCATCAATCCCGCAAACGGAATCCAGACAAACAATGAACTATAACTTGCAACGTCCAGTATCTGAAGAACTTTCTTGCGTAAGGCGTTCCTGTTTCCAAGAAACGCCTGATAACGTCGTTGTGACACCGATGGCTGCTCCAGCAACATCACATTCGGTAAATGAGCAAGCAGTGCATCAGCAGGTCAATCAAGCTTTACCTCATGAAAGAAACCAAGCACGCTATGCTGACGTATATGAAACGCCTAGCCTCATCAAGGAACACCATTCAGTGATTCCAAACTCTCAGATCGCAGGACCCGACGGTACGTTGCTGGTGCAGCAAACCCAGAGCAGTGATTCAACGCCTTCATCAAGCTACGACCTGCAGTTACTTATGGGGGTCCTTGATGAGGAAACCCGTGCCGCTGATCGCCAACACAACATCGCATATACAGGAGCACAGCAAGCAACCGCATCAGAACAGAACAGCATTGACACAAGTCACTTTGCAATTGATGAGATTGAGTTCTTGAACGATCTTTGCAAGACACCAGAAAAACTGGCATGAAGGGTGTGCCAATTTATAGCAATCGAATCAGCGCAACTCATCATGCGCCAGCCATTTCTTATGACTTGTTTTAGTGTTTCATTCCTAAGGTTCGCCAACATGGGTCATCATGAGTTTGCGCAGGCCCGTAACCAGGGGGGCGAAGCCCCTCTAGAAAAGTTTTCTCCCCCCCTGCAAAATGTGTTGAACATCGTTTAAAACTATTGCACATAGTTCAAAAAGTTTGGGCCCCTCCCAGAAAACCCTTCGCCCCTCCTGGTGTCCCAAGCTGGTTACGGGCCTGAGTTTGCGTGTTATTACCTTTACAACCAGATTTAAAAACCGATACTTATTAAACTTTAAACGACAAACCAAAGACCAGGGATATTTTTCAGAAACGTTTTCAAATTGGAAAGAAAAAAACTGAGTTTTCCGTAAAGCAACAGATTTTGTAAGTTGAATTAGATAGTCACATTAAATGAATTTTGTGTGCGCAATCCACAAAAATTGAAGCTTGCATAATTGAAAGCTGAACCAACGGTTGTTTCTGTTGTAAATAGCATTTGTTACTTTTCATTGTTTTCATCGAACCTGTTTCATGAGAGAGACTGATTTAGTCCTTTGTTCATCCAATCTGATTTAAAGCTTTCTTGCAAATGAACTGGACACTATGAACGCAAAACTTGCGCTTGCCTTACTTGGATTTCATAGAAACTACTTTATACTTTATAAAGAAATGCGTTGTCAGCAATACTTTTCGCACGGCGTGAAATTCTCGCACAAGCAATTTATTTGAACCCACCTTGATGAAAGTAAGTGTATGCGAATTTTAAAGGACCCGAAAGCAACAGATCACAGCATTATCAACTCAATAGTGCGAAACTAGTTTTTTCTGCTTTATCTTTCCCTACGAAAGTCATTCTGAACCTCGATCCGGATTTGAAATTTTAAAGTGTATTGTAGCGACGTTAATGTAAATGAAGGGCCAAGTTATAAAACAGTGACACTGTTATTACTTTGTGATTATGTAAATATTGTGATAAATTCGATTGAGCTCTTTGATTGTCTTTCAAAGACCGTACGATTGCAGTTGAGTGTCACTGAGTTTATGTTATTTGGGGTGACAGTGCGTCGTGCTTATGTAGATATTGTAATAAATTCGATTGAGCTCCTTGGTTTGTGTTTCGAAGATCGCATGATCGCAGTTGAGTGCCAGTTCATGTTGTAAGTAAGCATGGGCGCAATTTTGTTGTAAAATGTGGGGGGACAGCTTGATGTAAAACCAATATAGTTGTCGGGCCGATGGGGAAGTGAAGTTTTATAAATACGCATTCCCAATCTTGTTTTTAGAGGTGTTCCCAAAGCAACACTAATCACGCTTTGCTTCATCCCTACAAATGATTTAGAAATTAATAAACCTGATTTTGTTGTTGGACATGGTACTGTAGTTCAGCTTGGTTGCACTACTATCAGACTGATACAAACAAGCACAGCAATATAGTAGAACACATCAATTGGGTTTTAGCTGTTGGAGTGCATAAAACTGTGAATGGCATTGGTCGCACGTGCATATCACTCTTAAGTAGAAGACGTCGATTTTCATGCATCTTATAAGAAGTGTGGGTTGCAGCGCGATTTGATGTCTTGTTTAAGTTGCTTAACGTTAAAAAGATGATAAATTGCAAGGTACGATATATATATTGCAAAGTATGGTAGCTAAATATTTTTCTTGCACATTTTTGCTCTTTACAAATGCTACAAATCTAGCTCCTGGGCATCATGCATGCAGCCCCACCCCTAGCCAAATCTCCATTGATATCTTCTTATAGTAGCAAAAATGTTTGGGTAAAATTAGCGTAGCCTATTTCACAAAATGATTTACAATTTATTTTGTCTGCTGATGGGTGGAGGATGCATCCTTTCAATCTCCCCTTGTCAGCCCTTTATGCCCATCGGGTACCCCTTCGATTGTCCAAACAGCGTTTGTCTAATACTCTCTCCCAACATCAATCAAACTCCAAAGCAAAATTATCCAAGCCAAGTAGAGAAGATTTCAAGGTATCCAAAAGAAAACGAACCAGAAGTCTTTCTGAATACATACCCATATACCAATCTAGCCTAGGCCTACCAAGTGACTTCTGCATACCTAATGATCTGGTGACCAGACCCATAAGCAAAGGGAGGGCTTCGCCCTCCAGGAAAAACTTACTCAAACCCTGAAAAAATTTCTTGGGCATGTTGTGTGCATAACCATTATTTTCGTACATGCTATTGATGTAAAAATTGGCCTCCCTCAGAAAATTCTTCGCCCCCCTGGTGTCCCAAGCTTGGTCACGGGTCTGCTGGTGACTGTTGCCTTGTGACTTCTGTCAGTTATGCCACTCAGCTCAATCTTTTCACAATCAAATTTTTCAGGTTTAACATCAAATTTTAACAGGCGAAATTAATGTAAAAAGTTTTATTCTGGAGTTATACATGCATAACGACACGAAAATATATTTGAGATTAAACACAAATTAAATTTAACAATGGTGAATTGGCAAATAGTACCACGTTTCACCTAAAATAACACGAAAAGAATGTCCAGCAAAACTAGGTATTAGTCATAGGTGGCGGAACCTGGGGGGCCGCATGGGTCTAGGCTTTCCCAATTTTTTTCTGGGAAGGCCTGGCCCACCCACTTTTAAATTTCGAATTTTGCTTAAGCAAGTTTAAGTAACACAATTCGTCTTGGGTCCATTGTTAAAGTAAATTGTTGTGTAAGACTAAGAACAACTAGTTACATTTATGTGCTCAAGTCAGTGTAGTGTATGATAAATAGCGTGTTGTGTACATAGGGGTCGTTGACGGTTTATCAAATTTTGAATAAAATTGCTTAAACATGCTGACAAAAGTTAATGACGTAATATTTCAGTGCTTGTGAGGACACAGTTGCCAATTCAAATCACAAACATTTTCTAGTTTTTTTTATATGCACTTTTGACCCCCCACTTTGAAAATAGTTCCGCCACCCATGCGTATGGCTAGGACAATACTTCTCTAAAGTTTTGATGGAAATCCTGTTTACTAATGGTTGAAGCCAGTCTTTTGCAAAACTGCCCATCATAAAACTAGGTCTCCACAATAGTGCTGCTGTTTGTCTTCGACAAAAACTTCGCAGAAGTTTGCCTGAAAATGTAATTTTCTAACATTATACACTTGCATCTTTAAATTTTACGCTGTATGTTTCTGAATACGTGACAATCAACGTTACAGTAAAGCTAGTTAGCCAACGTTTTTGCACGAAACAAATCACGGCTGTACTGTGGTCTTTTACGTGTGCAGCCGTTAAACGTCACTGTTTCAAGACAGTGACCTTTCACACAGTAAACCACACTGGATAAATGTTGGACAGAGGCAGTTAACAATCTTTTGCGATCTCTAGAAACTTGCAAAATGCTAAAAATCATTTTTGAAGTAAAAATTTATAAAAATATCAGAATCAGTGATGCCACACCAAACTCTATTTCAGCATCTACATTACTATGTGTAACATTTAACATGAAAAACTCTTCACACAAAACGTGACAACCGTCGCATTTAGTTTTGTAACCTCTCCAATAAAAACCCTAAGAGAAAAATGTGGGGGGGACATGGCATATTATGTCCCCGTGTCCCCCACCAAATTGCGCCCATGTAAGTAAGGGTGAGCATGCGTCGTGGTTTGACAGAAACAACCCCGATTTTTGGGTTGTGTTCTGGTCTATTGCTTGATTGTGCTTGAAAGGCAGACTGGCAGCAGATAAAAAAGACTTGCGACAGAGAGTGATGGAATTACGCCCCGAAAATTTTTATTTCGTCTCGGAAAGAAACGATAACAACTTTTTTTTCAACATTTTGTTGTTCTTTCATTTATGCCTTTTTACTCTTCAGTTCGTTTTTGGAAAAGTTTTCTAAGGAAATCAGGATTATGTATACACTTGGTCCTGCTGAGAGAAACATCCAAATTGGCATCAGCTTTATTTGAAAGCTTCGTCAGCTAAACTGTGAAACGCCCAGGTTCAGAAAAAATTATGGCCGCCCTAATTTCTATCTCAAAATCCTAAGAACAACAGGCTACATATCTGAAACCTGGCAGTAAAATTATGCGCATACTGAACTTCTGAAATTTTATACAAGACCTATTTTTTTACTGGTATTAAGGCTGCTTCGGTGCTAAAAGTATTTCACGTTACACTCTATGTTTTGATTATTTTTTCTGAAATATTGCGCAATATATTAATATGGCTCATCTCATAATAGTTGCTGTTAAGTGGCCAAAAAGCAGACAAATTCACGTAAACGTCTATATATATACTGGCACAGGTTACATATACAAGCGAAGGCGCACTGTACACAAGGCACAACACAAGTGCGAAATATACGTAGGCAGACCACAAAGATTTGGGTAAATATTAAGGTTCTGAAGTCCACCCGTACTCTTAGATCGGTATCCAAACCGTATCCTTGGTAGCTTTGCAACAGATCAAAATTGGAAGGCAAAACCAGAGGTGCTGTTTAATATAAAAAGGTTCAATTTAGCATCGCATAGAATCGAATTACAAAAAACTGATAACTTTCTAAATTCCTTACCAGCAGTTCACCTTCACTACCACTGGAAAACATATGTACAGAAACTTCATTAAAGTCAGAAAAAAATGTATTTTTCCTGCTCCATTGCAACATGAAAGTCAATAGCAGCGTTTTATATTGCAGACAGAACAAACCTAGCACAAGTGTACAAGACAAAATGCTTAAAAAATGCTTTCAACAGAAAAAAAAAACAGTTGGTTGCATGTTTGTACTGAACTGAGCATGAAACCACAAACTGCATTATGCTGTTGGACTCTTTAAGTCCTGCGTAAAACAATGATTCAGATCAAAAATAAAAAATTAATTCCAACTTCACTAAACACAAGAAAAGAGCATGTAGATATTACAAACCAAGGTGTCCAATAATTTTTACGAAAATGGCGCATTTGATGCTGACTTGAATGCTTTTAAAGACACGTACATTTTAGTGCAAGCACCGGAAATAAAAGTTTTCAAATTACCGCATACGCAAAAAAACGCACTGGATGGAGGCAGCAAAAATGCATGCATGGAGGCAGCAGCCAAACAAGCCATCCCGAAAATGCAAGATGATAGATGCAGTTTTTTTAAGTTTTGCATCAGTCATACAAAAAAACTTTAGTAACCGTCCTCAGGGTACAGGAGGTAATCAGAGTCGTAATTGGAGTCGTCGTACTCTATGGATGGGTCCAGAAGAGCGTTCGTTTGTTGCGCTATTCTTGCTTCGTCTGCGTCGCCATCGAGAATTGACTTCAAGTCAAGCACGCCGCTTTCTTCCTGGACAGGACTGCGGCCGATACCGGGAGAGTTTGTGGGGTCATGATTCGACCCAAACGCTTAAAAAAATTCAAAACGTTATGGAACCAGCATTGCTTTTGTTTTTCATTCGAGTTGGCAATAGACTACTACAGGAACAAGATCAAAAAGTTTTCGAAAAACGTACCGAAACTCGAAACAATCATTGATCTTCTATATGCCATGAACCTGGTATAGGAAATATGCTTGGGAAAAAAGTTTTTTATTTTTGCCTTTTTTATTTACTCCTTTTTCACAGTAACCTATATCTGCTTTTTAATCATCCTGAGATTTGCTTTTGACAAAGAACAGAACGCAGCTAACCTATCAGTTATATGAGACATAGAATAGTTATTAGCATAAAGTAGCAATAACCAAACGAACTGTCAGTACAAACATCAAAGGTTATACAAACTATCAAACGATATTTAAAACCATGGCCAAAGTGTCAAAAAGGAAAGAAGAGCTCGGATCTACGAAATGATTCACCATAGAAACTGGTATTCGACTCAAAAATCTTCATGGCCCTTTTTATCCAAACACAAGCCTCAAGTATATACTTTTTTCGTTTGAGCATGCAAACAATGCAGCATTGTTACAAGCAGGGACGGATTTAGGGAGCGCGGGGCCGTAGGCCATCTTACTTTGTGGGACCCACGAATGTGTGACCTCTTTGGCCGTTTGTCTGAAAAGCGTGAAACTAAGCCCCTGTTATGTGTAGTGCCCCCTCAAAAATATATCTTTTCTTGTTCACATGCATAAATTTGTTGAGAACGTTGTTGTTCTGCACCACATTGTACACAGTTTACCTCCATAAAAAAAGTATTCATTGTCGTGAGATTCGTCATCTCCAACAACGCCGGTGTTTTTTCGCGGATAAAGTACGCCGATCGGCTCCTCTGCTTGTTCCTCCAGCAGTCGTTTGTCGTCTGCAGGGTTAGCGTGGCCGTTTCCGTTAATCCCATTTATCAACGGGATCGAAGGGTGGCTCCTGTTGGTTGCATATGGCGCGAAGTTTTGCACAAAGGTGTGCTGGTCCAGTTGCATGACGACCACGGAGTCGTTCAATTCCCGGATGCGATCGTAGTTTTCAGCAACGTCCTCGTTTGTTTCACTAACGATCTGTTAACATGTGTTTAATAAACGAAAGTTTTGCAGCGATTGCTATCGCTAGTTTTTCTTCATTCCCACCACCCATGCTTTTTGCCGCATTTTGCTTTATACGCCCTTCAACCCTTCTCAAGATAAATGCTAAAATCTACAAATTGAATGAAGTGTTTCAAAGGACCTAAGTAACAGTGTGTCTGAGACAGTAACAAACTGACAGTTTCAACAAAGAAAACCAGCAAACAAATGAAGTCTTTCTTCTGGTGATTACTTTCATTTTGTTTATTTGCCAACGTTTCGCCCACGTACTGAAGTGCAATAATCGCCCGAAGAAAGAGTTCTTTTGTTTGAAAATAAAGCAGGTGGTAACTGATACGAAAAACATGAGTACCAGAAAGAACAGCAGCTTTCAAAGAAAATTATTTTTCAACGAGAAAACGAACCCACACTTATCAACCTCTCACTAACACCATTTTGATTTTCGGTCGCTTTGTTATGACATCTTTTCTGTACAAAAACTAACTCAGTAAGGTGTGCATTACCTACTGGTAATACTTTCCTGTTCCATCACGCCAGTTTTTCAGTACTGAAGAGCACGAACGTCTGTGATTCAAACACGTTTACGCAATCGACTGTTCAATATCACTGTGACCTCAGCAGAGTTGTTTGTTAACATCATGAAAGGTTTGACAGCGTAGCACTGATTTGTAGTAAGAAATTCCTCTTATCTTTTTCGACCCTAAGTAAAGAAACCTCATGACGTTGATTAACGTAAATCCTCGAGTTTCTAAGCATCCCCCTGTAGTGTCAAGACACAGCATGACAATTTTCGCATTTTTGCGGCGTAATTTGCAGCGTTTTCTGGACAGTGTTTGACACAACTACAACCCCTCCTTAAATAACTGCTCGAGGATGACGTTAAATGTTAATAGAAAGGTTTTCTCAAATAGAAGCAGGCACGTTTGGTCCAAAACACAACCAAAGCTTGGTTGTTCATTGCTCATAAATGTTTTCTTTGAAAAGTTTTGCAGCTTACGTTTTATGGTTTTCCATCAGTATTACCACGTTGAAACCCACAGAAGGCTCCTATATTTTTTCTTAAAAGAAAATGAACCATCTAAGGCAGCAAAATATTCAGATGGCACCAAAAATACAAAAAGAAGATACAAATCAGTTAAAGTAGCATATCATCACAAGATAGAAAAGTTACAACAACGAAAACTAATAACAGCAAAACAACTTCTCAGTACGTTCTCAGTTCTACATCTTTTCAAAAGTTTGCATTAAGCACCAGATTGGTTAACGAATTCGCCACATTAGTTGGTTAAAAATAGAATATTAAAGCAACAACACCATTTATTGTTTGCAATTAATTGCAAACAAGCAAAGAAATGCAAATGTTGGGCAGCGCACATCGCTAACTAATCAGTCAGTTACTCTTACTGACTTAATTGTCACGTTAATCTGGTGTCACTTTTGTAATATAAGCAACGTTTCCATGAAGTTTTCAAACTGTTTCCAAAATTATACCAAATCAAAATCAGTGAAATAACCGTTTGTGCAATACATATGATGTTCGAAAAGCACGTTTGGAAAATTTTTCCAGGTTCGAAGAGAATTTGGACTAATTCATACGTAAATGTTTTTGCAAATAACATTTAAAAAGCGAAAGCAGAAATGCAATGACTTTGAAATGAATTATTGGCTTAAAATTCATGTAATGCTCTCATTCATAGCCGTAAAGGAAAAAAATGCTTTGGAAAATTCTCCTGATTTTTTGGATTTTTGCCTGAAACAATTAAAATAAAAATTTGAGCTGTGGTATCGCAATCCAATTTTTTTTTTAATTGGGCCATAAAAGATGGGAATTACTGCTGCATGCACGTTTCAAAAACATTAAGCAATAATGGCAATTTTAACTTTTACATTTTTTCAAAAATGTGATAAATATGTGAACCTGCCAAATGTATAAGACAATTTAAAATTCTTCAAAAGGTTTTGCCCGAGTTTTACCAACTTTTGCCCCCTTTTTTGCAGACTTGTAAGGCATGGGGTACAAAAGCACCCGCTGCGACTATACTCTCATTACTACAGTGGTCTCTGTGTGATAAAATTTTGATATTTTCACAAAGCAGTGAAAAGTAAACTGCATAGGCCACTCTAATGGGTCGTTAACAGTTATAACTTTTCTCCTAGCCTTACCAATCAGTCAGCATTTTGAGAACAAGATGAATTTTTTTAATTTTTTTACGGTTGGTTCTCATCATTTAGTGATTTTGTCATTTTTTGGTTTCTACTCTTCAAAGTTTCTGTTTCCCCGCTGCTCTGTTAAAAGCAAACTGCCTCTCCCAATTCTTAATGCGTCTGCGCAACAAACAGCGTCCTTTTCTTATCAAACCATTTATCACCTGGTTTGTTTCAAGTAAAAAGGTGCAGAAGCTCTATATCGATAGAATGTGAAGAGCATAAGCGAAAGCTAAACATGTCAGTTTACGCAGAAGAGTTTCGTTTATAAAACAGTTTAATTAAAAATGATGATTTCAAGCACTGTTAACTTTTTTCATAGCAAAGTTATCGGAACTGTCCTAAAATCCTTACATTAATGAAAGTACGTTACGCGGTGTGACGTCAAACCTGGAATTTAAAAACGTTTTAAATCTCGTGTTAGCGTCCAAAACACCAACCACTGTGCAACAAACCTGACGAAGAAAATCAGTAGTCGTTACGAAGTGTCGAATGTAGTTCGTCGTGTTCATGTCCATAATTTTTAGATCTCTGCGTAAGCGTTCCATCTGTCTTCCGGAAGTGTCAAAAGCCATCTAAATTAAAGCATCTCGTTGCGTTTTCACAGGCTTTTGTACGTCGCAGGCATCACAGACTCCCTACAGGTCACTACAGACCTTTCTTAAGAAAAATCATCTGCAGAAAAGCATAAAATCAAAGGTAGACTCTGGGCATGCATCGAAATCTACAGTAAATGAGGAGCCACGACTGCAGGCCAATGTTCAGACGTCGCCAAGAACTTTGCAACTGATACGGCGCCAACATTACAGCTTGAAATATATCAGCGCTGAGCGAAGTCCCTGCAATAATAATAACTAATCGTGGAGTTGGACGCAATCGAATGGGCGGGTCAGCAAACTTTCAATTCGTGGTCAGATTTGCTTTCATTCTTGGTAGGTGCTAATGCGCACAACTGCCTGGTGTGATCGTACCTTCAAAAAAATTCAGAATCGAGCAGTTGTAGTTTGCCACAACGTTTAACAAGTTCAGACAACAGGAAGATAAACTTTGAACAAGTTTGCAGTCAACCTGAGGCTACGCTAAGCCAAGACAGGCTGAAGTTTGTCAGCGCACTTTGTTGACAAAAGTGCACGCTTTAGTTTTGTTAACAATCACATCAGTCCTGTTTTTCAGATCGGAATAACGCAGTGTCCAATTGTCCGCGGAGCTAGGGCCATAACTTCTGCGGTAAATTAAATAATAAATCCAAACTCAAACTTTTTACTGAACATCTTCAGAAAACAGTCGCTTCATTCCTCTTTTCATAAGCAAGGTCAAATGCTTTTCTTCATCAAAATTTTTGTCTGATTATGATTGTAGCTGGAACATATCAGTAATTCAGTGCACAAAACCGATGCCAATTTGCAGCAATGAGGTCAAACGCGAAACTACTCTGCAGAATAGCAAATTCCTTTCCTTCTAAAACACAACAAAAATATTCGAGAGATTCAGCTATACCTGAAAATCGGTGAGAAGAACTTCAAGATCCTGGATTCGAGTGGTCAAACTTTCATTGATATTCGATACGGAGTGCTCTGTGGCACCCAACGTCGATGCTATGCTTTCAATAAAGCTTTCCACCTGCGAAATGTCCAGTTGTTTCGCTTTGCCATATTACATCCCTAAGTTTGTATGCAACAATGTTTATTAACCGCGAAAAATGGATGCAGCTGAAAAAACTGAACAAATGAAAAAACTCCGCAGTCACTTTGCACAAAAATTCTTTGTAGATTAAAATCATTGTGCGGCGAAATCAGCATACAAGTACATTTTTAATGGTGAAGTTAGCAGAAAACATAATTCCCTTTTTTCACTGCAAAAAAAACATCCAGTTGTGATAGGCGAACATTCATTTTTAAGTTCTGCGAATTCCGGTGGTCAAAAACCCTCTTCTTCATCACGCTTTCAATTATTTCAGAACAGCTTTGCAACTATTCATCTCTTTCAAACCAATCGCTACGGTTTGATGCGTTTTTGCCATCACGATCTTGGCTTCATACGAATCGCTCGAAGCACATCGGTTGTTTCGTGTATCTTGGTTCAGCCACTTACAAAGGTTTTTAGGTTAACAAAACCTGATTTTTTATGCGAAAAAACAGCAATGTAACACTTGATAAAAAGCGACGCAACAGAAATGAAAAGAATTGGGTCAATGCGCGTCACCACACAGCAAACAACAAATGTCTCGCAACTAACATCGAAGTTATTCTGGCGAGCTGCTGTTTGATTCATACGCTCCAACAGGCTGGAGTGATCGTGTAACTCGTCCAGCATGTAGGTTGTAATGTTGAACGCGCTGTCTTGGTCGAACTCCAGCATTAGTATCCTGTCTTCCACTTCAGTCAAGTTGCTGGCTGCCAAGCAGAACTCAAGAGGGTTCAGAATCCATAACGTGTGGTAAATAACGCTCTTATGTTAATTGCTATACCAGTGCGAAAGACAGTGGCACAGTAGTTTGCACTGCAACCAATGCAAATGACAAGAAGCTACAGCAAGGAGGCTTAAGAAACCGTGTGCCTTTCCTAGAAAGTGAACATTGATTAAAAACATGAAACAATAAGATGGCGTAAAAATCTAATCCGAAATTGCTTGATCTTTTGTTGTTTGTTTTGTTTTCAGGTTTGGACACCCATATACCTAAGGTGTCATGGCGGCGACGCCACAACAAGTGGAAGTTATAGAAAACTACGAAAAATACAGCACATGGCACTGGCAGGCACGTTGGATATATGTGCTTTCTCTACCCTTATGAACTTTTATTCCGCTAACAAAGTAGCTAAGCAGGTAGAAGACAATTTTTCCAACCTAGATCTTGGAACCTTCTTTCAAGAGATGCTGTAACCACGACATCAGTGACCTTTGATTGAGAACTTCGAACCTTAGCTTCAACCGAACTTATCTGCTCCTCTACTACAGTTGTTCGAGCGGAAAGTTCCGTAACCCTGGATATAAAAAAAACGCTTCGGAAAGACAACGAATTTTTGGAAATAATTTTACCCGAGAATTTTATAAAAAGGAAGCACTTGAGCACGGTGGCGCTAGATTAAAATTATCAATCAAAGCATCCACGCAAAGTTGATTAACTTGAAACTTAGCCTCATTGCATGAGGTGTGTCATGAAACGTGAAACAAGTTACATCGATTCAATTCGCCATTGGTCGGTTTGGACTTTTTGTATCGAGGCCTCGTCTTCGCCGACAGACCGGACGAGGTTGTTCAGGATTGTTGTGTGGTGGGCGTCTGTTCGCTTCATGGATGAAATTTCCGATTCGAAACGATCGTTGGAAGTGTTGAAAAGCGCAATGGATCGGTGATGATCCGAAACCTACCGACACAGACCGAACAGTCAACGAAGCACGAGTAGGAATCGTTGCAAGCACCGTTAATTCGACGGCAGACAAAAAAACGGCAATACAAAATCAATAGTGATCAGCGCATCAACGTTCTGAAACGACCGCTACCATCAAACGAGGAGGTCGACTACACTGTGAGTATATATAAAAATTTTATAACAGGAAAAAACAAATTCTATTTTGACCACAGGCCAGTGCAAGGTTAGCTCTTTTCAACATGAAGGGAAATAGTCACTTGTACAAAGTTCTATTGCCGAGCCGTCATGTCACCTAATCGGCCAGCCAATATCTAGTCCTATAACCACGCTGGAATATCTCCAAGTAAAGATTGGGCTCAGTTTTATACGGGTGAGCCAGTTTTTTGTATCATGCCTAATGTCACTAAATGGCAACTTAAGACCAGTCGTGTCAACACATGACATATTTTCTGTATGTGTTTAATGAACGCACTCGCTTCTGGCAGTAATTGAATACGTTACAGAAAAAAATGAGAAACATATTGCTGAAAAGTACTCAACCACAGCTACTGTTTGTACAAATTACCATGGCACTTGGAAGAGCAGAAGTTGGAGCGAACATGCCCCGTTTCATGTGGTTAATATAAACTTACTTTCGCAGCTGTATCGTCCAGTGCAGCTTGATGATCGAGGCCGCTCGCAATTAGTGACTCTACGCTGATGCTTTGATCCGTCAAGGCGTTGTCCACATTTGTTAGGACGACGGTTAAATTTCGAATGCTCTCGTCAGTGGAAGTTTGGGAGGCTTGACATCTTAGCGTAACCGCTTCGATCCTGCTTTGCAGTGATGCTTGGCTTGATGAAATTTCCTTTACTCTGCTGTTTGTTTCATTTTTTTCAATCAAATGAACCCGATCCATTTCTTCGATGTTTGTTTTCTAAAATGAGGTAATTGCGCATTGACAGATTAAAGCGATCGGAAGATTGATTCAGTTCTTCAATTTGCAGGAAGCTTCTCAAAAAAGAAGCCTAACAACTGGAATGTAAGCCAGCAAATGAAGTTTCACACTATTTCCTAAAGACTAAGAATTTCGATCAACGCTATACATTGTTACTAGGGTTGTTTGCGCGAGATAATGCAGGAACCAGCAGTTCCAATCTGTAACAAAATTAGTGGCTTTCTCATTTTGCAAAATTTTGCGTCACGATTCTTTAATTTTCTGTCACAGTTCACTTCTATCCGTTGCTATTTAATTCTTTTGGAAAGTGAAGTCGTTGGTGTCGTTTGCTCTATAAGGCTCACGTGCGAAAGTCATTTACCAGGTCGGCAACAGAGGTCGATATTGTCGAGTAGTGTTCCTGTAGTGTCTCAAAAAACTGGGAATTCTTAACCACTCTTCGATCAATTCCGGAAACTGCCTCCAGGAGATGGGAAATGTTGCCATGGAAACCAGTGGTCGAAGCTAAGGAGCCAGCAACGACATCAAAACGTGCTTCCAAAAGGTTCACCTGTAGTTTTAAAGAATAGCACCTCAATAACTGTAGAATCAAGCACACACTAAAAAATGGAACTTGGTGTCATTTCAAGAAACCCGTCGGGAGGAGAGTGACAGCCGGCCACAGCGAGGCTGCTCTGGTAAAACCGAAAAGGTATACAGTATTGAAGTTGTGAAACTTCAGTTTGGTATCGACGTCCCACAAAATGCAGGAGTTGTTCGAGACGCCCTTCCATCTGCTTGCAATGTTACGCAGCTGTGGCAGCATCTCTTTATATGAAGAACTTATACATCCCTTGGAATACATCAAGCGTACAATACCACATATACACCACGAAAAAATAACATATTATACTCACGTTTCCATCCAGTGTGTTCAGTGCATTACGTACTTCAGCAGACCAGTTTTCTAACGCACCTAGCGACGAGTTGAATGACGCAAAAACAGATTCTGACTCTTGCTTCTCTTGACGGACACTTTCAATCGTTTCACCTACATCCAATTTGTTTTTGGCAAGGTCCTGAAAAATAATACCAACCGTGTTGCACTTCCAGGCTATTTATTCTATTATGATATATGTCCCGGCAATAACAATGGTTTTTGAGCAGTTTTACCACAATTTCGATGCTCCAAATTGGTCTCCCATTGAAATTTTATTTTTGTAGCAAACGCATGACTAACTCTTTGCATAAATTTTTGAAAGCGAACATTTGGCAACGTTCCAAGAATAAAACTTTTGGCTTGTCCACGGCTACGTTTTGATACGATTTTCGCAGTAAGTTGTAACAGTTTCAGTTTTTACTGAAAGGTTTACGACATAGCAGGGATCTCCGCCCTATTTTCACTCTTAAATCTTGAGGTTGTGCCTAGTCCCGTAGTGAGTCCTTAGATCATACCTCATCAAGCGATGTCACCATCTCCGCAAGGTCAGACATGATGTCACGATTAGTCTGGACGAGACGCAGCAGATTGCCTATGTTTGCTTCCTGCGTTGAGACTGTGGAGTTGAGGGAGGATGTCGAGTCAAAGAGCTGGTAAGTGAGCAAATCGTTTGTTCGCAACTGCCGTTCAAAGCTGCATGGAAACCAGGCGATGTTTTCATTGCACATATATGTTTATGCCTCACCACGGTAGCAAGTGACAAACTGTCAAACAATAGATAGTTCAATGCCTGCAATTGATTTGCTGTTTATAAAATGCTG
>Ga0210059_1009098_pt1 | contig 15550 bp, 10 predicted proteins | sample Ectturendosymbi2_FD_188042 | JGI IMG/M metagenome (GOLD analysis project Ga0210059, IMG submission 188042) | Ecteinascidia turbinata endosymbiont from Florida, USA - Sample 2 (SPAdes) (version 2) | ecosystem: Host-associated > Tunicates > Ascidians > Unclassified | place: Key West, Florida... | reverse complement strand
ATTGACAATAAAGCACAATTCAAGAAATATTTCTTCCTCTTAGAATGAAGTCCACGGCAAAGCAGGAAAACAATTCAAACTTTGAAAAGTACAGCTCATCCCCATTAATATGTTCAGACCCTAGCCCTGGGGTCTGCAACATAAACTGGTGGAGATGCGGGGCACCTCTTGCCGGGGGAATGCGGGGCACATCTTGCCGGAAGAATAAGGGACATGTCTTGCTGGAAGAATAAGGGGCACATCTTTCCGGAAGAATACGGGACAGTTCAGACAAAAGAGCGATGGGGAAACTTTGAAAGTTGTCACGTTCAGCAAACTGACAGCTCTGTGAAGAAACCGCATACTTTGTTATCTTACCGTAAAGCAAATTTATCGACGAGATTTTAAGCAACTATCAGCATTGTTCTATCTGACAGTTGAGGTGTTGGCGAAAACAAGCGTTGCAACATTGTAAAAAACAATTAACAAGCAGCTTGGTGAAAAGCCCTCTGAAAGCAACCAGGGAAGAGAAACATATCTTCTTCAGTTGTGCGACTGCCTTGTTGGACAATTAAGAACCCAGTTAAGTACCAGAATCCAGCGACGCGGAAGAACTATTTTGCTGAGGGCACAGCAAGCCATTCCCTTTGTTGCAGATTTGCATACAATAGACATTTTTCCCTAATAGCCCTGAGTCAGTGTCGAAACTGTGGAGATACGATTGATACAAAAAGCACATGTTGGTGTGCCGTGGTCGGTAGCAACACGGGAGATTGCGCGACACGTTGATGAGATCACAAGGTTGAGCAGATGAGACTTGCGCTACACTGTTTTGAAGTTTTGGTGAGCCTGCTCAACCCGATTTACCCCAGTCACGGGAAGGATCTGCGTCTTTACATTCTTGCATTGAAGTTTGTTTTGTTCCTGTTGAAACAGTCGCCCCGACACTGAGGTCAGATGGTGCCCAAAAAAAAACTTTGGCTTTTTGCTGTTGTACGCCAAGTTGCATATGAAATTCGAACGAACTCGTTTGCTCAAAGATGGAAAAAGAAGGTTCGAAATCGAATGAAGCGCTACAAATGCAGAAAGTTGCAGTCGTCGCAACCTGAAGATGCGACCGGATTGTTATGGTCTTACGAAACTTCATATGACCCGACATCAAACCACATGATAATTTTGTTTTGCCGCACCTCGTAAATAGTTTTTCGTGACCTACATAAATGATACTCATTCGTGTTCATTTAAAAAGTATTATACGCCAATTTGATTTGCAAGTATTCCACGGCTTTGTTGTGCGTTTTGCAGCTTTATGCTACGCTTTTGAATAAGAATTTGTTGAACCAAAAATTAGCATCAACGCCGTTAACAAATTTTTCAAAAATAGGGGAGTATTATTGTGACGCAGGGTCACAATATGCATGAATTTATTGGAGCTTGTTAAAAGTGTTACTTAGAGGTGTTGTTTTGAAAAACGTGTCAACCACCGCGAAAACTTCATAACAGGAAGACGTTACGCACTTTCCGGCGCTATCGCAGCTTTGCAAACCCTTAAAAACACTTGCTACGCGAATCACGCTCTCTTCGAATAACGCACGTTTCGGATAAGCGACTCTCTGCAGATAGTCTGCGTTCGAATCGCCGTACCTTTTATTCTGGTATCAATTTGATTTTCAACTGTGAAGTGATCAAAACAGAAAGTTCTGACCGGTGGTAATATTTAGCGAGGCCGCTCGGCCTTGCGCTATTGACAATAAAGCACAATTCAAGAAATATTTCTTCCTCTTAGAATGAAGTCCACGGCAAAGCAGGAAAACAATTCAAACTTTGAAAAGTACAGCTCATCCCCATTAATATGTTCAGACCCTAGCCCCGGGGGTCTGCAACACCTGCTTTGACGCAGTCAGATTGTTTATATTATTCCTTATTCTTTGAAGATAACAACCGCAATTTACTTTGTGATTGAGTGCTCGGACATTGCAGTGTTTGCTGGTTTGAGGGTGTGTGTGTCACAATGCATTCGTACTTTACCTGGGCTTGACCAGTTCAGGAATTAGCGCCCCACTCTGCAGTAGTGTTGTACCAAGTGAACAAATAGTGTTAAGAATGCTCCTGTAAACCTGAGGCTCGGCCTCCAAAGCCGTTACAAAACGTTCTGTTAAGTAAGTTTCTGTAGCCCGGTGTCAAGCGAAATTTCTGACCTCTGCGAAATTTGTGAGCTATTGTCAGTTGTTTTGCTTCTCAGAGTAAAGGAATAAAGTTTGTCGATTACTTTTTTGATGTGTGTTGTGTAAATTAAACTTTTTGGTTAGATGTCAGAAAACCACAACAAGCTACAGTACGGGAATAAGTAAAACCAGTGAAAAATATTGGACTTAATCTTAGACTTCAATTATTTTTCTTTTTCTAACTGTAACATCAACCCTAACCCGACACACTTACCTAAACACCAAATCCTAGGCCTTGATCATCAGTTTTCTCAGCGTATTTGATATGTTGAATGTTGCTCTGTGCATGCGCATATAGGGTGAAGTCAGAAATTTCGCTTGACACCGGTGATTCAGCCTCCAGCTCTGTTGTAAAACGTTCTGTTTAGTCTGTTTTTATTAACTAGATTTGTGCAGAATGTGTGTGTTTGTGCTATGGACTGCGTGTCTGCGGGCAAAAATACATTATTATTATGTGTGACCGTTTGCGAAAAAGTTGTACCACGGTTGAATAAGCACGATGACGTCATCGAATGAAGCTATGGACTAGTGCAGCACAGTTATGGACTAGTGCAGCACTGCACAGTGTGTTGCAAAGTTTAAGCAGGCTGATAACAAGACGTCCAGTCATGTGTTTGGGAAATGCGTTTTCAGTCGATGTGATGAATCATTTATGGAAACGGAAATTGGTTTTCTGTTTGACAGACACATGATTCGCAATGCGATTGGAGCCTAAAGGCGGCGTCCCACTACTTTCTGTGAGAATTTAACGCGAGCGATTTTAATGAACGCAACAAAAAACAAACTGAATAACATGTAACAGCGATAATCATGATTCGACTATTTTCATAGTGGCAGCATTAATCATCAAATCTCACTGAAATGATACAGCAATTTCTAAAACAGAAACTATTGAGAAAAGCTCTCTGGGACTGTCCAAATTTTTTTAAATTTTCTTTTCCAAAGCTACATTAGTTAAAAACGACGTTCGAATTAACAACCTCTTGCAAGGCCTCATCGGAACAAACCAGTATAACATTTAGGAGTAAAGATTTTCTCAACTAAAAAAATAATGCTGTACTTTCTTCGCTTCCAATTACTGAGTAACACTTCGGCTGCAGACAACAGAGCTGGAGACAAAAGCCTAGTAAAATAAATGATCCATAAGGAAGGACTGTCTTACTGCACATGAAAGTCCCAATGCAATAACCCCACAAGCGGTCGCTGTGATGTCACAAGCGGTGGTACTCAATCGCTTTCAAACATAAACATGACAGGAAGAAGCTGAAAGAGCAACATGTCTACGCATGGCAGCCACTGAGACATCAATAACAACTGTATGTTGAAAAATCGCGATCTAACTATAAGTTTTCGAAGCTGTTGAACCTTTCTAGCATCGATAAATCATCTGGAAATTATCCTTACTGACGCTTATCTGACGTGGAGCGACATAGTGGATTACATACAACTCTAGCATGTCATCCGACCTTACACTCAATCGTTTCTTCGCTTTGAAAAAACTTGCTTTCTGGCTAACTGCAATGCATGGCTTGAAATACGATGTGAATCAGAACGTCTAATAATGGCAATCGTCGTTGATGCGTTGGTTGACTCTACTTTGCTGTCTCTAGACTCTAGAGCAGTGTTTCCCAATCTTTTTTGGCTAGCGCCCCTCTTTCATGACAAAGAAATATCTATCGCCCCCTGCCATGCCTGGTACACATATCAACACAATTTTTTCGTGAATTTCACTATAAAACTTAATTTAGTAAAACGCTAAGTTTTTGTTTACAAATTACTTCCATACATGTTTGTTGATCACACTGTTTTTTATGACATTTGGTCACTCAAAGTTAGTAAGACAACAGAATGTAATTATTAACTGGGTCTCCTATCTCCCCCCAACCGCCCATTTCTGCTTCACCGACCCGTAGAGTTTCTCACCGTCCCCAAGGGGCGGTACCGCCCACTTTGGGAACCACTGCTCTAGAGCTATTCAAATGGCGGACCGCGGTCCGAATCTGGACCTTTGGATGGCAACGGCCGGACCTCGTCAGCCTCTCAAAGGCGTGTTCTATGCCCGGAAGTTTTTAACCAAAAATTTCGCGCTTTTGGCCGTACGTCTAAAGCAGTGTTTCTCAAAGTGGGCGGAATCGCCCCCTTGGGGGCGATTTTAAATGGCAAGGGGGCGAAAAATCCAAAGGGGGCGATAGGGGGGCGAAACAACATAAAGGGGGCGAAAATGCTCGACCACTAATCGCTCACTGAGTTAACTTCAGTAGCCTAATATTATGACTTGTTAGTTTCTTGCAATTTTGTTTTACTATGATAATCGTTGGAGGTTGTTGCTACAGCAATTTATCTGTTAAATTTTTACTCTGGATCGTCTATGTGTCCGGGTACAGTGTGGATTATTCAGAGCTGCGGAGCTGTCATAAAAATGACACATCTCCGGCTCCGCCTCCGGAGCTGTTGGTTTTCATGAGTGTGGCTCTGACTCCGAGCTCTCTTTTTTCATAGCTCCGGCTTCTGGTCGTTTTCACACATTAATATTTTATTGACTTGGTGTGCCTCAAGATGAATAGAAAATGGATTAAATCAAGTGCACAAAACTAAAAGAATACACCAAACATTTTTGAGTAATTTTATCTGGTAGTGTTTTACAGGCAGCGCTGTCACCACGAGGAAATCAGCGAAAAAACAACAATCACAGCTTTAGACGATTCAGAGAACAGTCACTAGCAGAAACGGAACTCAAGATAGGGTAATATAAACAATTTCTGGAAAGGCAATCGCTGTGTTTTGCCGTCAATGCCTGAGGACCTTTTGTTATTCCTTACGACCAGAATCAAGAAAATGGCTGTTTGAAAAACTGCATTTGTGTCGGAGCATTTAAAAGCTAGGTGTTTTGCACTCGTTGCATGCTTAGCCTGTTGCAACCTTGTCGATTTCAGCTAACTGCGCTGCCCGGGCAAACCATGCAAAGAGCGCAAAACACATAGTCGACTCGCATGTGCTCTTTCAAAAACGCACACATTTGCATTAACACATATGCGAAGATGTGTTTAAGAAGCCATTTTTTCAAATAAATAGTATGAGAAGAAATTCACATTTGAATTTTTAAAAATAGCTGAAAACTTCTGATTTCTTATCTTTTGCACTCAAAATAAGCAGTGATGAATCGCAAGTAAAGCACAGTTTAACACGCAAAGCTTAGGAGAGAATAAGACTGATGGTTACCGTGCTGAAAACAGATTTATTTCCACAGATGAAAACTTCAAAAAAAGTCCACATTTATTTACATTGATTTTTATACCCTCCTGGTAATGTACTGTTATGCAAAGCAATGCTAGTGTGCTACCAATTATTTATAACTCTCATGTTACGCTGCTGCTTGTAAACGTAATGTTTCACAGTGAACTTTGCCAATAATCTGGGAAACCTTGCTGGTAAGCCTAATGGTTTCTAATAAAAATTCGTACTTTACAATGGCGTGCCGTGTATTTTACACTCAAATCTGCAATGGTATCGTATCTTAATCATACTCCCTGCTAACAGCATGACTACACAGCTACAAAAGCTTTGCATATTTTATTATATACCTATTCATTATAGCTCAGTTCTTTTTAGATCGCTACACTACTACAGACCCGGTTTGATCATTCCGACTAGAAAGTAAGATGCTGTGGTAGTTTCGTTTGTTTTTGCTTCTACAACAGTGGTTAACAACCATTTCGTTGAAAGGAACCCAATACAGACCTTCGATTTTGTTAGAAGGCCGCACTAAAATTTTTTTCCACAAGTCAATTGACACATTTTGTTTTATTACACTAACGAAGCCTGTTACACAAAATATTAGAGGTGTTACTGAAAGACACTGCCTAACGAAAGGAATCCTTTCCCAGCAAAGAATCAGACACTAAGCTCTTACAGAGTATATATTTCGCCTACGAAGTAGGCGTCATCAGCTCTTATTCAAATGGAATATGTTACAGAAAGATTGCTAAAAGCCGCACAAAGGATGCTTTGGAGCGGCATGCGGCTCTTAGAACAGTGTTTGAGAACCATTGTTCAACCAATAACACCACGCCTGCCAGCTACGATGTCACAGCCTTAGCGATTATTAAACCAAAGAAACACCAAAGACTTGCAGATCCATTGTTGCAGTCTGGTGTCGTAACTCGTAGCAATCGCGTTTAGCGTGTTACAAAGAGAACTCATAAGTCTATTTGGCAAAACCGTTAGTATCTAGGAAGGGACCCGGAGCTACCTTTCAAATGGCCATAGCTCAGCTCCGGTCCTAAATTTTAAACTGAGATCCGGCTCCTTCTGGCTTTTATTTTGAATTCCGGCTCCGAGCAAAATGCCCATCTCCGGCTCTGTAGCCCTGGATTACGAGGTATTTTCACAAGAATTCTGAACGTAATATTAGCGCCGTAATACAAGCGCTCAGTTCGGCTATTTAATACGTTCTTTAAATAAAATTATTTAAATTTACAACCTTGTGTTTGCTTTGTCAGAATAGGGGGGCGAAAACGACATGTCGAGAGTGAAAAGGGGGCGATGAAGTAAAAATGTTTGAGAAACACTGCTCTAAAGCATTTACTCCTCGCCAACTGTGTAATTGTCGATCAAGCTGTTGTTCGGCTAAATTGCAGCGCACACCTGAGTTGGGCAAGCTACGCTTTTTTGGTTCAAATTAATTGTTTCGTCATAATTGCTCAACAATAGCTCGTCACTACAATGTCTAGCCTGGTGAAAATAGTGGATTCAAGGCTGGAATAAAGCAACGAAACCTTTTCTTTCCGAAAACAATACAATTATACAAATTTATTTGTACACAGTTATGAAAGATGCTTGAGTAAGGGAAGAGTTTTGCAGAGATTTTGGTCCTTTAGGAAGTAATTTTTATTTTTTTGTGGGAAGTCAACAAGATGTGAAGAAAAGCTAAGGCATTTTCAAATTTTTTAGGAAATGATAAAGAAAGGTAAACTGTTGAATTTTTGGCTGACATAGTGTAACACCTCAACGACTTGAACGTAAAACCTCAAGGAGAAAAACATAGCCTACTACTCTTGATTTGATCACTACTACTTGCCCTTTCCAGAAAACGTTTATTATATATTCAAACAAGTCATTCAAAACGAACTTAGTAATTTTCTGAGCCATTTGGGGAAAATAAAAGCAAGAAGATTCCAGATATATTCAATTTACTGAAAAGTTGATTACCAACATTGTCTAAGAGTTTGGCGACTTTTTTTTGAAAACAGTTGCTGCTCTTTCCTAAAAAAACTTTTTACTGACGGACATTACCGAATTCGCAACTGAAGCAAAAAGACACATGCACATGTGTGCACGAAGATGAAGAGGAAATTTTTATAGGTACCGGAGCTCTGCTGGGCATCTTCGCTTATATTTGTAGGCAACGACCCATCATTCACTGAATTCACTGATAAAAGTGGCGGACCGGAGCTCTGGTAGCTTGACACCACTGGTGTGGACGCAGCCAAAACTCAACTGGAATTAATTGAATTCCAACAGAATGTAGCAGTGAAAGAAATTTTCTTGATGGCACACCTGAGGGCTTCTTGTCAAAGGAAGGAATCCCAAAAATTTTTTCCACTCCTCGCAAATAGTCAATGGAAATTCTTACAGTGTTTGGGCCTACCTGCTACTGCTGATAGAGGGGCGAATTGTCCCCTCCTTCCAGCTACAGTAAATGTGCAACTCGGGCCCCAACTGACTTATACTTCAGTTTTAGTATTTTTTTGGTTTTCAGTAGTTGTTTTTGCGTTTTTCAGAGTATTTGTTGGTGATTTAGGGTTTTAGTATAGCTATCCACATCCGGATTCACCGTCATTTCTCAGGTTTTTCTGAGTGTTGCTAGCAACCCCCTACAGTGGGCAGTGGACCTTTTTCAGCTACGTTTTCCCTCCTGGCCTAAGCATCTAGTTATGCCACTGTCTGCTAACAGCCCACACATTTAAAAGAGAAACTCATAAAGAACAAGTATCGCATCTGTATCACAGATAAAACCTTGACCATTACATTCTATTCACTGTCACTACCTTGGAACAAAAATTTGGGCAACTGCCAAGAAACACAAAATGCCATTGCTCCCATCAGCAGAACAATAAATAACGCTGAAAGCGTTTGTTAATATCTGTATCCATTTACCGGATTTTGTATATCTATATACAGTATAATCGTATTAAATTATCATATCACGTTTTTGGTTAGAAAAATCCAAGACATGGCACATTTGCATGATTTTATGGGAGTGACCGGACCTCGAAAAATTTTGACATTTGTAACTGGACCTTTTCTTAAAAGAATTGAATAGGCCTTCTCTAGAGCGTAAATACAATGTTTCATGATAGGAAAGCGGTTCCTTCTCTGTACTGAAACAAATCAATTACTCTTTTTACGTGTAAACTGTTTTGCAGTAAATGAACTTTTGCATAAAATGCTGTAAGCTTGATACTTGCTGCAGGGTGCAAATTTTCACTTGATTCTGGCATAAACTATTTTTCAAAATCAGCAGATTTGCTTTCAGGGTTTCTGCTTGAAGTAACGCATCAGTTGGATTTAATGATAAAAAACAAAGCAATTGATCACTGTTTTCAACTATCAGAAATGACTTCCTAAATCTAAACACAGTAAACATACGACGTTTTTTGTATAAACACGCTTTTTAATCACTTCCCAATAATCATCAGACCAAAGACTAACATCACGTTTTATGAAGAAGTCTCAGTAACACAGATGGCCGTTTGTCCACTCGGCTTTTCAACAATCAGACATGCAACTGTAGAACAGGGCTTCTCAAACTATGGGTCGCGAACCCAAACGTGGTCGCGAAATTGAATTATGGGTCGCCAAAAATTGGCTTAACAAATCAAATATACATGTTTTTGTAAACTTTACAAATTAATTAAAAGGAAGTTTGGAGTGAATCTATTTCTACTGCATTTTTGGGGCAATACCGTGTTTCATGCTGTCAGTAGTTTACCAGCATGTCTGCCTGAGCTATCAATCAACCAGGCACAACAAGTTATGCGTTGTTACGTCATGATTGTTTTCACGTACTGACCAATATTGACCTTATTGCATTCATTCTGACACAGCCAGTAACCAGCTTGGGGCACTAGGGGGGGCGAAGAGTTTTCTGAGAGAAACCTAAATTTTTGAAACTATGTCCAATAGTTTTGAACTATGTCCAACACATTTTTCCAGGGGATGAAAAATATTCTAGGGTGGCTTCGCCCCCTGCCCCCGTAGTTACGGGACTGTTCTGTCAAGAAGCCATATTTGTGCATAGAACTCTTGGTCTAGTCGTCTAGGGATTAGACCAACTTCTTTGAGAACACACTGAGTAGTTTTAGACTAAGGTTAAAAGCTTCATACATAGTTTCAGAAGTACTTTGGACTTTGATTCAGGAAAAGTTGGATCCAAAAACATGCACAACATTAGCGAGGCCAGCCCAAAATTTTGAAAGGGACCAAAAATTTTGACTTTTTAAGCGAGCAATAGTATTTGGTTTGGATCACCACACAAAACAACAAGATATGCTAGAAATTTAGAGGGACGTGGCCCCCTTACCTCCACTTTGGTTACGCCTATGATACACAATTTAAATTTCAGGAGGCCACACACTTGCCATGCCCAGGATAAATTTTCGGAGTTATAAGCCACAAAAATTTGCAACTGAGAATTTGAAAAAGAGAGTTTATGTCATTTTTGGTTAAGAACAAGAAATTAATGCCCAGTCATTTCTGATCTAGCCACTTATAACCTCTTAGACATTTAGACATTTGCACAACGTATCTGTGTGAAGCTGCATTCTCAAAATTGAAAGTCACCAAGCACAAAAACGGATTCTTTTCAAAAAATGTTGAGAATGTCCTTCGTTCTGTGTTGTCTTGTATCAATCTAAGAATGGATGATACAAATCTGTGTAAATATCATCAAGTGCTTCCAACCCATTCGCTGTATTTGGTAACTTCCACAAACTTAATTGTTTTTGTTAAATTTTTTTCGCCTTACTGTTTCCATTATGTGGTAGTTATATTACCGTATAGTTACCTTCGTGGATTGCGTGCATTTTTATGATTTCGCCACAGACAAAAAGCCTTTTGAGGTTTGTAATGGGACGTTTACACGCATCATTAACATCTAGGGCTCAAGGTTATCCGTTAATGGGTCGCATAGAAAAACAGTGTTTAATGAGGCCGCAGAACAAAAAAGTCTGAGAACCCTGCTCTCGAAGGAAAGAACGCGACACCTCGGTTTCGTCCCAACGTACGCCTGCAAAGGTTGTTGAGAACTATTCCTCGTTCAGGATCGTGAACACGCATCACGCTTCAGGGGCAACGTGCACCTAACCTATGGAACAAGACAAGTAAAACAAATCTGCGCTCCTGAAGCAAAGGTACAACTTGCCATCATGCCTGGACGACAAACAGTTCGTGCTGCTTTCACATGAAGCTGGATAAGGTTGGGTTGCCTTGAGCTGGGAACAAAACTCACGATGTCTGACGTGTAACGTTATTCGCCGACAGAGTCCGGACGAACTGGAAGAGTGAAAAAACGGCCGCTTGTACGTCAGTTTCACCGACGGTCAAATTGAACCGTACTTTTTCCGAATGAAACCGAACAGAAATTAAATCTAAGTCCATATGTAATGGAGGGTGCCCTTCTTGCCGTTTGTAAAGATACAAAACCTCATGCCGCTGAATTGTTTCAAATAAGCTGAAACGGTAAACTGAAGCAATATTTTAGAAAGTTGTAAAAAACATTTGCAAGGCAATATCTGTAAGACTATACTCAAAAATGTTAATAAGCAGAGAATTGTCATTTTGCATATTCAACAACAATGTGTGGCTATTGTGGAAAACTTAAATTAGATTGGAAAAGAAATTCAGTAGTAGTTTTACAAAATGAAATAGAAAACTTATAGTTGAAATAGATGGTTGAAAATTGAACTTTTCAAAAAATTTGTTGGCAAACTCTATCGCCGTCCTCAAGCAAAATTTCCTCTGTTATTAAACAAATTGAGACCAACACACTGTTGATACCATACGGAAAAAACAACAAAAACTTAATTTTCGACAGCAAATGCATAAAATCACTATGGTCAAAACAAGCTCTTCTGGAAATCAAATACATTTCAGTGTAAACCCCAGACGGCATTATTGAGGAATAAATTATTTTAGTGAAAATAATACGTTTCTCAGTTTTTTCATACTTATTTTAGTTTTCAATATTTTAGTGAAAATAATTCACATCCACAACATCTAAACAGAAAAATTCTGCAATACGAATTAAACAAACTATGGTAACCACGTAAAAACATTGTATTTCAAAACCAAATGCCTATTCTAAATAATGGTGAAACTGCAATATTGAAAACTAAAATTAGTTGCCCCTTCCAACCTGAAAGGCGCAGTCAGTTTGTGAATAGCAGTAGAATCGTATTTCCTACTAAGCATCTTACAAGATTAGTTTCAAACATTGGTGAATATCGAGCTTATACAGCGTCGCTAATGATCCAAAGTAATAAATAAGAAATGCCACATACGCGAAGCAAAAGTGCACAGGGTTCGTACTTTTCCGACAATATCAGTACCACAGCAAACACCTGTATCTTCGGTGAGTGCAGTGAATAAAACTCTTATTCGAAGTACTTTTACATTTTGTGCATTTAACGCTAATTGTAAAAATTAGAGATCATCAGCAATGTTTTTCTGTGAATACAAGACTTGCGTTTCACTGGAAAGAAAATCCTGAAATTGTCCCATTAAAAAATTTGAAAACGTCGGACTCGATTATGAGGTTTTAAAGGATCCTAATCGTTTCCGAATCTCTGTGCGAAAGCTTTGCCAAAGCACAAGCATTTTTCATGACCCGTAGAGACAATATGGATGTTAACGGGGTTTTTACCTGCCCAGGGTATCACCGTTAAGATAAATTTGAGTTGCTATAATTTATTTATTTATGCCATTCGTCAAACTTGCAAGGGGTGGATTCTTTTGAACTAGCCAGTACCACCACTGCGACTAATTTGCCATAAATTCGCTCGCCTTTTCACCTTACTATACAACAGACTAGCGCAGCGATGGCAGTAACTATTGTCTTAAAACAGTTACTGACATCCCCATGGTGGATTTGCGGTTTCATGAGCATTTTATTCTCGTCGACCAACGGTATTACACACACGATGATGACAAGCGCGATGATTACGATGACTATTTACACTACTGCGGTAAAAATACAAACTTATTAAAACACTTACATTTGCGAAAGCATTTATCAGTGAGCCAAACCTCCGTAATTCAATTTTGAAAGGTTCCTAAACCCTAATCTTGACATAGAAACTATTGCGAGAGCCTTCGGCTTTAAGGGGAGAACTGCTCCTACAAACCCAGTGCCAGCTATTGTACGTCCGACCCCAAAGTATAGTTCGAAAGCAATTCTGATTCTACAGGTCAACCGTGGCAGAATTTATCTCCTGATTCGGCTTCATTTGCCTTCTTCGAGTGTTTTGTCCAGCTGCGCGCTCTGCTTACGCATTGCATCCTACTGCTGTTCATTAATTGCCATATTGGTGCGCTTTTGCAAGGCTTCCACCGACAGTCTGCAGTCAGAACTTTTACATTCGGTTGAAGTTTTGCAGTAATCTTGCAAGGTGTTCTACTCGCACGTCAATCAAATGTTACTTTTCTCTTTGTAATGTTTCGACATCACGCGATGCTGAGGCGTGCTTGACGCTGTCAAAGGTATGAATTTCTTTAGGCCTTTTTGTCAATAACATACTGCAGTCAGTTGACACAAACAAGTTGCTTTGTAATTTGGTACTGTCAATCATACGGTAAGTCATACTTGTTTTTCATTACCCCTTGCTAGCTATCATTGATTTCATTTGGGGGTGTTTTTAGACATGCTCGAACGTTTGACTCACTGTACACAACATAAAAATGATCCACACAATGCAACAATCACAACAATACGTTTCAAACACATATTTACACCGTATAGTAAAATGCATGCACAAAATATCGATGTTTCTGTGGTTAGCACATTGGTTGTCACACTTACTTATTGTTTTTTTACACTCAATTAAAATCACATTCACGCAAAGTAATACACAAAAACATCTACGTTCGTACTATTGCTTGTTGAATGTTCAGACAATCTGCTTCTGTCATGGCCGCTTCAATCAATGATTGCGATAAGTTACAAAGAGTAACAGTTACTGGCCATGCATACAACATATTGTTTTCCACAGGTAATTGCTTGGTTATACTTTTGACTTCTAGTGCACCATCTTTGCTACTTTTTATCCATATCACATACGTATCATTGTTTTTAGGATCACGTATTCGCATGCTTAAATCTTGCTTTCCACGCCGTCTTCTCGCTATCCAGTTAAATATCACTGCAATTGTCTCTTCTTCTGTTAGATTTTTGAGATATATCATGCTATCCCTCCATCTCTTTACGCCAAATACATTTAACACTGGTCTAACATTTTTCTTTGAATATTGATATTGCTTTAACAACGTTAAAAAGTCCATAGTTTCTGCAATAAAACACTGTCCTTTTTAAACACGATACACAATTTACACATTGCAACATCTTTAGCAATCAACATTAGGCACACAACTATACGTGTGTGGGTACGGCAATTGCTCACGCATTCTACTTTCTGCGTTTACTTGATCTGCTGCTCTGATACTTTGTTCAATTTTTGCTATTGTGAGATTTTCATAGGTTGTGTCTGGCATCCAGTAATACAATATTTTTCCATTCGAGGCATATTGGTGTTGTAATTTCTTTACAATTATGCCTCTGTGAGTGTTAGTAAGGTAGAACTCGTAAACTTGTTGAGTTTCTTTATCGCGCATTCGCATCTTCACGCTATCTGACTTTGCAGTGTTTTTTTATAATCCAATTTAACATTAAGGCAATTACTTCTGGTTCATATAGATTCTGAAAAGGTTCTTTCAACATTGTCCATCTGGTTATGCCAAAGTTGCTTAATGCATTTCTGATACTTTTTTGTTCCGTTTCATGTTCTGATAATAACTCTATAAAATTCATCTTTCTCTGTAATGCAAACATCGTTGTTTTACATATTTTAATTACATGCACTCTTGATTTTTCATTTGCGTCATGAGGCAACTTTTATCTTTCATTTCTGCCTTTAGCGTGAGTCGTTCATTCTTCGTTTTTAAGTTTAGCACGGTTTCTATTTCATCTATACGTTCATGTTTTAATAGCTCCATGGACTCTTGTAACCATTCCATTACTTGACAGAAATTTGGTGAATCTTGTTCTTGTTTTTGAAAGTTCTTTACTTCATCATAAATGTTCTTTTGACTTAAATATGCCCCATACAATTTTACTAAACTATTCATGATCTAGTCTTTGACCTATACAAAAACATTTTACAATGCAATGTGATACAATTCAATACATACACACATGTACTAACATAATATGTTCACTCCTAATTCTTATCAAAACACTTGCTTATCTTTATGTTGAGGTTGCATCTGAGCCAATGTTATTGTCATTTTCTTCTGCATTCATGTTATGGTCTTGGGATGCCATAACATGGATTAAAGACGCATTTCTATGCAGTACATTCCGGCACCTGCAAAGACTTAGAAAACCTGTTTGCCATTAGATGTCATGACCCTTCTTTGCTTGCACAAACCACAATAGTAAGCGACACACTGATCTTGCCTGTTGAAATTATTAATAAGAATGTGCATTTCTTGTTTCAATGTTTCTGTAGCAGTTTTTGTTCGTTTCCAGTTCATGAACACACTTTTAGACAAACCTACGACAATGCAGTTTACGTTGTGAAAGCACACCCTCCTTGCAAATGAGGCAAACATTTTGTAGAAATTACAGTTATATTGCAAGTTACAGATGACACTCTACTGATGAATTAGTTTAAATAAATAGTTCCGACATATATTAACGAGTTTTAACTGAAATTATCACAAGGTAAAACAGTGAAAACGAAATTTAACGAACAGCGGTTACCAAACGTTACTGTCAAATAGTCTGACTGAACGCGTGAGTGTTCTGTTTCGTCATAATACAATTTGGCCGTACTCTGTTCATAAAACGCATAGCTCTTTTACTTTGCCAAGAAATTTCGCAATATTTTTGCAAAAATTTCAAGCGAAATGATCCCTCGCATTCAGCCTACATGCAGTACACCCAGGGCCGGATTAAGGGGGGGGCAACGGGGGCAATTGCCCCGGGCCCCCCGCTTTAAGGGGGCCCCCCGTGATGAAATTTATTTATTTCAAATAAAATACTCGTTTGAAAAATTTTCGTGATTCAGAAG